>Ga0233431_1006039_pt1 | contig 11221 bp, 11 predicted proteins | sample SI_118_April2016_FD_179867 | JGI IMG/M metagenome (GOLD analysis project Ga0233431, IMG submission 179867) | Seawater microbial communities from Saanich Inlet, British Columbia, Canada - SI_118_April2016_200_MG | ecosystem: Environmental > Aquatic > Marine > Inlet | place: Canada: British...
AAACTACTGTCTTTCCCAATAATTCTTTCGAATAGCTTTTTTCTTTATCTTCCATGATATCTCACCCTTTATATGATTATTATTAATGAAAAGAATGCTATCGAGAATATATAAAGTTTGTGGTATTTAAAGAGACAGGTGGCTCATAATGAGCTGAGACAAAGTATTCTATTAATTTTTCGTTCCATCCAACCTGTACCAAATCTAGTGTAATATGTTCTTTCATCAATCGTTGTTTTGATCTTTGATAAACAAACTGTTTTAGTTCCTTAAGTGTTTTCACAGTAAGAGGATAATGATATTGAGAATCACCAGTTATTTCATCATTAGAAGGATAATACTCAGTTAATTTATTAACAGCATCTATTCTCCAAAATACTGTGTTTAAATCCTTTTCACTCCATTTTTCTCCAACAAACTCTTCCCTAATCATTTGTATTGTTTTTCTTTTCATTAATCTTCTACAAACTTTTCGTTCTAATGAGTCTAATCTAGAATGTTCCATTCGTTTCTTAATGTAGTAAATCATCAGTGGAATTAGCAACAATATCAATGACCACCACCAATTTCTAGTTTCAAGTTCTATTGTTGATTCTTCAATAGGTAAGGCCACAACAATAACTTCTTCTGGAGCAAGAATACATTTTCTATCTTCACAACCATAAAGACATTCTTCAATAATCTTTTCAACATAAGATTTTTTACATTCAGCGTTTTGCTGACCAGCATCTTCACAGGCATTAACTAAATATTGATTATAAACCGCATTGTTATAACAATAGTCTTCTTTGATTAATTCCGTTTCACCACAATCACTATTAGTTTTACATGCAACTTTAGCTCCACCACCACCTCCAGAACCACTTCCACTACCACTACTACTGCCACCACCACTTCCACTGTCAGAGACCCCGGCAGGAATTTCAGGAGCAGTGTAGTTTAACAAAATAGTCTGGTTATTTGCCCAATCTAATTGGTTATTTGTATCATATGTTAAACAGTTCCAAGTATAATTACCAACACTAAGATCTAAAGTCCAATTACTACTATTTGAAGTTCCGCTGATGGTGGTAGTTTGATTTAACACAAATGATTGATTAGTTGAATTTGTTAAGTATAATGAAATGTTCTGTAATTGTAGGTCATCGGTAGCACTACAGTTAAAGATAACAGTTGTTAATGCGGCAGTATCATTAATGTAATTATCTATTGGGGAAACTAAAGTCACATTAGGGTTCTCGTCAGTAACATTAACCCAATAAGTTTCTGAGCTTGCAGAATAGTTTTGTGTTAGTAAATGTAAACAAGTAATGTTATACAACCCTTCTGAACTAAAAGTAGTAGAATTTCCAATTGATGAACTGCCGGAGTTAATTAAAGTTCCATCATTATATAAATAAAGGTCGTCTTCACCAGAAACTAAAGTACAATTTAAATCAATTGTTGTTAGTCTGTTAATAGTTATGTTAATCTTGGTGTTGTTTAAGGTTACATTTACTTCCGAATTAGCTTGATTAATAACAAACGTTTCTTCACCGTAATAATTAAAATAATTACCGGAATCATTCCTTACAACAGTAAAATTATAACTTCCCACGGCCAAAGATTGAACAGAATTATTATTGGTTGTTGTTCCATTTCTATATAAAGTAAAATTGGTGGTACAGTTAGTAAATGCTTGGAAAGCAACAGGATAAATTATTGGAGAGGTCTCATTAAATTCAACGTCGCAATTTTCAGTGTTTTGTGCGATTGTAAAGTTCCATTGACCAGTTTCATTCAACTGATTAGCAGAATCATTTGCATAAGACTTCCAATAAAATGTTCCCGCTGACAAAATTGCAGAATAATTGTAAACATTAGCAATAATGTTATTCATGCTATAATTCGTAGCAGTGCCTGAATAATTACTTTCTAAGTAAACTATGCTTACACCATTATCATCTGCCCACGTTATGTTAAACTCAGATGCTGTTGAAGAGGAATAAGTACTTACGATGTTTGTTGCATTAGTACTCCAAGTAGGATAGTTATCAGGAGTATAATTTAACAAGATTGTTCTGTTCGTAGCCCAATTAAGTTGATTATTGTTGTCATAAGCTAAACAATTCCAAGTATAATTTCCAGTTGTTAAGTTTAAACTCCACGAAGTACTATTAGAAGTTCCACTAATATCTGTAGTTTGATTTAATACAAATGATTGATTTGTTGAATTTGTCAAGTACAAAGAAATGTTTACTAATTGATTATCATCTGTAGCATTACAAGAGAAATTAATTTCAGTAATTGCAGCAGTATCGTTGATATAACTAGCTGCAGGAGAGATTAAAGTGGTTGTGGGTGCGCTATCTGGTGCTTCTTGAGTACTATAATTACTAAAAGAATCAACATCTGCAATTAATGTTCCACCAGAATCAGATGTGATGTCACAAGCAGAAGTGTTATCGCATCTGATTCCTGCTTTTAAAAGATAATGCCCAGTGTTATTAAGCCCATAAAAGGTAATTCGTGCTGATTGATTAAACCCAGCCTTACTTACAGAATCAACATCAATCAAATTATTACTTATTTGGATATCTGAATTTAGATTATTCCCAGTAACATCAATATCTGCAAAATATTCAATCATGCCAAAACTACTGCTCTTAAAAGATAAATTACCATCAAGAAGATAATCACCAACATTTTGGTCAATTAATGTCGCACCCATACCATTTCCGTCTATTACCAAATCATAAACATTAGAAACGAAGAAAGAATTATTCTGAATAGTTAAATTCAAAGAAGATGGTTCCAATTCTAATCCATGAGAAGAAAAGTCTGTTGTTCGAATAACATTCTCCTTTAAAATAGTGTTAGAAGAATAATCCAAAAGAATACCAGGACCATTAAAACCTGTAGTATTGATATTATTATTCTGGATAATTGAATTTGGTGAACGCTTGAATGTTAATCCTGCCGTATCTCTCCCGCTAACAACTACACCATTATTTTGAATAATTGAGGGATTAGAATATGTTACATACATTCCGGGTGCACTATCACCAGTAGTTGTTATAATATTATTCTCAATAGTAGAGTTATAAGAATAAGCAGAACTAATTCCATATACATCTGTCCCATAAGTAAACACAACATTCCCTTGAATTACTGAATAATTAGAATTAGCATGATACACTCCTGCTCCTAACTGAACGGTACTAGGATAACTTAGATTAATGGTATTATTCTGAGTAGAAATATTGAAAGAATCATCTACATATGCCCCATAAGCCCAACCATTAATATCAGTTGTAATAGTATTATTAAGAATAGTTCCCCCAGTGACATTTAAAAAGTATACCCCATAGAGTGAGTGATTAATGTTACAATTCTTAACAGTAATATTTTCATAATTATAACTGTAAACTGGCTTTCCATAAGTAGTTAGAGAATTAATAGTATATCCTGCACAATCAAGAGTTATGTTGTTCGCATATAGTTTAAAACAATAAGTACTGGCTGTTAAAACATCGTTATCCAGAACATAATCTACTGAATCTTCAAGAGTTCCACAGGCAGTAAGATGCGTTTCTTGAACTCCAATAGTCCCTTCAGTTACAAAGAGAGATGAATTAAATTCACGCTCATCCACAGTATTTTGATCTAAATTAATTTGTTGTCCAATAGGTTCTTCATTAACTACTACTTCTTGCAAACCAATAACTGCTCCAGTTAATACATTATCAGAACTATTGAAAGCTAAAGTTAGTGACATAGAAATGATTACTAAAGCTAAGAGAGTTGCAACTAGGCTAATGTGCTTTCCTCTTTCCTTCTTTTTTCTATTAACCATTACGTTTCTCCTTAGCTCTTTTGTAAGCTGTCCAAATAGTTCTATCATCCCTGTTCAGAAGTCGAGCGATTTCAGAGTATTTCATGCCTTTTTTCTCTTTAAAATACTCTACCATCGCCTCTAAAACACTTAATTGCCTATCTTGAAATATAGAACTAGGTATAACTATACTATTTGGACTCGCTTTTTTACCCATGGATAATAATACTTACATTGTAAGTACTTTTAAACCTTTTGCCAAGATTACAAAATAAACCATTTTCGTTGTATCAAAGGTGTTAATTTTTCAAATATCACCTTACACATTTGATTATTAGTAATGGTGGATTATTGTTCAGCCATAATTCACAATTACTATACATTTATATGGAGAAACGGATTATAATCCAAAATGTGGATTCATAACTTAAACCCAACAATTCTTTCTCTAGGACCATTAGAAATTAGATGGTATGGCTTAGCTTATGTGCTAGGATTTTTCTTATCAGTTTGGTGGTTACATTATTTAAGCAAGAAAGGCAAATTAAACTTAGACTCTGATCAAATTTGGGACTTATTATTTTATTTGATGATAGGGGTTTTAGTTGGATCAAGATTATTTGAGATCTTCTGGGAACCACAATTATACCTCTCTAACTTTTTTCAAATCTTTAAAGTCTGGCAAGGAGGTATGAGTTTTCATGGTGGATTGGTAGGAATAGTTACGGCTGCTTTAATTTATTGTAAAAAACACAAAATTAACTTCTGGACTATTGCAGATGTGATGTCATTCCCAACAATATTTGCTTTAGCCTTAGGGAGAATTGCTAATTTCATTAATGGGGAATTGGTTGGAAGAATCTTCGATGGAAATTGGTGTGTAGTATTTCCAAATTATGATGATGCATGTAGACATCCAACAATGTTATACGCAGCTGCAAAACGTTTCTTGATTGCAGGAGGATTATATTTTCTAACTATTTATAGAAGTTTTAAACCAGGGCTTATATTCTGGAATTTTGTCTTTTGGGAAGGTTTAGGAAGATTTATGGTAGACTTTTACCGAGTAGATAAATTGTTTTTAAATTTAAGCTTAGGACAATGGTTCAGCCTAGTTATGATTATTGTGGCCTTATACTTCTTTCACAGAAACCATAAAGAAGATTGCAAACAATTATTTGGTGGTTAAACCAACATTTATATCCTTAACAATAATGGTTCCCTTGATTATAATCAACGCTATAAAGCTTATTAAAGGGAAAAGAGTTTTAAAGCAGTAAATCTATATAACAAACTCAGATGATTTATTTGGAGGAGAAAATGAAAAAAATATTAACTTTATTTTGTATTTTAAGTTTATTCGTTCTTTTAGTAGCTTGTAGCGCAGAAGAAGCTATTCAAAAAGAAAATGTTGAAATGAAAATTGTAGGTGATACTAACACAGCACCATCATCAAGTTCTGATACTGCACAAGTAGTAATTGAAAATTCTAAGTTTATGCCAACAGATTTAGTTGTTTCTGTAGGAACAACAGTTGAATGGGTAAATAAAGATTCTACAGACCACACAGTAACATTTGAGAATGGTGATTTAGATGAACTTTTACCAAAAGGAGCAACTGGAACATTTACATTTAATGAGAAAGGAGAATTCAGATACTTCTGTAAACTTCATCCAGGAATGCAAGGGAGTGTAATAGTTAATTAACTTTTTTTATTTCTTTTTCTAACTATAATACATCTTCCCTTCTGCTCTTTGTTCTCTATCTTTAACAGAACCAATTTTATTAATCCTAGGACGATGAGAATTAGGATCTCTTCTTAGAGTAATGTCTAAATCTGTTAAGAATCTATTCATTCCGTCTTCTTTAGAATAGGGACCACTTAACAACCCAGATTTAGCGGGCTCGCCAGAGAAAACAATTAACCGATCAGAAAGATAGTCTAAAAACATTAAATCGTGGTCAACTACTAATACTGTAATTTCCCTTTCATTAGTAATGTTCTTTAATACTTTTGAAATCAATAGCCTTTGCTCAACATCTAAATATGCAGAAGGCTCATCTAATAGAAACAATTCCGCTTCCTGACTTAAACAATGCACAATAGAAACTTTTTGTAATTCCCCACCAGATAATTCTGATAACTTCTTAGTTAACAGTTTATTAATCTCTAACGGCCGAATTAACTGATTATCATAATTGTTAACTGCATCCACTAAAAATTCTGCTACCATCATGTCTGAGTCAGTTTCTAAGTATTGTGGTTTGTAAGCAACTTTTACACCACCATCAACCACGCCAGAATCTAACTCAACTAACCCAGCCAAAACTTTAATGAAAGAGGTTTTTCCAATTCCATTCTCACCAAGAATTCCGATAATTTCATTCTTGTTTAATTCTCCAGCGTCTGCCTCTAATTTGAAATTGCCCAATTGCTTTTTCAAATTTGTCCAAGAAATTAAACGTTTTGGCATTCCGGTTTTCTTATCCTGAGAACCTTCAAACTTAATTGGATGACTCCTAAACCGGATGTTTTCTTCTCGTAAAAAACCATCTAAGAAAGCATTAATCCCTTCTCTAGCAGATTTTATACCTGAAACAATACCATAAGCTCCTTGTTGACCATACATAATGTTAAGTGAATCAGTCATATAATCAAGAATAATCAAATCGTGTTCAATAACCATTACTGCAGTTTCCTCATTAGTTAAACCCTGAATAAACTTAGAGATATTTACCCTTTGTTTAATATCTAAATAAGATGAAGGCTCATCAAAAAGAAATAAATTTGCTTTTTTTAATACTGCAGCAGCAATTGCTACCCTCTGCAACTCTCCGCCAGAAATCTTGTCAATTTCAGTATCTAAAAAATTACTCAGTTCTAACTTCTTAGATATTTCTTCAAGTTGTAAGGTTTCATCAATTTTCTCTAACAACTCACGAACAGTTCCATTAAATTGTTTTGGAATCAAATCAACTTGCTGTGGTTTATATGAAAGAGAAATTTCTTCTTTATGTAACTTTTCTAAGAACTTTTGAGTTTCAGTTCCCTTAAAATAATTAATCACTTCTTTAAAATCAACATCTTCATTCCACTTTCCAAGATTTGGTTTTAACAAACTAGCCATTATCTTTAACGCTGTAGATTTACCAATTCCATTTCGTCCTAAAACTCCAGTTACTTGATTAAATAGTGGTGTTGGAAGGGAAAATAATTGAAACATATTTTCCCCATATCTATGGATGGGAGGTTTGTTTAATGTTTCAGGAAGATTAATAATTTCAATTGCTTCAAAAGGACATCTATTTTGACAAATCCCACAACCAGTACAAAGCATTTCATCTATTAAAACCTTGCCAGTATTGTCATCTTTGATAATACAATCTCCTCCCGTTCTATTTACAGGACACAACTTTGCACATAGATAATCCCCACATTCTTCAGGATGACATTTGTCTTTATGCAAAACTGCAATTCTTTTCTTCATAGTTAGTAGAAATTGGAGAATTGTTTTATATTACTTTTGGTTAGATAATTCAACTAAAAGTCTTTAAGTAATCTTTCAATATATGCCTGCCCAGTGTGATTTGAAGTGTCTAAAATTCCAAACCCTTCACCACACTCCCAATTATAACATGCCCTGGTACCATCTGGTTGATGGATAGATAAGTCTTCAATTGGAGAAATCCATTTTCCTGTATATAGGTCCCGCACATTACAATCATAATCCATCTCTAAAAAAGTTTATAATCCATTTATAAACTTGTTGATACTTATTATTAAAAATAACAGACTGGTCAAATACAAACAATAAATATAAAAACTCAAAAGGATAATTTACAAAAATGGCAAAATGTGACATTTGTAAAAATAAAATAGCAGAACTTTTCCTGGAAAAAATAAAAGGCACTATTGTTAAAAAAGAAGGTTCTAGTAAACATTATCATGTTTGCTTTGAATGTCAGAAAAAGTTAAAAACAAAAGAAGAGATTCTCAAACAATTATAAACAATGCCCCTGTGGCTTAGCGGCTAGAGCGACTGCCTCGTAAGCAGTAGATCGGGAGTTCAAATCTCCCTAGGGGCTCATTTTTATTAGTTTATTCTGTTCACCAAGCCTAAATGGTTTTCTCCATAGTATACTTATGATTATTCTTCGCAACTACCTTATAACCAAGCTTTTTGTAAAAATTAAGTGATGGATTATTATCCCAAACCAATAACCTTAATTTTTTATACCCTAATTTTTCAAAAGATTCCATTAAAAAATTTCCAATTCCCTTTCCCTGATAGGATGGAGATAAAAAGATCATCCTAATGTAAAGCGCATCTTCAATCTCTGGATCTTCTAAAATTTGATAAAAACCAATTCTACCTTTTCCTTTCATTAGAATCTTTATCCTTTTCCAATCTCGATGAAATCTAAATTTAAAGCTGGGAAGCATTTCTTCGTAATTTTTGGAGCAGATAGTGGTTTTTTGATAAATGGATTTTGCAAACTGATAATCAGAAATTTTACATCTTCTTTCTGTGATTCCAAAAGAGTTCTTCATAACTAAATTATTATCTAAAGCCTTATAAATATTGTCCAGAAATAGAATAAAGTGAACTCAGAAATTAAAACATTAATTGAACAAGCAGAAGCAGTTTACTTAGAGAACTTCTCCAATGAATGTTGGTATGGACGTTGTATCTTCCTTAGTTGGTATTGTGATTTAGGAACATGTAAATTCTGTTTTAGAAGTACGATTAAACATAAAGTTCAACATGCAAAAACTGCTAAAAGATCATTAAGTTCAGACTTAGTAGAAGCGTTATTATGTAAAAAACTAGGTTGGAGAATTGAATTTCTTACAGGAGGATATAAAATATTTCCTATTGAAGAATTAGTTGAAAGAGCTAAATTAATCAGTAAAGTTTATGGTGAAAAAATTTGGTTAAACTTAGGTGTAATAAGTAGAGAAGACCTAGATTTGTTCAAACCTTATGTAAAAGGGCTAGTTTCCTCCATTGAAACAATTGAACCAAAATTACATGATGAAATCTGTCCAGATAAGCCCATTGGACCATATGAAGAAATGTTTGATTATGCTAAAGAATTTAGAAGAAGTATGACAACAGTTATTGGTTTAGGAGAAAAAAGAGAAGATTTTGAATTACTGAAAGCATTTATCGCCAAACACAAATTAGACAGAATTACTTTTTACGCTTTAAAGCCAGTTAAAGGAACGATTTTTGAAAATTCCAATGGTCCGGAAACAGAAGATTATCTGTGGTGGATTGCTCAAACAAGAATAGCATTCCCCAAATTAGAAATTATTGCTGGAACTACGGCTAGAAGATATGAAGAAGTGGGATTATTACTAAAAGCAGGAGCTAATGCCTTCACTAAGTTCCCAATAACAAAAATGTTTGGAACTAAAGAAGCACACAAGATTGAATCTGATATTAAAAAAGTCGGAAGAGAGTTACGTGGAACACTTACTTCCCTTCCAGAAATTGATTGGAATAAGGAAATTGAGTCAATTGATTTAGATAAAGAACTGGAAAAAGAGACTAAAGAAAAATTAGAGTTATATTTAAAGAGAATTAGAGATAATGTTAAAATTTACGAAAATAATATAAATGAATAAACTAAAAATTAAGTTAAAATGAAAGAAGAAATCAAAGTTATTAAGGCCATTGAAGAAGAGTTGGAAAGAGAACAAGAATTAGAACTGTCTAATTTAGTTGATGAAGAACTTCAATCAGAAGAAGCAAGTAATTATGATACTAAAGCAATTGGAATTACGGTTATGGTGATTATAGGAATTTTTGCCTTAACTTTTGGAGGATTTCAATTTTATAATGGTATAACCTCTGCAGCAATCATAGATGTTGACCAACTTCATCAAGATAACTTGGAAGGAGACCTAGATGAAGAGGAAGGTTACCTTTACAGTGGATTCAGTTTTGTCTTAGTAGATGGGTTATGGTGGACAGAAGTTTATAGAGGAGAAACGTTAACAAAAATTCCTTTACACTTTGGACCAAAAGAGATTGATTACATTGAAGTAGAAGGGGCATTAAGTGAAGACTTTAATTCTAAGCCAATTCATATTGCTATTGATCCAACTGTAAATTATAACAAATATTATACTCTAGCTTTAATGGAAATGAACAATAATATTGTTCAAGGAACTAAGAATGAAATAGTTACAGCTTGTAATCAAGAAGACCCAGTATGTGAAGGTTATCCAATAGTTAGCTGTGATAATCCAGAAGGAAGAGCTGTAATTAACTTAGTCGTTGCAGAAGAAGCAAAAATTGAGTTAAAGGGAATGTGTATAGAAGTTTCTGGTTCTGAATATGAATTGGTTAAGGCCGTAGACAGATTATTATTACATTGGTATGGAGTAATGGATTAATTTTTTTATTTACTTTTCTTGCTTATTTCCCAGAATTCTTCAAACTAATTTTTAGATAAATCGGCACTTATTTAAGCAATTTTATCTTTCTAACATATTATGATAACTAGCTTTTTTGAAGAATTCCCTACAAAAGAAAACTTAAATAAGGTTAAATTGATAGATTTCCCCACAAAATTGTATCTAACAGCGCCTTCTCTAAAGGAATTTAATCAAATTAAGAAATCAATTAAAAACAAGTACATAAAAGAGTTCATTTATTGGCCAATTCTAGAGAGAAAAGAAGGATATTGGATATCTCCATTTAGCAAGAGAACAGCTTTAAAAAGAGTATTTAAGGAACTACATAACTCTAAAACACCAGTAATGCTCGATTTAGAGCTCCCTACAACACAAAAACCTTCTCTTTATATCACACAGATTCTGAATTTTATTGCAAATAAGGCCTTAATTAAGCGGTTTATTAAGACTCATAACAGCAAAGTTTACTTAGCAGAGTATTTCCCTGTAGGAAAGATAAAACTCTCACTGTTTAAACTCTTAGGAATCCACTATAACAACAAGAAAGCAATTGTCATTAAAATGTTTTACAGCTCATTACACTCATTTAGCGATAGTTTCCTTAAAGAAGAATTCAAAACAGTAAAGAAAAGAAACTATATAATAGGCTTAGGCACAATATCAACAGGAATTCATGGAACTGATCCTATTATTACATTAAAAACATTAAAAAGAGACATATTTCTAGCAAAACAAGCAGGGATAAAAGAAGCAATAATATTTAGATTAGGTGGATTAAATAATAATTATAAGAAAGCAATCACTACAAATTCTTAAAAAAAGTATAAAAAAAAGAATCAGAAAAATCCTCACAAAAAAGAAAATAAAAAAAAATGGAGGAAGATATATTTCTTCCTAACTTACCTAGTAATAAGTTTGTTCTTCGCCGTCGTCGTCTTTTCTTAATCTGCTAAAACCAATTATCAAACCGATAATCACT
>Ga0233431_1006041_pt1 | contig 11218 bp, 11 predicted proteins | sample SI_118_April2016_FD_179867 | JGI IMG/M metagenome (GOLD analysis project Ga0233431, IMG submission 179867) | Seawater microbial communities from Saanich Inlet, British Columbia, Canada - SI_118_April2016_200_MG | ecosystem: Environmental > Aquatic > Marine > Inlet | place: Canada: British...
GAAGTCATTCCACAGGTAGGGACCTTTGTAACGCGCCTCGACGTGAGCGTTCTGATGGAGGCGATCTATGTCCGTCAGGCCCTGGAGCCCGACCTGGCGGCGCGCGCGGCGGCGCACCCGACTTCAGCCGACCCGAATCGGCTGAAAGAGCTTTCCGAAATGCAGGACATGGCGGCGCAAGCCATTGACCTGGACCGCGTTTGGGATCTGGACAACGAATTCCATCATACGGTTGCCATGTTGAGCGGGTTGCCGGGGGTTTGGAAATACGTAAGCAGCGTTCGCGTAACCCTGGCGCGCCTGCGCACCCTTGAACTGTTGGAACTGGACAATCCCCGAATCTGGGTTTCCCACCATCGTCGGATAGCGGATTGCATCTGTCGAAACGATCCGGAAGGCGCGCGAAAACTGATGTGCGAACACATCGATGTCAGTATTGGCCAAATCGAAGAGTTGCGGGCGCGGTTCCCGTCTTTCTTCACTGCGGGCGATTTGGGAGACAGTTTCGTGTTGTAACGAGGTTTTTTTTGAGGGGCACCGTCACGATCTTTCCTCCCGCGATCTCTGAATGGATCGCATGGTTGTATAGGTGAATGCGGCAGGGCTTTGAGGCCCCTCGATACCCAGGGCCGCATCTCTGGGTTGACATGCGGAGAAGTTTATGAAGAATAGTCGCCGGTGTCCAATATAACGAAACGAGGTCCGGTATACCGGACATATAAATGTATCATATTTAGACAAAGGATCAAAACCATGATGAGAGGCATTCCGAAATTGGTAGGCGTGTTGGGCGCGGCAGCCGTCCTCGTGGCGGGTGTGGCCAACGCCGATGAAAACAGCAAACTCGATGAAGTTCTCGATCGGGGAAAACTGATCGCCGGAACCGGCAGCACCAACGCACCGTGGCACTTCAAGGATCAGAGCGGCGAGTTGGTCGGCTTTGACGTTGATGTCCTGAAGATTATTGCGAAGGCCTTGTTTGACGACGAGAGTAAGATCGAGTTCGTCAATCAGTCCGGTGATTCGCGCATTCCCAACCTGACCACCAACAAGGTCGACGTTGCCTGTCAGTTCATGACGGTGACCGGTGGCCGCGCCCAGCAGGTCGAATTCTCGATCCCGTATTACCGCGAAGGCGTTGGCCTCCTTTTGAAGGCTGGCGGCAAGTACAAAACGCATGCCGAAATGAAGGCTGCGGGTAGTGACGTGGTTGTTTCGGTGTTGCAGAACGTCTACGCCGAAGACATGGTTCACCAGGCGTTGCCGGAAGCCAAGGTTGATCAGTACGACAGTGTTGATCTGATGTATCAGGCCCTGAATTCCGGGCGTTCCGACGCTGCGGCGACGGACCAGTCGTCCCTTCGCTGGTTCATGCAGCAAAACCCCGACCGCTATGCCGATGCCGGATACGGCTGGAACCCGCAAAGCTACAGCTGCGCGGTCAAGCGTGGCGATCAAGTGTGGCTGAACTTTGTGAATACAGCCCTGCACGAAGCCATGACCGGTGTTGAATTCGGCACCTATTCCGCTTCCTTCAAGAAGTGGTTCGGCGTTGAATTGGCTCCGCCGCAAATCGGCTTCCCGGTGGAATACAAATAGTCACAACGCGAAATCTCGGCGGAGGCCGTAATCATGGACTATCGATTGAACTTCGACGCTGTATGGAGGGATTTCGACCTTCTGTTGTCGGGATTGGGGCTTGGCCTGGGTTTGGCCGTTGTCTCCATCTTCCTGGGCAGTTTTATCGGCCTGATTGCGGCCTTCGCGATGATTTCCAAAAACAAACTGTGGCGCGGAATCGCCATGACCTATGTCACGGCGATCCGCAACACGCCCATTTTGGTCCTGATCTTTTTCACCTTCTTCGCCCTGCCGCAGTTTGGCGTGCGCCTGGGAAAGATCGAGTCCTTCGTATTCACACTGACGTTTTACGCTGGGGCCTACCTGACGGAAGTTTTTCGCGGCGGATTGCTGGCCTTGCCCACCGGATTGCGCGAGGCCGGTCTGGCAATCGGCATGACGGAATTTCGCACCAAGTTATCGCTCACCATTCCGGTGATGATACGCAACGTCCTGCCCGCGCTTAGCAACAATTTCATTTCGCTGTTCAAGGATACGTCGCTGGCCGCAGCCATCGCCGTTCCCGAGCTCACCTTCTATGCCCGCCAGATCAACGTAAACACATTCCGCGTTATCGAAAGCTGGACCGTGGCGAGCCTGATGTACGTGTTCGCGTGCTATTTCATTGCCGCCGGTCTGCGGCATTATGAACGCAAACTGGCAATTCCGGGTTAAGGGGCGCAGAAATGGATTTCTCACTTTTCTTGAACGAAGCCTGGATCGCCCGCGGCGCCATTTGGGACGGTTTCCAGATGACCGTCGCCATTTCCGCGTTGGCCATCATATTGGGAACGGTGCTTGGGGTTGTCGTTGGACTCGCGCTGGTCTACGGCTGGGCTCCGGTACGTCTTTTCGTTCGAATTTACGTTGATTTCGTTCGCGGCACGCCGGTCTTTGTTCTTGTGCTCGCGTCTTTCTACATTCTTTCGATCATCGGCATTCAGCTCAGTGCTTTTCAGGCCGGGGTTCTGGCGATCACGGTGTTCTGCAGCACCCACGTAGGCGAAATGATTCGTGGGGCATTGGCAGCCATTCACCGCGGCCAAATCGAAGCGGCCAAGGCCATCGGCTTGACCTTTCGCCAGACGTTCCAGTCGGTATTAATGCCACAGGCGCTGCGCCAGATATTGCCGACATGGGTGAACGCGGCGACCGAAATGGTCAAGGCGTCGACGCTGCTGTCGGTTATCGGTGTGGCCGAGTTGCTTTTGTCGACCCAGCAGATCATCTCAAGAAACTTCCTCAGCCTGGAATTCTATTTCATGGCGGGGTTCATCTATTTCGTGATCGACTTCTCGATCGAGCGCTTCGGGCGCTATGTCGAACGGAAAGTCGCTTACAGCTAAGGATATGGAATAAACGTTATGGCTGATCCGCTACTTGTCATCGAGAACCTGCACAAGCGGTTCGACGATCTGGAGGTTCTTAAGGGTGTCGATCTGACAGTGGACGCCGGTGATGTCGTTTCCATCATCGGCTCCAGCGGGTCGGGAAAGACGACGATGCTTCGGTGCGTCAATCTTCTGGAAGAGTTCCACGAGGGGCGCATTGTTATCGACGGCGAGGAAATCGGCTACACGCAAAAGGGCGGCAAGCGGCACATGCTGCCGAACTCGGTGATCGCCCGGCACCGCGCGCTTACCGGAATGGCGTTTCAAACGTTTAACCTGTTCCCTCATTTGACGGCCCTGAAGAACGTCACATTGGGGTTGATCAAAGTCCGCAAAATGAAGAAAGACGAGGCCGCCGAGATCGCCCAGCGCTGGCTTGACCGTGTCGGACTGCTGGACCGGCAGGACCACCATCCCGGCCAGCTTTCAGGCGGCCAGCAGCAGCGCGTCGCCATTGCCCGCGCCATCGCCATGAACCCGAAACTCATGCTGTTTGACGAGGTGACGTCGGCGCTGGATCCCGAGCTCGTAAACGAGGTTCTGAGCGTCATCAAGGATCTCGCCAATGACGGCATGACCATGCTTATCGTTACCCACGAAATGCAATTCGCTTTCGATGTATCGAGCGAAGTCATCTTTATGAACCAGGGCAAGATCGGCGAGCAGGGGCCGCCGTCGGAATTGTTCAACAACCCCAAAACCACACGACTGACCGAATTCATTCAAAACAGTTCATTTTGAATACGAACCAACCGACGGAGGCTAAGAAATAATCATGGCGATCAAACGTCACGGCAGCGCACAAACCGGGGCCGGTGGCGCCAACCTACCCTTCGCCCGGGCGGTCGAAGCCGATGGTTGGCTCTACGTTTCAGGGCAGGTGGCGATGGTGGACGGTCAGGTCATCGAAGGCGGCATCGTTCCGCAGACGCGTCAGGCGATTCAGAACGTCATCGCGATTCTGAAGGAAGCCGGGTACGGTGTCGAAGACGTGGTGCGCTGCGGTGCGTGGCTGGATGATGCCCGCGATTTCGGAGCGTTCAATGCCGTTTATGCAGAATATTTTGGGGCGAATCCTCCGGCGCGGGCTTGCGTTCAATCTTCAATGATGATCGATTGTAAGGTAGAAATCGATTGCGTTGCTTACAGGAAGCAGGGCGTCTGATTTATGGAGTGCTGAGGTTTGAATAGTTTGGACGGTAAGATCAAAACCGGCGACAAGGCTGGCGGCGAGAGTTCGGCGGGAAACAAGAAGGCGCCGCGCGCCCGCGGTATTGACCGTGTCGTCCATATTCTTGATCACCTCTTCCGTGAGGGACGTCCCATGCGAATTAACGAGATCGCAAAGGGGATCGGCGCGCCGCGCTCAAGCGTCTATGAAATCGCCGACAAATTGGTAAAAGAGAAGATACTTCAGGTTTTTGACGAGGAAGGGCGCGTATTCTTTGGGCGTAAACTCTATTATTTTGGTCTCGCCTACACCGAAAAATTCGATCTCACGCGCGAGGCCGGAAAACACTTAAAGGCTTTGACCGAAAAAACCGGAGAAACCTCGCAGCTGTGCATGACGGAAGGCGCCCAATATTCCGTGGTTATGATGAATCACGGTATTCGCCACTTCAACATCAGCAGTGATATTGGCGAGGTCATCCCGCTCCCCTGGACGGCTTCGGCAAGGCTTATGCTCTCCGGGCTTTCGAAAAACGAGATTGTCGCCCAAATCCCGGAGGAGGATTTTATCTTGCCAGACGGCGAGCGGCTTCCCATTGAGACCCTTGCCCAAGAAATCCGCGATGCCGCCCCGCACGGGTTTTTCTCGTGCGACACCCCCGCCGACAGCTATACCCACTGCTTTGCGGCGTCCGTTTTTGACGAGAAGCAGGAATGTATCGCCACCCTTTGTTTGGTGGTTCCGCGAGCGGAAGCGCGTGTGCGTCATGAGGAACTGAAAACGGCTCTTGTCGAGGAAGCCAGGGCACTATCAAAGAAGCTGGGTGGCCGGGTATCGGTCTAAAAGCGTCTCGTACCGTAGCGACAAAGTTTGACGCTGCGTTAAAAAAATTCAACGAAATCGATCATTTGGAGCGATCCCCCATGCCGACACCCGAACAACACCTTCAGGAACTGGGAATCACATTGCCGAAATTGCCGGCCCCGGTCGGCAATTTCGTTCCCTTTGTCCGACAAGGCGATCTGGTCTTTCTTTCTGGCCAGGGCCCCATACTCGAGGACGGTTCGCTGGCAACCGGAAAGGTCGGATCGGACGTTACGGCCGATCAGGCCTACGAACATTCCAGACGGGTTGGGATGGTCTTGCTTTCGGCCATGCGTGAAGCTACTGGTTCGCTCGATCGTATTGAGCGTGTCGTGAAGCTTCTCGGAATGGTGAACGCCGCTCCCGATTTCGCCGATCATCCCAAGGTGATCAACGGGTGCTCTGACCTGTTCTCCGAAGTTTTCGCAGATCGTGGGCAGCACGCCCGCTCAGCGGTGGGCATGGGGTCGTTGCCGGGTCAAATCACCGTCGAAATCGAGGCCATTGTGGCTGTCCGCGCGGAGTAGGAAGACATGAAGGAAAGCGGCATTCTGGAGCGATACGGGCTGACGCGGGTCATTAACGTTTCGGGGACAATGACGGCGCTGGGCGCGTCGCGGGTCGTGCCCGAGGCGATCGAAGCCGGGGCTGAAATTCAATCCCATTTCGTGCGGATTGACGAGCTTCAGGCAAAGGCGTCGGAGGCTATTGCGCGTCTGACCGGGGCCGAAGCCGGGTTTGTCACAGCATGCAGCGCCGCGGCAATGAGCATGGGCGTCTGCGGGTGCATGACGGGAACAAACCTGAACAGGATCGAACTTCTTCCGGATACCGGTGGTTTACCGAACGAGGTCGTCGTCCAGGCCGGTCATCTGGTTAACTACGGCGCGCCGATCAATCAGGCGGTTCGCCTGACCGGTGCTCGTATCGTTCCTCTTGGAACAGCGGCGCTTGTGAATTTCTACAATCTTGAAGACAGCATTGGCGAGCAAACCGCCGCCGCGCTATTTGTCGTGTCGCACCATGTGGTGCAGGAAGGTCAGATCGCGCTGGAGGAGTTTGTATCGATTTGTAAGGCCCGCGGCGTGCCGGTGATCGTCGACATGGCCAGCGAATACAATCTGCGAAGCGCCATCGAGCTTGGCGCTGAGCTTGTAATCTACAGCAGCCATAAGTTCATGGGCGGGCCGACGGGCGGGATCGTGGCTGGCCGCAAGGAACTGGTCCGTGCGGCCTACCTTCAGAATAAGGGCCTCGGCCGCCATATGAAGATCGGCAAGGAAGGTATCATTGGCACGATTGCCGCACTGGAAGCGTGGGAACGCCGCGATCACGAGGCAGCGTATGGGCGCGAGCAGGAATATGTTGATCATTGGCGGGAGGCGCTCGGTTCCGTGCCGGGCCTGCGCCTTGAGACGCACCATGACTGGACCGATAATCCCATCGATCGACTAAAAATTTCCGTAGACCCCGTGGAAGCCGCCCTTTACGCTTGGGAGCTGGCCGACCGGCTGAGCGCGGGCGAACCCTCCGTCCAGGTGCGCGACGATTTGATCGAACACGGATATTTCTTCCTTGATCCATGTAATCTGGAACCCGGTGAAGAACTCATCGTCGGCCGACGGATCGCCGAGGAAGTGCAATCGGCCCGCACGAATGGAGACGGTCACCTGTATTCCCTGTCGGATCGCAAACGCCGCGGCATCAAGGCAGCGCTAAAGTGGCCGGACTAAAAGTCCGCCGCAATGACATGCCGTCGACCCGACAAAGCCAAATCCCCCTCTTCGCTTGCGTCATAAACCCTAGCATGTGTGACGTCAGCGCCTATGGAAACATACGACCGTTTTCAAGGGAAAAGCGGTCTTTTTTCGAGGAGTGCCGCAGGGCCGATTTTAGCAATAAGGCGACATTCGACGAACAACAGGCATCCGAACGTTTAATGTCCGATTCGGGTCAATGTCAGTCATCATTCGGCCTGTGTGCGAACTTCGGCTGATAGCCAATAACGGAACTCATCCCGAAATGTCGGCGGCTTCCAATTTTTCGATTTTAGCACGGTTTAAGGAGATTCTGAGACCGGGCGCGCGAAGGACCCAGGCCAAGGCATTCGCAAAACAGATCGCACCGTCGTCGGTATGCAATCGAACCCAGACAATGCTGCTGAATTCCGAAACCGCGACCGTCTCGACGCCGATGATTTTTATCGCCTATTTCCCCGGTTTGATCTGGGCCCACAAAGAAGCAACGTTTTCATCAGGTTGCGGCAGCCAAGACATGGCGCAGGAAGGCGGTCTCCAGCAGGCGTCGCTCCGCCTCGTCGTCAACATTGTCCCACGGCGCCGGACACAAAACCATGACAAGACGCCGCGCCGGACTGACCCAGACATAGATTGCGTTCGCACCCCACGCGCCGAATATGTCGCGTGGCAACTCCGGCCACAGTTCGCCGTGGTCGTTGACCCAGAATCCGAGACCGTACTTGCAGTCCCGCGCGTGACCGTGCGTCAAGATTTCGGCGTTGGTGCGGGAGGCCATGGCGAGATAGTCCCAGGGCACCACACTGCGTCCCTTCCACTCGCCTTGGTTCAACCACAATAGGCCAAGGCGCGCCGCGTCATCGGCGTTTGCGACCAGGTGCAACCCGTGGCCGAAAATCCCGCGCTTGGCGGCGGGGCGATCCGAATAGTCGAAATCGAAATAGGCGTGTTCCCAGCAACCGCCAATCGGTTCGCGAATCTTTTCGGCGACCAATTGCGCAGCGCCCGGCAGCCGCAACTGATCGCTACTGTCATAAAGGCCGTAGGCGGTGGCGATCGCATTGGAAAGAACATTCATGCCGAAAGTCTGGTAGTGAAAGACCTTGCCCGGGGGCTCTTCAGGTTTCAGATAGCCCGACGTGTTGCCGGCCAGTTGACGGAACGTGATACCGCGATTGGCCGGATGGGCGTAGCGACCAGGCTTGGGGCCTTCGTGCTCGCCCACCGCCATCATCTCGGGATAGACGTCGATCACCGGCGTCTCGAGGCTGGCTACCAAGCCATCCCTGACGGCGATGCCGAGGAGCAGGGAATAGGCCGATTTGCTCGCCGAGCGCAGCGGGAAGCGTGCTTCCGGGTCAATGCCAGCGTGCCATTCGCCGACCAGCCAGCCATCGCAAAGCAGAAGGACACGATAGGGCCTCCCTGCCGCCGTCGTTGCCAGCCACTCTGCAGTCGCGGCAAGCCCGGTTTCGCAGAAACCCAATTCCGATGCGCTGCCTCGGAGCCAGGTTTGATCGGGAAAGATGCACCGAATGTCATCCTCCTTAATAGGTCTGCCACCGAATTCGCTTCGTCATCTCCATCCGCAAAAAGTCGCCTAAAAACCTAAAACTTGCATCATTCCTATCATTAATAGATGTCCACTGCCCTTCACGGACGGACGGTTCGCAAGAATTCGGAGAATGTCCGATAAACGCTCTCAGGTGATATCTAAGTTCCGTTTTGAGAGAGGCGCGCAATGCAATCGTGATCGAGCGCCACCCCGAGGCCCGGCTGGGTGAAGACCGGCGTGTTACCGTCGGGAGGCACAAGATCGCCCGTCACGATGTCGAAAAAGAGTGAGCTTTCGCCGAACTGGAATTCGAGCATGAGGAAGTTTTTGAGGATGGCCGAAACTTGGACGCTGGCAACATGGCAGACAGGCCCGGTGGGATTATGAGGCGAGACCGCGATCCCTTTCGGTGCCGCCATGTCGGCGATGGTGCGCAGGGCCGATAGGCCGCAGTACTTCACGTCCGGCATCAGCACGTCATAAATCCGATTGTCGATATAGGGCTGGAAGTCCTGCGGGCTTAGCCCGTGTTCCATACCAGCCAGTCGGACGCCAACAGATTTGGCATGGGCGGCGATCCGACCCAGGGCGGTGAAATGAGCCTCCGTCTCGGGGAGCGGACATTCGATCCAGTAGAGACCGAGGGCGGCCGCCTTATCCAGAAGAGCGATTGTCCGGGTTTCATCCAGGCGCCAATGGCAGTCGACCATAACTCCTGTGCGTCCGGCGCATGCCGCGTTGACCGCCTCTATTCGCTCAAGACCGGCAGAGAATAGGGCCTCGTCGTCGACCTTTCCCTCGCCGACATCGTCGAAGGGCGCAATCTTGACGTGATCGAACCCAGCGTCGACGGCCAGGCCCGTCGCGGCGACGAACCCCTCGGGCGATCGGTCGACGGTACCGCGGTTGGTATTAGCGTACACCGATACGACGTCTCTTACCCGATCACCTAACAGATCAGCGACGGGTTGGTATGACCGTTGGCCGGAAATATCCCACAACGCCTGTTCGATGGCGCATAAGACAGCGCGCTCGGGCAGCCCGCTTGGCGGCGAACCGAACCACGGTGCCAGCGCCTCGGGCTCGGCCGGGAGACCCGTCAGGCGTTGGTCCCAAATGTTGGCAAAAGTGCGGAGGGGGTCTTCGCTCCCAAAGTGAGTAGCCTCGCCTGTTCCGACAAGGCCATCGGAATCGGTCACTTCGATGAAAGTCCATTGTGTTTGCGGGCTAATTCGGACCGCTTGGCAAGAAATGTCGGTGATGGTCGGTTTGCCTGTCATATCAAGCTTTCAAGATTGTGAGTCAGGATGAGAGGTCGCGACTGTGAGAATACCCTCTGGCTTGACAAAATGTCGACTATCATATTAAATTGTCGACAGTATAAAAGATTGTCGGTAATTGTGCAATGATGCAATCATTTCTTGGGCAATCTAGCCTTAGCGAGAATGATCCTTCCTCGATCACTGCGTCGGAAGTGAGCGATGGAAAAGGCAAGCCACGGCATGACCAGGCCTTGGCTTGGATTGAACAACAAATCCTGAACGGTCAGTTGCACCCCGGCGACCGCATCAAGGAAAAAGCACTGGCCGAGGCGTTGGGCATGAGCCGCTCGCCAGTCCGAGAGGCTTTTCGCGTCCTTCAGCAGGCTGGTGTGGTCGAAATCATTCCCAATCGAGGCGCCTTCGTTCGCAAGGCCAGTCTGCGCGACGTGCTGCACCTTTTTGACATTCGTGGTGCCTTATGGAGATTGGCGGCCATCGAGGCCACTGAGAACCTAACGCGGCGCCATATGAACTATCTGGAAAGCCAGATCGAACGCATGGATTTAGTAATCGCGGCCAAGGATTCAGATGCCTACATGGAGCTGAATACCAGATTCCACGAGTTCATCAATTCGGTAAGCGGTAATCGACCGCTCGCCCGTATCCAGAGAAATTTGTTTTTGCAAGGTCGGCTTTTTCGCCGGGGTTCATTGTCAACTGATGAAGATTTGCAGCAACGCAACGCCGATCATCGTTTGTTATTGGATGCCATGAAAGATGGTGCGGGCGAAGAAGCGGGTCGCATTTCCGAGGACCACGTGCGGCAGAGCAAGCATCGTTTCCTGCAATCTTTGGGGGCGACGATGGGTTCCTTTGGCGACGTCCTGGATCGGGATATAGCGACCTTTGATACGACTGGGAGGATTGGTTAGGAACCGATGGCGGTTTCGAAACCTGAGAGTGATTCGCGCCTTAAAGCAAGGACAAGCGCGAATTTCGAGGTCGGAAAGAGTTCTTAAGAGCCACTGGCCAACCATGCAAATAGGGAGGTGAAGATGTTATCAATTCGTCCCGTCAGGCGTATCGTACGCCTATTTGGTGCCTTGGCACTCCCCTGTCTGGCCGTCACCGGATTACTCGTTCCCGCTGTCGCCACCGCACAGGAGAAATCCGTTACGATCGTGATCCCGGCTGAGCCCGGCGAACTCGAACCCTGTCAGGCCAAGGCCAACGACACGGGCTGGGTCACCTTGGACAATGTCGTCGAGACGCTGGCCGTCCGCGACATCAAAACCGGCAATTTGGAGCCCCAATTGGCGACCTCCTGGGAGCAGGTGGACGACCTGACCTGGCGGTTTAAGCTGCGCCAGGGAGTCACATTCCATGACGGCACGGCGTTGAACGCCGAGGCCGCCAAGAAAGCCATCGACCGCAACATGAACGCCAAGATGGTGTGCATGAGCCGGGTCAAGTTTTTCGGCGATAAGACCCTGGAGATCTCCGTCGTCGACGACATGACGATCGACGTTAAGACCGAGCAGTTGGACCCGATTCTGCCGCTCAACTTGTCAAATCATCCGATCTACTCGACCAAGGGC
>Ga0233431_1006042_pt1 | contig 11213 bp, 8 predicted proteins | sample SI_118_April2016_FD_179867 | JGI IMG/M metagenome (GOLD analysis project Ga0233431, IMG submission 179867) | Seawater microbial communities from Saanich Inlet, British Columbia, Canada - SI_118_April2016_200_MG | ecosystem: Environmental > Aquatic > Marine > Inlet | place: Canada: British...
ATTCGCAGTTATAGGGCTTGTTCAAATATACTGTTGTATATGCATTATGTTGCATTGTAATACGACAAATATTTACTGGACAGTCCTATAAACCGGATATAAAATAACTAACCAGAATATATATATATATACAATTAACAATGTCCAGAATATTAAAAATGTTAAAAATAGACAATGATGAAGATGATTTTTCGGAATATATGACCAAATATGCAATTATGATATTGGGTATGATATTGGCAATTGTGTTATTAGCTGTATTATCTTATTCATTTTATAAATTATCAGAATCTAAGGGTGATTTGCAATCAGATTTAAAACAAATGGCTACGAAAACAACCAATGTTGCGTCCGGAATACTTGCAACAACATCACATGCTGTTACACACAAAGCTAGTGATATTACCACATCACTTAGCGATACCGTAGCAAACACAACTGTAGATTTATCACCATCATTGACCGCATCGTCAATACTACCGACACCATCCGCACCACCCGCACCAGTCGCACCAGTTCGATAAAATTGAAATGCTAATAAATTAATAACAATAGTTAATTTATTCGCTATAATACATAAATCGATATAAAAATGAGTAATAACGTGCCATTATATTACGTTGATAAAAGTGTTTTTGAAAACATACCGGATTTGTTAACCAATATAACAAATTGCAAATATTGCATAGAACAAAAGTGTTTTGGAACCGATTATTGTACATATTGTGATCATGATAATAACTTAACAACGTGCAGTATATGCAATATACCTGACAGCTTTGACGAACATAATAATATTTGCTCGTATTGCAATGAATTATTAAATTCGCAATTGAAACACGATTACGCAAAAATACTAAGACATAATGTGCGAAAAAGATGTCAACATATTGCACAGTTATTCGTAAGCAATCGAATAAATCCGTGTGATATTCGTTTACACGCAATATGTGATATGATAGGAAAACATGCGGCCAATATGTTATCCAGTCAATTCGGATCATATGGAAAATATATTATAATGACTCGCATGTATAACGTAGGATATAACCAAGGACAACTAAATGTTAATCAATTGCGATTAGTGGTAGATAAATCAATTTTATGTGAAAAATATAATTCATCAAGTGCGTATGAATGGGGATTTATAACCGGATATATGTGTGGATGGTTTGATTATTTTGATGACGTTATATATGGATGTAATTTGTCAGATGTTTGCGAAAAGATAATGCATAAACGGCCTAAATTAAAAAAGCATTATCTAAATAAATCAAATATGCTACATGACTTTATTAAATATCAATTCTAAATATATCACCCCGCTTTGAAAAAAAGTATATTTTAATATACTTTTATCAGAGATACTAAGCCGTTGTCTATTTATTAAATATATTTATAACGCATATATTCGGTTTTTACTCTGATTATTAAATATTATTTATAGCATAAATATATAATCATAATGCTTAACAGTAAATATAAATACAACAAGTATAAACATAAGTATATGAAATTATTAGGCATCAACCGCGAAGGATGAAGTTTATTTAACGGTGATGGTCACGAACAAAATGTAGCGAAACCAGTTCCCACGAAAAACACAAATATAACGCAACGTGGTGGATGAGGGGTCGACGACTAAATATAAATGGCAAATTAAATAGTTTGTTATATGATGATATATAACAAAACCATTTGGAGTTGTATTTCTGAAAACAAACTATGTTGTTTTGCCACAATTTAAACAATATTTATATTGAGATGATTCATGCTCATTTTTACAATATGTTGTTATCAACAATTCATACAAATTTAATAAACTATTTGATGTAAAAAATACGGTGCTTGGATGATGTATATCATGTATATTTGGCAATATTACTTTTTTGCATTCACATTTTTCGATAGGATTGCGATGATGGTGAAATTTACAATAATGTAACATACAATCATTGCCGTATTTACATTCATCAAAATATTCTAATAAGTGTTTTGACTTTGTACATGTCATTAAGTTACAATGTGGGTTATTGCATACATAATTATCGAACCGATTAATCACATAAATGCAATCATTTCGCTTGCATATTTCTTGAAAATCACATTTAAATTTACGCAAACGTCCTTCTGGGTCATTGAACCAAATTTTATCAGCTTTTTGCTTCTCTTTAATAATATTTTCCGGAACGGTTGATATATCGTATAATAGCACATGTTTATTATAGCAAATTGTAATTGTTTTAGTATTTCCAATATTACACGCAGATATATAATTTTGGAATATTTTTGATGGATATATATATGGATTTCCGTTATAAAATTCAACTGTTATTATTTCTTTGGTATCAATATGTTGTATAATTATATCAGCATCTGATTTAAATCCTGCGGAGTGAAAACAGGTAGTTGCTATTATTCTGTATTTACTTATGTCAAAATCCTCTTTTAATAGTACGTATATCGTACATAATATACCTATTTGTTCTTCCATTAATTTACCCTTGGTTTTTAAAAATCGTCCACGCTCTTTATTATCATCATATATTTTTAACCCTCGTTTATGCGATCCACCTGGTGTTTGTAAATACGCATTCATATTCATTTTATCACAATCATCGTATAAACCGAGTATGCACTCATTGATATGTTTTTCTTTAAAATCGCATTTATCGATATACCATGTTACATTTATATTAGTGTTATTTATAGATACCAATTGCAACGTATCGCCATAATCAACATATCTTAAATAATTGCCATATGAATTATTGGAAAAATCAACAATATCGCTATTGTGTATATGCACTTGTACACTATCTTTACAATTAACTCTGAATAATCCTCGAAGATCATCGTTAATATTAAATACTTCTGCTGTTGAAGGTATATCGACTAAGCATTTCTTATCAAATGTCTGTAAGTTAAAATGTACTTTTTTAAATTTAAATATGTGTTCGATATCGTTTACCATATATCGATTGACAAACTGCGTTGATATTATCTTTTGCATTATGTTGTAATTGATTAATAATTATTATAATAACTATTAATCTATTCGCTTATATGGTTAATTTTTCAATTTCATATGTCATCTAATCTATCTGCGATTTTCTTCGCAACATAATTCATTTTATCTTCTTCTACACATTTATTCGATACACAAACAACAAGTGCAATAAACCGCACTATAATAAATACAATTTGCAGACATATAAGCGTAACAAGTATTTTCCCTGCATCGGCAGGATTTTTGCTAATAAATGCTAGCATAATTACGAATAAAATTACATTAATAATACTCATTACAAATAGTGTGTTTGACGATTCTATTTTGAAATATAAATAAATTAATCTAAATATTATCTTTAAATAATCCCACGTAAATACCATTACTTGCATTAATGATATTATCATACCAATGTATATAAGTAATACTGATGTGCTGTATGCACTCTTTTCATAATATATGTACAATATCGCTACACATATAGTCGTTAATAGTATCAATCTTATTAATTCTATATATTTTTTTTGATCGCACTTTAATTGCATTTTATTATATATATATTTGATATTTATTCAATTTATTCTATCAACATATTATTATATGCGTAATTAATATAATAACACAATGACAAGTATATGACGGTCCAGTAAATATTCGTCGAATTACAATGCAATATAACACATATACAACAGTATATTTAAACAAATCATATAACTGTGAATAGGGGGTATCAATACTTCGTATTAATGCCCCCTATTCACAGTTATATGATTTGTCCGGAATATGTATGCTGATTATGTACCATGGTATATTATAATACAGCGGATATTTACTGGACATTCCTATATATTTAAATGACGTGTTAAATATTGTGTATACATTATCGAAAATAGGGTTTATACATTGTAATTTATCGTCTAAAAAAATCTTTTGTCAAATTGACAAACTAGGTTGCTTGAGATATATTATAAGTGATTATAGCGATAGTCTAATGCTACAAAAAGAGCCAGATGGTGCATTTTCGGTTAAGTTTGTTCGTGATGATATTGATGGCAACCTATCCGCGATGACAAAAAAATATGACGTTACTAGCCCGAACCCGTATGTTGTTAATAATTATCGAAATAGTCCATGGGTGTTAACATCTATGGACGATATGGATGATGTGAACGAGAATCGATACATTGATAAATTATTATTTTTATGTGATGCGTATGCTATCGCAACTGATATAATTAATATTGCCCGTATTAATCATGATAAACATAAAATATACACGTATGATAAATCGACCATAATAACCGGACATGTTAATTTTATCGGACATACATTAGCTAGAATACACCATCCTTCTGACCCGGTATTAAGGCGGGCAACTAATCTACAACAGTATACTGACGCACTGCAATGGGATATTTCTGTAACCGATCATGAAGATATTGACGAAACATATATGTGTATTAAACCAATAAATAACGAATTCTCGCATCGCTTATACGAATTAGACAATGATACCGTTTTGCAAATAATATCAACATATGTATCTTTTATATTCGATAACAATTTTTACAACATGCCTACTGAAGTGAATCAGCATATAAATGAGTGTTACGATAAAGTAATCGGTAAATTATCCAATACTATATCAACTATGTTGACGAACTCGGCAGAGTTTGAATTGCGACAACAGTTTGCATCGATTATTAATCAAAATATGGAATGCGTACATCATCCAAGTGTTAATTTTAAAGCAGGTGTAGATATTGTGCACACTGCCGTTGAATATGAACAATTGATCGCAACTTAGCTAGTCACATACCATAGAGTTCTATTTGTACGTTGGAATATCAAAGCACTCTTTGTTAAATTTATCACAATATTCATTCTGGACAACTAAAAAATATGTATCGCATGCGAATGTGTATCGCATGTTTGAGAAATTCATATATGGTATTTTATTTTTTGGCAACAATTTTTTGTAAACCAATAATCCAGACTTTTCTATGCAACTTAATACTTTGTAGTCATTATTTTCGTATATACCGCCTTGTATATCCCACGCAGGAATACAAAATATATACCTAATAGGCTTGTTACTATTTTTCATTTTAGATATTAATAATTTGGCGGATGAATACATAACAGTTTCATCATACGGGGGATTAACTGCATAACATCCACGTATTGGTGTTATATCATATACTGACCCACGCCCACCAAATATCTTTTCGATATCATAAAAAATACACCCGAATTGCTGTGTACCCTCAAAATGATTTATATACGATGCAAAAAGCTCGATTTTGCATTTATATTTATCGATAAAGCATCGTTTTAGACCAAGTGGTATGGCTAATTGATGATTATGGCTTTTCAATGTAAAATATCTATAATATCCACACCATATTAACATATTAATATCTGCATTATTAGTTTGTTTTTTATATTCATCTGTGTAATATATTTTAGCTTTATTAAGTAGCTTTGCATAAACATCTTTATGCAATACCGCATTATATTTGTTGTTTGTTATATATGGATCGTTTTCAATATACAACATAATATAATCTTCATATGATACTTTATTAATAGTTAATTTATTTTTATTATTTGTGTAAAACGGGGATTTTAAGTATGCTCGTAGATCTTCCATTTTGTTTTGTACAAATGGATATAGATTCTTTTTAAGTTTGTGAATTACTTTATTAGATACTTTATTATCAGTTGTGTTTTTTTCAAGTAATGCGTTATGTATGTCGTTTTTTAATTGCTTATAATAATAATTTTTAGTACTGCTAAATGGAATTACCGGGTCTAATTCTCGATATCTACGCCCATATTGTATAAAAAACCATGATGAGAATATGGCGTCTAATTTATGTGTAGCTGGTCTACCTTTATGCTCAAATACGCTGGGTGATACGTATTTTAATACGGTACTCACAAATATATTTTGCATGTCGGTAAATATGTCCGATCTCTTAATTTCTATCAGCGGATTAATATCAGATATTTCATATTGTATGTCTAGATATTCATATTCGTAATCGTTGTCTGTGTATTTGTTAGACTTATACATTATATGTCTAATATATGTATAGCGATGAATAATATTAATTATCAGCACAAATACAACAAGTATAAAAATAAATATTATAAATTAAAAATGCATGGTGGTGGTATAGAGCCATCAAAAATAAACTATGTAGATGCAATTGATCGTAGTAAAGGATGTGCTGTAGATATATATAAACCACCGATCGGAACTGGTAGTTTTGGAACGGTGTATAGGGCAAAGTCTATAAGTCATCCAGATGTTATATGTGCAAACAAACAAATGGTTGACAGCTACTATTGTAGTATTGAAAGCGATATGAATGAATATGTTTATAGAATTGTAAATTCGCGCTTCGCAGAATGTTTACAATTTATAATTAATCCGATAGCATCGGATTGTAGACGTAATAAACTAGGATCATATACATACTCATTTATTAATACTGTATTTGGTGGCCGACGTGCACTCGACTTATTTACAACAGTATTACATCGAGAGATATATACGCAACTAAGAATAAACATACTAAATAATATCATGAATATATATGGACGAATATTATACCAGATAGGGGTTATATGGAAAGATGCTGCATTAAAAAATGTATTATATCAACTTCATGAAGTTGGCTATATTAAATTAATGCTAATAGATTATGGCATGAGTATTGCATTTACCGACGATATATGTCGTATTAACGATACGCGCGATGATATACATACATTACAAATAAGAAATGACTTATTACATCCTATCATATATGGCACATATACGTCGTCATGTGTATTATTACCATGCATCCAATTAATAGAATCAAATGATCAAAAATATTTGAAGGATATATTATTTTTAAACGATGCCGCTGTATTGGATCAGGAATCCAGTAAAATAACTAATAATCATTATGACAAGAACACGATTGATGTGAATTACGGATCGCAATCATATAGAGTAACAAGAATAGCCAATATAATTTCAACAAATTCACCTCATCCGGATAAGTCACCAATTCAACATGCACATGCAATAGAAAAATATGTTAAAGAATTAGATTGGGATATTGACGAGCATAATGTGATATACTTAATAAAAAATCGATATTCAAATCTATTTGAAGCATCAATGCATACGAGAGGTGTATATAGCATATATACACTTGTTAATTCAGCAGTTAGTGATATTATTGCCAACAACTATGACCATGTTCATATGAAACCGCGTATACATCAATGCATTGGAGATATTTATACTAATATTGGTAGAGCAAAGGCAACTATGTTATATGCTGATGAATATACAGCTATTCAGCAAAAATTTCCAGGCGATACACTATCACACGATCCATTTATTCAACCAGATCACGTAAATTTTCCGAATTATAAACAAAAACCACGGTTCACGGATATTGGTGAATATACTATTGAATATGCTAAATTAAATCCATAATAAAATTGAGTACTAATTCATATATTTATATACGATCATAATCGATATATAAATATATACCATATACAAATTATGTCGACTAGTAGCGCAAATGACGAAGATAAGTACAAGAAGATGTCACACATCGAGCATATTCTCAAATTACCGGATACGTATATTGGTAGCGTCGACACAGATGAGAAGGATATGTTCGTGTATGATGATGAATCCGATAAAATAGTAAAACGGCGCATAAATATAGTACCAGGATTATATAAATTATTTGATGAAATATTGGTTAATGCGCGAGATCACAGCGTGCGAGATAATACATGCACTGATATAAGAGTAACCATCAATAGAGATACAAACGAAATAACAGTTTATAATAATGGATGTGGTATTGACGTCGCTAGACATAGTAAATACGATAACGTTTATATACCAGATATGATATTTGGAGAGTTATTAACATCGACGAATTATGAAGTTAAAAACAAAACATGTGGTGGTAAAAATGGGTATGGTGCGAAGCTAGTAAATATATATTCAACCAAATTCGTTGTCGAGACGGTAGATAAAAAGCGAAAATTATATTTCCATATTGAATATAAAAATAATATGCAAGATAAAAGCACACCAATAACAACGAAAAATAATAAAGACCCATATGTTAAAATATCGTTTATACCTGACTTTAATTTGTTTAATGGTATTGATTGTATAACCGACGATATGTATGCGCTAATGAAAAAGCGTGTGTATGATATGGCTGGCTGTACAAATAAAAATGTTAGCGTCATGTTTAACAATAATCGAATAAACATAAATAGTTTTGCTGATTATGTATTATTATATTATACAAATCCCATTAACAGTATATCTGTATATGAATCGGTAAAATGGTGGAATGTATGTTGCGTATATGATTCAGAAAGTGACAATGGCACAGTGTCATTCGTAAATGGAATATGTACAAGTTTGAACGGCACACACGTTGATCATGTTGCAAAGATGGTTGTTGACAAGTTAACGAAATACATAAAAAACAAACACAAAAGCATAACGATTAAACCAGCATACATAAAAGAGAATGTGACATTGTTTGTTGATGCAACTATTGAAGAACCGGCGTTCAATAGCCAAGTTAAAGAACAGTTAACAACGAACATAAAATCATTTGCACACAAATGTGATTTATCGGATAAGTTTTTTCAATTATTTTGTAAAACTGGTATTATCGACGAAATAGTAAATTTAGCACAATATAAAGATCAAAAAAAGCTAGAAAAGTCAGATGGGAAGAAAAAAGATAATTTAAGGGATGTGAAAAAGCTTGTTGATGCTAAATGGGCAGGTACGCGAAAATCGGCACAATGCCGGTTAATATTAACAGAAGGGTTATCCGCGAAACCGTTTGCTATCGAGGGATTAAAAATACTTGGTAACGAGAGATATGGTGTATATCCATTGAAAGGAAAATTATTAAACGTTCGCGACAAGAGTGTTAGTAAAATAGAAAAAAATGAAGAAATAGCCGAATTGAAAAAAATATTAGGAATCAAGCAAAATAAAATATATGAAAATAATAGTATTAGTCAGCTGAGATACGGTGGTATTGTAATATTAACCGACCAAGACGTAGACGGATCTCACATAAAAGGATTAATAATAAATGCATTTCATTACTTATGGCCAACGCTAATTAAAAATGTGGATGGATTTATACAAACAATGATTACGCCAATTGTTAAAGCACATCGAGTTGGCGATAATAAAATGACGGTGTTTTATAATTTAACTGATTATAACAAATGGCTAAGCAACGTCGATAATGTCAAGAAGTGGAAAATAAAATATTATAAAGGTCTGGGAACTACTCCGCTTGCTGAGGCGAAAGATTCATTTATTGATTTTGACAACGTATCATTTACATATATATGGAATGACACAAAACAAATTGAATTTGACAATGCGAGTATAAATAGTAAAGTTACAGTATGTGGTGATACGACTAGCATAGTTTACGATGCTGACGAAGAATGTATAAATAAAAAGCCGTTACATAAGTCAATGCTGAAGCCCAAACCCAAATCAAAAAAACAACCATTGCTAACCGATATCAATAGCGATGAATACAGTATACGATTAGCATTTGATGAAAATATGACCGATCATCGCAAGCATCTTTTAATGAATTATGATCACAATAATATTTTAGATTATAATAGTAAATATATTACATACCACGAATTTGTAAATAAAGATTTAGTACATTTTTCAAACGAAGATATTATGAGATCGATACCATCGATAATTGATGGGTTTAAACCATCGCAGAGAAAGGTATATTATGTAACTCTATCACATAATCTAAAGGATACTATACGAGTATCACAGTTAGCTGGATACGTTTCTGCTGAATCTAAATACCATCATGGTGAAGCGAGCTTACATGGAACTATTACGACAATGGCTAGGACGTTTGTTGGGTCTAATAATATAAATGTACTATTCGATGATGGTAATTTTGGAACCAGAACATCCGGTGGAAAAGATGTTAGTCAACCAAGGTATATTGCTACCAAAATTAATGACATTTACCATAAACTGATCAGATCAGAAGATAATATAATATTGAAGTATCGATATGAAGAGGGTGGTAAAATAGAACCATATGTATATTACCCCATATTACCAACCATTTTAATTAACGGATGTGATGGTATTGGTACTGGATTTAGTACCAAAATACCATGTTATAATCCGATTGATATTGTTAATAATGTTTTAAGATTAATTCACGATGAACCATTGAAGGATATGAAACCATGGTATAGAAACCATTTAGGGGGGATCGAGCAACTCGATAAAGTAAAATATTCATCAAATGGTAAATATGCTATTATTGGAGAAGATACTGTGCGAATCACGGAGCTACCAATTGGAACATGGACAGATCCATACATAGAGTGGATTAATGAAACTATTGATAGTAATACTAAAAAGAAAATAGAAATAATTACTGATTTCGATAGCAATGCCGATAATGATATAATCGATATTACCGTTAATTTTAATCATGGTGAATTTCAAAAGCTACAACAAGCAGATAAATTATGTGATTATTTAAAGCTTAGAAAATCAATTAGCATATCAAATATGCATCTATATAACAATGATGAAATAATACAGAAATTTAACACTGTTCATGATATTATACATTATTTTTACAAAATACGTTTAGATAAGTATGACGATAGGAAAAAATACTATTTGCAAGTTTTAAAAAATGAAATGCTATTGCTACAATATAAAACAATGTTTATTGAATATAAAGTAGATAATAAAATAATCATTGAAAATAAAAAGAAAGATCTTATTCAAAATGAATTAATTGAACTTGAATTTCCACGTTTATCAACAAAGTTCGATGCACCTGACGATGATAAGAGTTATGATTATATATTCAGCATGCAAATACATAGCTTGACTCGAGAGAAAATAATTGAACTTAAGCAAAAATACAAGGATAAAAAAGATGAATATGAACAATATAAAAAAAAACATATTAAAGTAATGTGGGAAGAAGAAATAAACGATTTTGTAAAAGCGTACAATACGTGGCTGATATATATGACTGACCGCAATAAATCAACATTTAAACAAAAGAAATCTAGCAAGCGACGTTAATTGTTTTTTTTTTTTGATAAATATGTA
>Ga0233431_1006045_pt1 | contig 11209 bp, 7 predicted proteins | sample SI_118_April2016_FD_179867 | JGI IMG/M metagenome (GOLD analysis project Ga0233431, IMG submission 179867) | Seawater microbial communities from Saanich Inlet, British Columbia, Canada - SI_118_April2016_200_MG | ecosystem: Environmental > Aquatic > Marine > Inlet | place: Canada: British...
TCTGGAATCTCTAAATCCTTGTTAGTTGCGTCTGCAAGACCGAGGTTTAGTGCAACGATTTTTCACGAAGTGAAAAAATCCCGAAGAGTTTAGTTTAAGTTTATATCAATTCGACTAAAGGGAGTGTAAATGTGCGTAGCACGGGGAATTCCAAGATTTTTTGTTTCTTTTATTAAAAAAAGAAAAGGGGGCTTTTATTTTGGTTCTTTTTCTAAAAGAACATTTAGGGTGAGAAAACGATTTTGTCGATACATTTATAAATATTTGAGTATATTTGTATTTAGGTGGGTAATATGGAATCAAAAAATATCACTTTAAGAGTAAATTCTGAAATTTATGATAAATATAGAGAACTTTGTAAGAAGAAAGGTTTATTAGTCTCTCGTCAATTTGAAATTACAATGGAAGAACAATTAACTGAGGATGAAAAATGATTAAAAATAAAATATCACTTACACAATTAGAAAGTTTCTTGGATAAATCGGCAGTGATTTTACGAGGTTCTATGGATTCATCGGAGTATAAAGAATTTATTTTTGGAATGCTTTTTTTAAAAAGAATGTCTGACCAATTTGATAAAAAGAGAGAAGAATTAATGAAAAAAAATTCTCATTTATCCAAAGAAGAATTAAATGAAATTTTGGAAGATAAAAATTCTTATGGGGATACATTTTTTGTTCCTAAAAGAGCAAGATGGAACATAGGGTTTACGGATAAGGAAAGTGTTTTTCATTCTGCAATTAAAGATTATAAACAAAATATTGGTGAGGAATTAAATAAAGCGTTAGCTGCTATTGAAGAATCTAATGACATTCTTGAAGGAATATTAAAATCAAATATTAATTTTAATAAAACTACAGGTAAAAATCAAAAAATAAAAGATAGTGTTTGGAAAGATTTAATTGATCACTTTAATTCTGGACCTATTTTAATAAATGAAAATTTTGAGTTTCCTGATTTATTGGGTGCTGCTTATGAATATCTAATTAAATATTTTGCAGATTCTGCGGGTAAAAAAGGTGGTGAGTTTTATACCCCTAATGAAGTTGTTAGACTTTTAGTTCAAATATTAAAGCCTAAAGAAGGAATGGAAGTTTATGATCCTTGTGTTGGTTCTGGTGGTATGTTAATTCAATCTGCGCAGTACATTGAAGAACAAGGTGGAGATCCTCATAGAGTTGCTCTTTTTGGTCAAGAAAAAGCAGGAACTGTTTGGGCAATTTGTGCTATGAATATGATTTTACATAATAATTCTGATGCTGCAGCAAATATTGAACATGGAGATACAATTATAAATCCACTCCATAAACATAATGGAACTTATAGAAAGTTTCATAGAGTAATAGCTAATCCTCCATTTTCTCAAAATTATAATAGGTCAGAAGTCAAATTTGAACAAAGATTTTCTTATGGTTTTGCTCCTGAAACTGGAAAGAAAGCAGATTTAATGTTTGTTCAACATATGATTGCAAGTCTCAAAGATAAAGGGGTTATGGCAACAATTATGCCCCATGGAGTTTTATTTCGTGGAGGGAGAGAAAAATTAATCAGAGAAAAATTAATTGAAGGTATTCATGATGAAGGTGAAACTGTTATTGAGGCAATAATAGGTCTTCCTCAGGGATTATTTTATGGGACAGGCATTCCTGCTTGTATAATTGTTGTAAATAAAAATAAACCTGATGAACTTAAAGAGAAAATTCTTTTTATTAATGCTGATGCAGAGTTTGCAGAAGAAAAAAATCAGAATAAATTAAGACCAGAAGATATTGAAAAAATAGATTATGTATTTACCAATAAAAAGGAATATGACAAGTATTCTCGTTTAGTAGATTTAAAAGAAATAAGAAAAAATGAATATAATTTAAACATCCGGCGTTATGTGGATAATACTCCAGAGTCAGAACCTGAAAATGTTAAGGCCCATTTGAATGGTGGGATCCCTAAATTAGAAGTTGAAGGATTTAAGGCAGAATATATTAAGTTTAATTTTGAATACCCTGTTTTATTATCTGGCAGTTCTGAGTTTTTAAAGTATAGAGATGATATTTCTGAAAAAGATTTGATTAAAGAAAAAATTGAAGATGATGCTTCAGTAAAAGAATCATTTACTAAAATGAGTGATGTTATTGAGAAATGGTGGAAGTATGCTAAAGATGACTTTTCTAAAATAGAATTATCTAAAGAGAATGGACATAAAATCTCAGATATAAGAAAAGAATTACTTCATTCAATGAAGAAAGATTTAGTTAAAGTCGGTGTTTTAGATAATTTTCAATCAGCAGGAGTTTTTGTTAATTGGTGGAACAACATCAAATATGATCTTAAAACAATTTCATCGGTTGGCTGGTCAGAAAGTTTAATTTTAGATGAAATGATTGTTAAAGAATTTTTCTCTTTTGAACAAGAAGAAATGGATAAAACTGAAAGTAAATTAGCAGAGCAAGAAAGTTTGCTTTCTGAAAGTTTAGAAGAAGTTGATTATGAAGGAGAAGAAGATAAAAAGCCAACCAAATCTGAGATTACTAAATATCTTAAAACCGAAATTAAAGAGTTAAAAAGTTTAGGCAAAGAAAAAGATATGAAAGAATTAAAAGGGCAACTTGATGCTATTGAAAAATATGATAAAGAAGTTAAAACTCTTAAAAAGGAATTGAATACTAAACAAAAAGAGTTAGAACATAAGGTTTTGTTGAAGCGATTAGGTTCTGAAGGTTCAAAACATCATTTTGATAATCTTAAAGAGTTAGCTTCTAAAGAGTTAACAGAAGCTGAAGCAAGTTCTGAAGATAAATTTAAAGGCAAAAAAAGAACAACTGTAATCAATGCATTGAAAAAAGATATTACAATTATTGAAAATAAATTAGCTGACATTGATGATTTTATGAATTCAATTGGTGGAATGATTGAATCAGAAGAATGTAAATTACTAATCTTAAGAAAACATTTTGATTTAATTAATAATGAACTTAATAGATATCTTAATAATGAAAAAAGAACATTGATTGCTATCTTTGAAAACTTCTGGGATAAATACAAAGTTTCGTCTAAAGAATTAGAAAAAATAAAAACGATTACAAAGAAAGAGATTGATAGTTATCTGAATAAACTGGGGTATTACAATGACTGATAGTTGGATAAAAACAGAACTGGGGGACAAGAAATATTTTGTTATACTTGGTTCTGGCATTCAATTATTTGAGAATGAGAAAGATTATTTATCTACAAGTTCAGTCGTGGATGATAAAATAGATCATGTTGAACAAAGAATCACATTTATCAAAAGACCTTCAAGGGCAAATATGCAGCCTATTAAGAACAGTGTTTGGTTTGCAAAGATGAAAGAGACACTGAAAGTTCTTTTGATAGATGAAAAGATTATTAAAAATAATATTTTATCAACAGGATTTTGTGGGATTAAATGTATCGATGTATCACCTGAACTTTTAAAACAGTTTTTTATGAGTAAAAAATTTAATTCAAAAAAAGATTTACTTTCTGAAGGAAGTACTCAAAAAGCTATAAATAATACAAAAACTGCAACTATTGAAATCTCATTTCCAAAATCCTTCCAAGAACAACAAAAAATAGCCGATATTCTTACTAAGCTTGATGAAACAATTGAATTTACAGAAAAGATAATTGCAAAAGATGAAAGAATAAAGAAAGGATTAATGCAGGATTTGTTTAGTAAAGGAATTGATGAAAATGGAAATCTAAGGAGTGAAGAAACTCATGAGTTTAATAATTCAGGATTTAGGGAGGTAAATATTCCACAAGAATGGTTTTTAGGTACTATGAAAAAAATATGTAATCTAAAACAAGGACTTCAAATTGCGATTTCAAAAAGGAAAAAGGCAGAGGGGGAAAATTGTTTGATTTATATAACAGTACAATATTTGAATAATCCTACGAAAAATATAGAATACATAGAAAACCCACCTGAATCAGTGATCTGTGATGAAAACGATATTTTGTTTGTGAGAACAGGGAACACAGGACAAATAATAACCGATATTAATGGAGTCTTTCATAATAATTTTTTCAAAATAATTTATAATGAAAATAAAATCTTAAAAAAATATTTAGTTTATTTTTTAAAACAAATAGAAATACAAAATCTGATCCAAGATTTAGCTGGAACAACAACCATCCCTGATTTAAATCATGGAGATTTTTATTCAATTCCGATGTATTGTTCTAAAGACTTGAAAGAACAACAACAAATAGCATTAATTCTTTCATCTATTGATTCAAAGATTCAAAAGGAAAAGCAAGAGTTAAATAAACTTAAATCTATTAAAGAAGGATTGATGCAAGATTTACTCACTGGGAATAAACAAAAAGAAGTTACTTGTATGATTAAGGAGGCAGTTGTTTAAAATGACAAAAACAAAATTAATTAATGCTGATGATAAAACAGTAAAACAAGTATTAGGTCAAAAATTTAACATTGATTTTTTTCAAAGAGAATATAATTGGCAAAGAAAACATGTTGAGCAATTATTATCTGATCTAGAAGGGAAATTTAGATCTTTTTACTTTAAAAGCCATGAAAGAAGAGATGTTTCAGATTATGGCAGATATTATCTAGGTCCTGTTATTTTGAGTGAAAAAAAAGGAATGAAATCTATTATCGATGGGCAACAACGACTTACAACAATGAATTTATTGTTAATATTTCTTAGACATTTAATAAAAAATGATGTTGATTTAGCTGCAAAGATAGCTCCATTAATTTATTCAGAAAGCTATGGGGAGAAATCATACAATCTACAAATTAAAGGCAGAGAAAAATGTATGGATGGGTTATACAAAGAAGGTAAATATGATATTGAAGTAAAAGATGAATCTGTAAATAACCTTATTGCAAGATATCAAGATATTGAAGAATTATTTTCTGAAGATTTACAAAACGAGACACTACCTTATTTCATTGATTGGTTAATAGATAATGTAATCTTTGTTGAAATTGTAACATATTCTGATGAAGATGCTTATACTATTTTTGAAACGATGAATGATAGAGGATTAAGTTTAACACCAACTCAAATGTTGAAAGGATTTTTACTTTCATTGCTTAACAATGATGAAGAAAAAAATGAATTAAATGAGTTATGGAAAAATAAGATTTCTAAATTTCATGAAATTGATAAAACTGAAGATCTTGAATTCTTTAAAGCTTGGCTTAGAGCAAAATATGCTGAAAGTATAAGGGCAGGTAAAAAAGGATCATCTAATGAAGATTTTGAAAAGATAGGGACAAGATTTCATAGTTGGGTTCGTGATAACATTAAAAAGGTAGGTTTAAAGGGGAGTAATGAGGTTTACGAATTTGTAGATAAAAATTTTAAATTTTATTCTGATATATATTTTAAAATAGATTTAGCAATTGAAGAGCTTACTAAAGGATTAGAATCTATTTATTATATAGATGATAGAGGTTTGGCATCTTCTTTATATTTTCCATTATTGCTATCTTCCATAACTTTAAATGATGATAAAAAAACAATAAATAAGAAACTTGCATTAGTATCTTATTATTTGGAATTATTTGTAGTATTTAGGTCAGTAAATCGTAGAATTTTTTCTCATAGTGGAATAAGATACACTATGTATAATTTAGTAAAAGAAATCCGAGATCTAGATATTGACTCGCTTGCAAAATTATTAAAAGAAAAAGCATCTGAAATAGAAGAGGGTCTTGAAGGTATAAAAACTTTAATTTTAACTGGACAAAATAAACGTTTTATTAAATTTTTACTTGCAAGAATTACAAAATATATTGAAGAAGAATCAGGAATGCCAAGTAATTTTAAAGATTATATGGATCCAGATCTTAAAAAACCATTTGAGATAGAACATCTTTGGGCAAATAAATTTGAAGAACATGATGACTTTGAACAAAGAGATGAATTTGAGAAATTTAGGAACAATGTTGGTGCATTAATATTGCTTCCAAGAGGTTTTAATCAAAGTTTTAATGATTTGCCATATGAGGGTAAATTACCTCATTATTTAGGTCAGAATTTGCTTGCAAAATCATTACATCCACAAACATATGAAAAAAATCCGAGTTTTAATAATTTTATTAAAAATTCAGGATTAAATTTTAAACCACATCCTGAATTTAAAAAGAAGGACATTTTAGAAAGACAAAAATTATATCAAGAAATATCTGAAAAAATTTGGAACATAAATAAATTTGATATAATAAGAGATGAATAAAAATGACAACTAATTCACTTCATGAAAAACAATTTGTAGAAGATCCATTCCTAGAAACTTTAGAAAAATTGGGCTGGGATATTATTAAGCTAAATGGTCCTATTTCCAAAAAACAACAAACTCCAGACCAAAGTTTTAGAGAGAATTTCTCTCAAGTAATTTTACCAAAAAAACTTTCAGAAGCTTTAAAGAAAATCAATCCATTTTTAGAACCTGACCAGATTGATGAAGTAACTAGACGATTAACTACTTTTCCAAATAAGGATTTAATCAATGCTAACCAAAAAGTTTTAGATTTGCTTTTAGAAAATACTAGTGTAACAGAAAATAGGAAAACAGGAGAACAAAGCCCAACAGTAAGATACCTTGATTTTAATAAAAAAACAAATAATAATTTCACAGCAATATCACAATTTAAAATAAGAATTAAAGGAACTGAAAAACACATTTATCCAGATATAACTTTATTTGTTAATGGGCTTCCATTAATAACGGTAGAATGTAAATCACCAAAAGAAAGTGATTCAATTAGTAAAGCAATTGACCAGTTATTAAGATACTCAGAACAGAGAGGAGAACAAAAAGAAGGGAATAAAGAATTATTTTTCTTTAACCAATTCACAGTCGCAACATGTAGAAATATGGCCAAATTTGGGACAATTTCTTCAAATAATGAAAAATATTTCTTTAGATGGACAGACCCTCATCCTTATAAATTATCTGAGATAAAAGAGTCAGGCACACCAAACGACCAAGAAAGATTAATTTATGGGATGCTTGATAAAAATAATTTATTAGACTTAATTAAGATTTACACTATTTTTACAGAAGATGATTTAGGACATACAATAAAGATTGTTGCAAGATATCAGCAATTTAGAGCAGTTAAGAAAATAAAAAAACAATTGTTAGAAGGAAAAAATAAATTAGAAAGAAGTGGCATTATTTGGCATACTCAAGGTTCTGGAAAATCTCTTACTATGATGTTTACTGTAAGAGAAATGTATCAACATCCAAAATTACAAAATTGGAAAGTTGTTTTTATTACAGATAGAACAAATCTTCAAAAACAATTAACAAAAACAGGAGATAAAATAGGATTTTCTATAAATCTAGCAGATAAAATTTCAAAATTGAAAGAATTACTAAAAACAGATAATTCCGATTTAATTATGGCAATGATTCATAAATTTCAAGAAAGAGATTTAGATGAAGTTTTCCCAATATTAAATAAAAGTCCAAATATTCTTGTGATGGCTGATGAAGCCCATAGAACCCAATACTCAAAATTAGGTGCTAATTTTAATAAAGCACTTCCAAATGCTGCACAAATTGCTTTTACTGGAACTCCAATTGAAAAAACTGAGAAAAATTATGGGGATTATATTGATAAATATACTATGAAACAATCGGTAAAAGATGGCGTTACTCTTGAAATTGTTTATGAGGGTAGAACAAATAAGGTTAATGTGAAAAATAAAGAAGACATGGATAATTTTTTCGCAGATTTATTTTCAGATTATAATATTAAAGAGAGATTAAAAATATTAAAATATGGTTCTAGAAAATCCTACTTGGAAGCAAAACCGATTATAAAAAATAAAGCCAAAGACATGATTAACCATTATGTAACAGAGGTTTTCCCAAATGGATTCAAAGCACAAATTGTTGCTGTATCAAGAGAGGCTGCAGTAAGGTATAAACCTGCAATAGAAGAAGCATTAATAGAAAAAATAAAAGAATTAGAAGAAAACAACCAATTTAATATTGATATAAAACTTTTGAAGAAACTTAAAATTGCAGTCATAATTTCAAAAGGAGATCAAAATGATGAAAAACATTTCTTGCCCTATACTAATGAATCTAAACAAGATAAGGAAATTGCTGATTTTAAAAAATCTTTTTACATTGATGATGACAAAGGCAAAACAGGAATTTTAATCGTTAATAATATGTTATTAACAGGATTTGATGCTCCAATAGAACAAGTAATGTATCTTGATAAAATTATGAAAAATCATAACTTGTTACAAGCAATTGCAAGGGTTAATAGGATTGGATCTAAAGATAAGGGCGTTGGCTATGTAGTTGATTATGCAGGGACAGGAAACCATCTAAAAGAAGCGTTAGATAATTATGAGGAAAAAGAACAAAAGGAAATTCTTGGAAGCCTCAAATATTCAGATGATGAAATAAATGAATTAAAAGACAAGCATAGTAAATTAATAGAATTTGTTAAAAAACAAGGTATAAAGAACCTTGAAGATTATGATTCATTTTACGATTTATTTTATGATGAAAAAATTCGTTTTGATTATATTCAAAAATTTAAAGAATTTAGTAATGCTTTAAACAATCTTTATCCAAGAAAGGAAGCTTTAAATTATGAGAAAGATTTTAAAAAATTTTCTGAGATTAATGTGATGGCTTCACAACATTTAAGAGATAAAAGATTAAGTATGAAAGGAGTTTCTAAAAAATTGAGGGAAGTTACAGATAAATATCTTACTTCTAAAGGAATTACTCAAAAAGTAAAACCTATTTCAATAATAGATAATAATTTTCAAAAACATATTAATAAGCATAAAAGAACTAGAACAAAAGCTGCAGAAGTTGAACATGCAGTAAGAGATTTTATCAATGAACATTATGATGAAGATCCTGATTTGTATGCTTCTTTTTCAGAAATTCTTGAAGAAATTTTTAAACAATTCAAAGATAATTGGGATGAAATTTATAAGAAATTAGAAGAATTAAGGCAAAAAATAAAGAATAAAGACCAAGAAAATACTTATGGGTTGCATAAGAAAAAACAAATGCCTTTCTTTAGGATAATAAAAACTAAACTTTTTGACAAAAAAAAATTAACTGAAGACGAAATTTCAAAGTTAGTCAATTTAACTCAATTAATAACCAATATAATTTCAAAGGAATTAACTGCGCCAAACTTTTGGAATAATCCAACTGCAATAAGCAGGATGAGAGGCGAGATTCAAGGACTATTAATATCCTCGGAATATAATTCATTACCTCATATTTTCAAGAAAAGAAATGAAATAATTAGTAGAATTGTAGAAATCGCAGAATCAAATAATGATATAATTTTATACGCTGATTAAAATGGATATAAATTTCAAAGTTAAATATTCAAATAGGAGAACATTTGGTCTTGTAATTGATCGAGATAAAACAATTTATGTTAATGCACCAAATGGTGTTAAAAAAGAAAAAATCAATAATTTTATTGATAAAAAAAGATCTTGGATTTATCACAAACTAAATAACAAGCAAAAATTTAGAGATATTTCTGAAAAAGAATTTGTATCTGGTTCTTCAATATTATATATGGGTAGAAATTATAATTTAGATGTTAATACTTATAAGCATGATGGCATAAAATTTAATGGAAAGTTCTTATTATCAACTAAAGAAAAAAATAATGTAAATCATCTCTTTAAAGAATGGTTCATACAAAAAGCTAATGAAAAAATAATTTTTTTGGTAGAAGAAAATGCTAAAAAACTAGGTGTGAATTATAATCTTGCTGGAATAAAGGAGTTAAAATATCGTTGGGGTTCTTGCACTCCAAAAAATAACATATATTTTAATTGGAGATTAATAAAAGCACCTTTAAGTGTTATAAATTATGTTATTATGCACGAATTAACTCATTTAATAGAACCAAACCATACAAAAAGATTTTGGAGTATCATAAAGTCCCAACAACCAAATTATGAAAAAGCTAAATATTGGTTAAAAGAAAATGGTCAAATTTTAGAAGATACATTCAAAACAATTTAAATTTTATTGGAGATCAAAACTATACCATTTTTCTCTTCCAATGATTACATGGTCTAATACTTTAATAGATAATAATTCTCCTGCTTTAACTAACAATTCAGTAATCTCTTTATCTTCTTCAGATGGTTGAGGATTCCCACTAGGATGATTGTGGACTAAAATAATTGAATTAGCATTTTCACGAATTGCATTATTAAAAACTTCTCTGGGATGTACTATTGAAGAATTTAAAGTTCCAACGGAAATTAAATCTTCAGAAATTAGTTTATTTTTTGAATCAAGAAACAATACATAAAAATGTTCTTTTTTCTTATCTTTTAATTTATCTACAAAGCAATTATAAACATCTTCTGATTTTTTTATTGTAATTATTTTTTTTGTTTTAATTACATGATTGTATCGATTATTAAATTCAAACAGTGCTTTTATTTGCATAGCTTTAGCAGGGCCAATTCCATCAATTTCTTGTAGTTCATTTAAGGATAAACTAGATAATTTATCTATTTTGTATTTTGTCAGAAGTCGATTTGACATATCAATAACATTTTCTTTTTTACTTCCTACTTTTAAAATAATTGCAAGTAATTCTGCATTGCTTAATACTCCTACTCCATTTTTAAGAAATCGTTCCCTGGGTCGATTTTCTTTTGAAATATCTTTAATCCTCATTAATATATCTTATTATGCCCCACTTAATAAATTTGTTGAAAATGTATCCGAAAAATATTCGCAAATTGTTTTCTCACCCTCTATAAATCTCTTTTTCACAGAAAAAGACTATCTGTCCGAAGGACTAAAAGCCCCCTATTAATCGACTGTAAGGAGTCTATATGTGCGTAGCACTGGAATTCCTCTTTTGTTTCTTTTACTAAAAGAAAAAACTTAAACTAAATTGCAACTAATCGCTGTTATGTCTGGGTGAGCGTAGCGAAAGTCTGCAAGACGTCCCCGAGGATTTTTTGTGAAACAAAAAACCGCAGAGTTGAGTTTGAGTTTTATTCTATAAATTATCTTCGGAGAATACTAACTTTTAGGGCACGCGCACTTTTTTGTTTCTTTTTTTCTAAAAAAGAAAATAGAAATAATCTTTTGGGGTGGAAAATTTTATTGTGTTTCTTCTGCTTTCCAAGGTGTTTTTCTTGGCATAACTAAACAGAACAATGTGCTAATCAAAATTATG
>Ga0233431_1006046_pt1 | contig 11205 bp, 10 predicted proteins | sample SI_118_April2016_FD_179867 | JGI IMG/M metagenome (GOLD analysis project Ga0233431, IMG submission 179867) | Seawater microbial communities from Saanich Inlet, British Columbia, Canada - SI_118_April2016_200_MG | ecosystem: Environmental > Aquatic > Marine > Inlet | place: Canada: British...
TCCGGTTGGGGTGTCTCAGGGGGTGCCATCTCGTGCCATTCCTCGCCATCTCGACCCACCGTCCGGACCACCGCAACGGGGAGGGGCGTCGAGGTCTTCCCACCAGCCAGGCCGGGACGATTGCGGGCCGGGTTCGCCTGGACCGTTGGGATTCGTCGGGATTCGTCGCGAGCTCGCCGGGAGGGCTGGCGATGCAGCCACCTCGCGCAGCTCCACCGCTGGGGGAGGTCGAGGGGTTCGCGTTGCCTCGCTTCGGCAGCACCACAGGTGCTCGGGGTGCTGCCCGCACCCGTCGCCGGGCGGCCGTCAGGCCAGGCCGGCAGGGGTTCTACGTACTCCGTACCGTACCGTTCCCCGGGAATCCCCACCGGCCCGGCATCGCCCCCCCCGTTTAGTGGGGAACGTTGGGGGGTTTAGTGGGGAACGTTGGGGGGTTTAGTGGGGAGCGTTCGGGTGGGACGACGTTCTCAGCGATTTCCGCGCTTCCGCGGGACGCGCCCATCGCGCTTCGCTCGCCGGGCTTCGCCGCTCTTCCTCCCCCCTTCCGAGCCAGCCAGCGAAGCGCGGCCGCCTTCCAGGATGAAATCGCGAGCCGCGCGGATCTCCGGGTCGGCATCGCCCAGCATCCACCGCCCGTCCTCCACTTGAACCCAGCGCGGAGCATCGCCCCCTGACCACAGCTCGAGCGCCTTCCCAGTTGTCGCGCGCGTGGCGTTCACGCGCGTTGCCAGGGCATCCCACGGCACAATCACGCCACCGTGGCGGGCCGCATCGCGCCTCTGATCGGACAAGTGGCGGACCGCGACCCAATCGAGACGAGTGGCTGGCGTGCGCTGGAGCGAGTGAAGCCCGCTCAGATCGGGCATCGGCAGGACCGGGACAACCCAGCGGTCCGGGTCGCCCTTCGGGAGCTTCGGTGCGATGCCGGGGCACAGCAGCGACCCGACGCCGAGAGTTAGCCGCGCGGGGCGTCCGGGCGCGGCTTCCACGGCCTCGAGCGAGTGCAACAGGTGTTGGCTGCCCCGGACCCCGGGCGCATCCCAGTCCATCCGGGTGTCGCGTAGAACCTCGAGTACATCGCTAATCTCGTTGCTGTGTCGATTCGAGGTCGCGCCGATCAGATCCATCACGCGGGCTACCCCTCCGATGATTTCGACGTTGACTCCCAGTCGGTGACGTTGCACGAGCACGCCATCGGTGGCGGCGAATACCCGCCCGTCGCCGCGCCAGTGCCCCACGGTTGCCGTCCGCACGAGCCACCGCACCAGCCGTTGAGCGGTCAGCGTTCCCAGGGCCGGAAGCCCGGCCAGCCGGTCAAGCGTTGTTGTCGGCAGTAGTGGGAGCTGGCGACCGTCTTTCCCGACGATGCGCCCGCTTTCCCGGTCGATGCTCGCTCGCACGAGCATGTCATGGATCCGCCCGTACACAGGGGTCACGAGCCCGGCTGGGTTCTTGACGAGGTTCGCACGCGCGGCAAGCTCTTCAGCTACCTGCTCCCGCCACCGCCGAGCCCACAGCCGTTCGGCCAGGTCGCCCAGGAGCACCACGGGGCGGCCCGCTCCGGCGTGCTCGGGGGCCACGCTGTGCCACCAGGCCAGCGCATCCCCGGGGCGGCCCGCTTCGGTGTGCTTCCGGTAGCTATTCGCTCGCCTTGCCCGCAGGCCTGCCGCCTCTTCGGGGGTCGCCAGCCCTTCGGCCTCGAGCACGCGGATCAGCACGTCATCCCATGCGCAGATTGACCCTGCGTCGGTTTCGACGGTCGCCAGAGTCGAGGGCTCTCCGGTTGCGGCCACCATGGCCTCGCGCAATCCGGTGGGCTCTCCGAGCGCATTGAACGCATCGCGGTCCACCAACCCCTCAGCAGTCACGAGCCCGGCAGGCAGGAACGGGGCCAGCCCAGCCACCGCGAGCCGTAGAACCGCGCGCACGACCCGCGCGAGCTCGCCGCGCGTCCGGTTGGCGTCCTCGAGCATCCACGCGGCTTCGGGTCCGTCGTCGGCCTCGAGGGCCTCGCGTACAGCCGCGTTGATCTCGTCGCCTGGGTCATCGGAGGCCAGCCAGGTCAGGTGCAGCAATGCGACCAGTTGACGCTGGAACGGGTCGCCGCGCAGCACCGCATTCACCAGCGCAGCGACGCGTTTCAGTTCTTCCGCGACTCCCGCGTGAGTGTCAATCACGGCCCGGATCTCATCGGGGTCGGATGTTTGGGCGCGGAGCCACACGAGGTCGGCGCCTGACAGCCCGTGTGGCAGGTCGTCGCTCATACGTCGGCCCCGCCGTCAGACACAGGGGCCGGTCCGGCCTTCGGTCTGAGCGCCGCGCTCCTCGGCTTTGGCGCTGCCGCCGCACTCCTCGGCTTTGACGCTGCCGCCGCACGAGCCGCGGCCAGGCCTGCCCACTCTTCGCGGGTCGCCATGCGGATCCCCCCGTGGTGCGCCTTGTCGAGCACCAGCAGCGGGTCGAGGTCCATCGGCCCGGTGTAGTTCGTCTTCACCACGCGGAGGTTCGCAGCGACGTTGCCCGCAGCGGTCCTCCACCGCTTGTGCTTCTCGGCCGGGTCCATGATGTGAGACAGCACCGCGGCCCATCGGGCACCGTCCACAATGGCGGAAGAGCCCCGGATCGCGTCGGCGTCGTCTTTCGCGGCCCCCTTCCCGTCCGTGGCTCCCTTCCTGACGTGGTGGGCCAGCAGCACCGCCGGGTTCCCTTCGAGCTTCGTCAGCCGCTCGAGGGCTTGGATCGCCCGGGTCGCAAGCGCGTTGTCCTTCTCCGCGCCCACCCCTCCGAAGCGGGACAGGGGGTCAACCAGCACCGCCGACCACCTCGGTTCACCGGATGCCTTCCCGATGCCCTTGAGGCGAGCGAAGAGGGCGTCAGCGCGGGGATCCCGTTCGCCGTCCTTGTCCACCAGGGTCACGTCCTCGCCAGCCAGCGGGCCGACCCACAGCCGTTCGCGCACCCGCTGCCGCTCTTCGTCGTTCAGGTCCATCATCCGGGCGGTGTAGAAGAGCCGCCGCCGCACGTCTTCGGGGTCTTCCTCGCCCAGCAGCAGGGCCACGCGCCCGGGAGTGTCCACCCGGAACCCGTGTTCAAGGTGCGTCCCCCGTCCAGCTTGCAGCCATGGGCGCCCGCTTGTGACAGCGAGGGCCAGCCCCACCAGGGCCATGCTTTTCCCGGTGCCACCAGGAGCGGCGAGGATCCCCATCTTCCCCATCGGGTAGAACCCCGGCCACTCTGGGCCAGGGTTCGCCCGCAGGAGCCACCGCTGCTTTTGGGGCTTGTCGGTCAGGGTTCCCGGCTCGAGCTGCACCACGCGCGACCACGGGCCATCAGCGGCCCGCTCGGCATCCTTCCGCGCGGCGTCCGCCTCGCCTTCGGTGGCGAGGTCATCCAGGGACAACCCGGACGGCCCGCGGTCATCAGCCCCGGTGCCAGATGTCGAAGCCAGGGCATCGGCCACCTTCGGTGCTCTGCTCGTGAGTCGGTCACCCCCCGGAAGGGAGTACCAACCGTCATCGGATCCGGTGTCAGCCATCGTTGTTGCCTCGCTTGTTTGCTCGCCCCACCCGAACGCCCACCGCCTCGAGGGCGGTAGCGATGCGCGCGGCGTACCTGTCGCCGGAGGGGTCGTCATCGGTCGCCACCACCACCAGGGCGGCCCCCGTCAGTCGGGCTGCCAGATCCGCACCAGGGCCATCGGCGGGCCATGCGCCCGCCCACACCGCCAGGATTGCGGGAGTCCAGGCCACCCCGTCCACCACCTTCACTCGCCCAGAGTCCGCGGCGTAGCGGAGCCAGGCCGGGCCACCTTCGAAGACGAACACCCGCCCGTCCCACAGGAGATCGGGGGCCTCCGGGTCGAGGGCATCGCCCCGCCGCGCGGCCGGTCCAGCAGCCAGCAGCCGACGCCCCATGGGGCCAGCGTAGACACTCCCCTGCAGGACACCAGACCCGCAGGGATTGATCTCCTTCGCACCGTCAGGGGCGGGCAGTTCGGTCCACCGCTCGCCGCCCCATTCGGTGCCCGTCCAGCGCGCCCGCAGGCCCACCAGCTCGCCGCGGGAGCCGTAGCAGGGGAGCACCAGGGAGCGACCCCCAGCGGCCCACGAGAGGCCCCCGAATCGAGCCCACGGGGGGCAGGGCAGCCCATCAGGCAGCCCGCGGGCCAGGTCGAGGGCCGCCACAGCCGTAGCCGGGTCAGCGTGCCCCCATGCGGAGCCACGAGCGGCGAGCCATCGCCGGGCGCGCTCTTCGTCCACCACACGAACCGCAGCACCCCACAGGGCCGCCACCTCGCCCGGGTCGAGCCGTTCGAGGGAGGGGGCCGGGGCAGGCTTCGGGGGTGGGCGTCGGAGGGGTCGAGGGGCCGCACCAGCAGCACGCCGGGGGTCAGGGTCGCACCAGCCGCGCGCGGCGTACCAGGCCCGCACCTCGCCCCACTGCTCACCCGACAGCCCTTCGGACTTGCCCACCAGGGCCAGCGAGGCCAGCCCGATCCCGTCGCCGGTCGCACCGCAGGAATGGCACCGCCACCCGGAGCCATCAGGCCGCAGGCCCACAGGTGGCCGCCGGTCGGAGCCTGAGCGCCGGTCAGCATTGCAGGCAGGGCAGGGGGTCAGCGCACCCCGGCGAGCCTCAAGGCCCAGCCCGTCAGCGACAGCAGGGACAGACACCCCACGCGCGTCATCGAACCAGCCTCGACCCGTTGGGAATGCCGATCCCATCAGTGGATCCCCGCCCATTCGGCCAGCTCTTCGGAGGGCTCACTACCCCCCGTCAACGCACGGCGAGCCAGCACCGCCAGCGCGGCGAGCTCCACAGCAGCGGGAACGGGTCGGCCGGTCGCGTCGTACACGCGCACCCCGTCAGCCTCGAGGCGAGCCACCACCCGCCCCAGGTCGCCCAGGTCCAGCAGCGCACGAGTCATCCGGCCCGCCGTGGTTCCGGGTCCGCGTTGAAGTTGTCGTCAGTGTTGAGGCCCCCGCATTCGGGGCAACGGGGCCGGGGCAGGTCGAGGGCGTACCGATCCGTGTGGGACAGCTCTTCGACCCAGCGCGCGCCACACTCGCCACACAGCCAGGGGGCCGCGGGCTCTTCGGGGTCGTCAGCAGCAGCGCGGAGGGCGTCAGGCCGGCGCGTCATCGCCCACCACCAGCAGGCCAGCGCAGGCGAGCGCCGTCGCCGTTGTGGATCTCGATTGCATGGCGGTCGGTTGAGTTCAGGCCGGGAAGAGCCAGGTACAGCAGCGCGGAACCCGACCCGTCGCCCGCGTTCCAGTACTCGAATCGGACCGACACCCACGCCGGCCGGAACCACTCTTCGCACCCCCCGCAGTCAGGGCAGGTCGAGGGGTCCGCCGGTCCGTCATCGCCGCAGGTCGGGCACCAGGCGCGCGCCGATGCCGTCAACAGCTCGAGGGCGGCCCCAGCGTGCAGCGGCTTCCCGTCCAGGTGCCACCGCTCCCCACCCGCATCCACGCGCAGCACGAGGGGCGCACCGGGCAGGCGGGCAAAGTCAGACGGGACGAATCCCGCCGCGCGCAGCTCTTCGGCGTTCGTCATCGGCTCACCTCTTCGCTCGCAACTTCGGGTAGGGGTGGCAGTTCGTGGTTCAGCTCCGCCGCTCCCCGGTCGAGGGCCATCCGGTACAGCGTGGCCCGCGAGACGTTCGGGAACCCCTGGTAGCGAGGGTCCGCAGCGAGCCGCGGCAGCAGGGCGTCAAGGCGAGCCTTGAGCGGGAGGGGGATTCGTAGTGTGACTACGGCGTCTTTCGGCATGATTCACCTCGCACTCCCAGCGTAACCAGCGACCATGCATCAATCTCCCCCGCGGTCAGCCTCTGTCCGCAATGGGCCGGAACTACCGAAACATGACCGGACGAGCCTCACTGTTGATAACTGAACGTTATCGTGAGCCAGTAATCCCCGATGCGAGGCCCCGAATGCTCCCCACCATCCCCAGCAGCACCGCCGCGGCCACCGTTGACGCCCCCCTTGCCCCGGAGCTCGTGCAGCGCATCGCGCAAGCCCTCGAGGCGGAAGCCAGCGCGAACACGCGGCGGGCCTACCGGGCCGATTGGCAGCACTACGTCAGGTGGTGCGCGGGCCAGCAACGGCGAGCCCTCCGCGCGGCGGTCGATACGGTCGCGGCCTACGTCGTCGCGCTCGGGGCGGAGGGCTTCGCAGTCAGCACCATTCGGCGTCGGGTCGCCACCATCAGCAAGGCGCACGGCAGCCAGGCCCCCGGCGCGGTGAACCCTGCCCGCTCGCATCTCGTGCGCGGGGTGGTCCGCGGCATCTGGCGCACGCGCGGTTCGGGCCACGGGAAGGGAGCCGCGCCCATCCTTCCAGGGCACGTCCGCAGCATGGTTGACGAGCTGGACGGCGACACCCCCCGCGCCACGCGGGACCGCGCGCTTGTGCTCTTCCTGCTCGCCTCGGGGGTCCGCCGGTCGGAGCTGGCAGCCATCACCGTTGCGGATCTCGATTGGAGCGACCCCCGCGGGGTGGTGGTCAGCATCCAGCGGTCGAAGACGGACCAGACCGGCGTGGGCCGGGAAGTCAGCATCACCAGGGGCCGGAACCCATCAACGTGCCCCGTACGCGCTCTTCGGGCCTACCTCACCGCGGCAGGCGTCCAGGCCGGGCCGGTCTTCCGCGGAATCGACCGCCACGGGAACGTCAGCGACCGCGGGATGACCGGGGCAGGCGTGGCCTACGTCGTCAAGGCAGCCGGGAAGCTCGCCGGGTTGAGCCCCGCCCAGGTGAGCCCCCACGGGTTCCGCGCGGGGCACGTCAGCGCGCGCCTGGCAGCGGGCGAAGACGCCGCGGCCGTCATGGACACCACCGGGCATCGGTCCGTCGCCATGCTCCGCCGGTACGACCGCGCATCCCGCCGGTTCCGGTTGGACGTGTCGGGTGCGCTCGGGTTGTAGGGCGTCGAGGGGTCAGACACCCCCGGCGACACCCCCCGCGCAGCCGTTGCCGGGGCATCGGTTGAAGCGTCAACCACCAGGTTGTCAACCGGCCCACGGGGGCGGCTACTGCCACGGTGCGGACCGTCAGCCCTCGCCCACCTCGAGGGCCGCGGTCGGGCCGGTCACCATCCGACGCCACCAGGGGAGGCCGGCGTAGCTCTTGAGGGCTTCGGCTTCGGCTCGTGCGGCGTCCCGCTCTTCGCGCATCCGGTCCAGGTCGGCCCGCAGATCCCGCGCGTGCTCTTCGGCTACCCGGGCGAGCTCGCGCCCTTCCCCACGAGCACCCGCCACCAGATCGGCCACCGTTCCCGTGCTGGCCTCGAGGGTCGCAACATGGGCGCGCGTGGCCTCGAGCACCGCGCGGGCACCGTCGAGCTCCGCCCGCAGTCGGGCCACCTCGACCCGGAGATCCGCCGCGTCATCGGCAGGGCCAGGAAGCGGGGCCGCACTCGCCAGGGGGGCAGGTCGAGGGCCACCAGGCGGACGGGCGGGGGTGGGCTCGAGCTGGACAGCGGCGTACCGCATCAGCTCCGCCCGGCTCACCATCGCGCGGCTACCCTTGTGGCCCGGGATCTCGCGGTGCTTCGTCAGCTTCCCCGACCGGAGCCAGGCCCGCACGCTGGACACTGAGCGGTCCACCAGGGCCGCAGCCTCTTTCATCGGCACCAGGTCATCGGGCCGGGCGTCGAGGGCGTCAGGGGCGGTAGCGGGGGCATCAGAGGGCATCAGGCATCCCGTCAGGTCGAGGGGTTCGCCGCACAGGCTACGCGCGCACCCGTTGACGGGTCAAGCTATCGGGGGGGGTACCCAGGTTGACCCCATGGGGGTTCCGAAGCTTTCGGTTTCGGCCTCGGTGTGTGAGATCGGACAGAGAGAGAAGCACCCGGTGGGGACTACCCCAGGTACACGACCACGCGCCCGGCACCCGCTGGCGAGTGTGGGAACCGTCGAGGAGCACGGAGTCATCTTCCTGCCGTGCTCGCCGCGCGAGAGGCCCACAAAAACGGGCCTACCCGGTGGACTCCCCGCCTTTTGGGCGTTCCGCATCGTGCGAATCTGTGCGCTTTCGTGCGCCAGGGCCTACCGCGGCTCCGGAGTCCGGCCGACCCACCAGCAGCCCGGGGCCGTACAGGCCACCACAGCGGCTCCAGAGGGCGTCAGGCGGGCCACAGCCGCACCACGGCAGCGTGGACAGCACGAGGGCCACCAGGCCGGTCTATGGGCGTTGCTACCTGGACTGGAACCGCTGCCATCGCTTCGCGAGAATGCGCCTTGAATCGCGGGCCGGTCCGGTTGGGGTGTCTCAGGGGGTGCCATCTCGTGCCATTCCTCGCCATCTCGACCCACCGTCCGGACCACCGCAACGGGGAGGGGCGTCGAGGTCTTCCCACCAGCCAGGCCGGGACGATTGCGGACCGGGTTCGCCTGGACCGTTGGGATTCGTCGGGATTCGTCGCGAGCTCGCCGGGAGGACTGGCGATGCAGCCACCTCGCGCAGCTCCACCGCCTGGGGAGGTCGAGGGGTTCGCGTTGCCTCGCTTCGGCAGCACCACAGGCGTTCGGGGTGTCTCCCGCACCCGCAGCCGACCGGCCGTCAGGCCGGGCCGGCGTAGGGGAACAACACTACCGTTCAGTTCAGTTCGTTCCGGCTTGCCGAGGATGCCCACCAGCAGCACCCCGGTTGATCTCATTGGGGGGAGCGTTGGGGGTCATTGGGGGGAGCGTTGGGGGTCATTGGGGGGAGCTACCGCCAGCACGTCACTTTCGGCGCCCGGCCTTCCCCTCGAGCTTCGCCCGTCGCCGTTCACCGGACACGCGCCCGCCCTTCGCTCGCCGTTCCCGCATCGCCGCCCCCTCGAGGATCCACCGCCTGGCGTCGGCGGTCGGGGGTCGGTCCGCCAGCATGTAGCGGGAGCCGTTGCGGTCCCACCGGGCGGGAGCGCCGTCGTGGTCAGCGGTCCAGCAGTCCACAGCCGCGGCGACATGTGACCGCTTCAGCCCCGCATCTCGCCCGATGCTGTCGAGGTTCAAGATTACTCCGCCGCTTCCCACGGCCTCGCGGGCGCGCGCGACCATTTCGCGAGTCACCAGCCAGTCGAACCGTGCGATGGATGCGTGTGCTCGAGGGCTCACCCCCGCAGGCATGGCGGGTACGTCCAGGATGGGCACCACGAGGGCGTCAGAGCTGCCACGGAGCCTTGCCCCCATCCCGGGGCAGAGCACGTCAGAGACGGTGATCTTGACGACGGCGCGCGCGCCTCTTGCGGCGTGCCCCCCCCTGCTTCCCGGGCCTCGCCAGCTCACCAGGCTACCGCCCCCCTCGCCTCCGGGTGCGTCCCACTCGAGGGTCACACGGGACAGCACGTTTAGGGCATCGCGGAGGTCCACCGTCGCTTTCTTCGATCCAGCCCCAACCACGTCAGCGAGGCGCGACAGGCCCCCGACCACCACCAGGTCAACCCCCGTCGCTCCGCGACGAGCCGTCACCCCATCCACGAGATCCACGGGCCGATCGATCGTCAGGTAGTGCCCCTCGTGCGCGGCCCGGATCATCCACCGCACGAGACGGTGGGCCGTCAGCTTCCCCAATGCCCGGAGCGGTAGCGCGTCCAGCGCGAACGCATCCACTGCGGCGAGCCGTAGGGGGATCTGTCGGGTCAGGTCGCGCTTGTGGACGATGCGCCCCGCGTGGTGGATGGCATCCACCAGCGAATCGCCCAGATCAACGTGAACCGGCATGGGGAGGCCGGGCGCGTTCTTCCGGGCGCGCTCTTCGGCTTCGAGCTGGCGCTCCCATGCGGGCCGCACCCGATGCGTCCACAGCAGTTTCGCCAGCCCGGTCAGCCATCGGGCCGGAGACGCCCAGCCGCTCCCGGATTCACCATCCCACCGGGCCGGGTCGAGCCACCCCCGCAGCAATCGCGGGGCGGATTCACGGTCTTGACTCCATCGCTCCCGGTAGCGGTCCGTCACCCCATCAGGCAACGCCTTCACCCCCAACCGCTGCCGGATCTCGGCAAGCATCCGGGCCTCAAGCCAGAGCATCCCGTCTTCGGTCCGCCAGCCGTCAGCGGGCGTCCAGAGCTTCGCCAGCCCTTCGGGGGTCAGATCGAGGGCATCCCGCAGATCTCCGACCAGAGCGGCGAGCTCGCGAGACAGCAGGCGCGCGGCTCGCCGGCCGCTCTCGTTGGTCAGGGAGATCCCGTCAGCTTCGACCGTTCCGGTAGCCACTTCGTCGAGGCCAACGACGGCGAGGGGTAGCCCACTCCGCGCGTTCGCACGCGGGTCATCGGCCCCCCACAGCTCTCCGAGCAGTCCAACGATCTCCTGCGGGGTCGCGGTCGCCCATTCGGCGGGGTCGATATCGAATGTCCACGCGGGATCGGTTGTGGCGTTGGCCAACATCATCATGCGGCGAACGCTTCGCCCGCGGTCCCAGGGCATGGGCTCCCACGGCCCGTACCCCTTGATAGGTTCGGGGGGCACGCCGATGCGCCCGGGTTTTGAAGTGTGGAATCCCCCGGCTGGTGCCCATGCTGGAGGGGATTCCACCCGGGCACGCCACGCCGTCCACCCTTCCGGGTAGCCGTTCGGAATGATGCGAAGCCCACCCGGGACGTGCTGAGAACCCGGCGTGTCGGGATCGGGCCTCGGGCGGTCCCACCGGGGCCACGCGACCAGAGTCCAGCGGTTCGCAGTCATCCGAAGTCGTCCAGGCTGATGGGTGCGGTGGCCGTCGTGCTGCGCGTCGGCGGCCGCTTCGTGGCCTTACGGGCGGCATCCAGCTCCGCCCACTCTTCGGGGGTCGCCATACGGATCCCTCCGTGGTGCGCCTTGTCGAGCACCAGCAGCGGGTCGAGGTCCATCGGCCCGGTGTAGTTCGTCTTCACCACGCGGAGGTTCGCAGCGACGTTGCCCCCAGCGGTCCTCCACCGCTTGTGCTTCTCGGCCGGGTCCATGATGCGAGACAGCACCGCGGCCCATCGGGCACCGTCCACAATGGCGGAAGAGCCCCGGATCGCGTCGGCGTCGTCTTTCGCGGCCCCCTTCCCGTCCGTGGCTCCCTTCCTGACGTGGTGGGCCAGCAGCACCGCCGGGTTCCCGTCGAGCTTCGTCAGCCGCTCGAGGGCTTGGATCGCCCGGGTCGCAAGCGCGTTGTCCTTCTCCGCGCCCACCCCTCCGAAGCGGGACAGGGGGTCAACCAGCACCGCCGACCACCTCGGTTCACCG
>Ga0233431_1006047_pt1 | contig 11205 bp, 6 predicted proteins | sample SI_118_April2016_FD_179867 | JGI IMG/M metagenome (GOLD analysis project Ga0233431, IMG submission 179867) | Seawater microbial communities from Saanich Inlet, British Columbia, Canada - SI_118_April2016_200_MG | ecosystem: Environmental > Aquatic > Marine > Inlet | place: Canada: British...
CAGTGTTTCTCCAGCCAGCCGATACATACCACCCATTGCCACAATTAGTGTCCCTGCTCCGGCCTTCCTGATGAATTCTCGACGTTCCAGTTTCCGCTGATAGCCTTTATCATTTGTTGTCATAAATTCCTATCCAAGAGTTTTATTGAAGATAAGTGTTAACACAAATTCGATTTATTAATATGCTAACCTATTTTTTATCCGAATTTATCACAATTCCATCACAATTTTATAACAGTCCATAAACATATGAGGGACGCGATTGCGAAATTGCGATTTTATAATTGAATTCCTTGTTTTTTTAGAAACTCTTGACTTTCGGCATCTTCCTTAAAAACAGATATTAATCTACTAACAGATGATTTGTTGATGTTCAGGTAAATGGCAACTTCAACTCCGGAGTATTTTAGAACTCTCACAGCAGTATAGCATATCATTGATTTTACTTTTCGAATCCGACTATATTTACTTGAGCTACGCAGATCAGAAGCGTCGATACCAAAGTAATAAGATGCTTCTTCCACCAGATGTTTCAGAGAAAGTCTTTTATTTTCGGAAGCTTTTGGAGCTTTTTGAACAGAATCTGTTTGATTCCATATCTCTTCTATGAAGCTGGAATCTCCAAGCATTCGTTCATCCCCCATAACACTTTCTCCGCTTCTTTTCAACTCCTGCAGTTTTTTCCAACCACCCACTGTTCTTAAAAGTCCTCCACCTGTCAGATCTTCTCGTTTTCCTTCAGAAACACCTTCCTTCATAAATGATAAGTAACCTGCTTGTGACCGCCTCTTTTGGCGACCGAACCATTGAAGGGGATACTGAGTATTCTGCCACTCATTTTTTAATAATCCAATAATATAAGCATGCCCTGAAAAGGGGTATTTATTGAGGGTTTTTATGGTTTTAACAACACCTGATCGAATTGGGTTGAGATGAATATATCTGACTAATTGCAGGAAATAGGTATCCTCCTGGCATAAAATTGATTTAAAGCGATTTTGAAAAAGATGTCCGCTTCTTTTATGTCGACGGTTAAAAGAAACTGCATGACCTGTTAAGAGTCTGCGCATCATCCTGGAGAGAGGTTCGTCTCCTGATCTCAGCAATAAATGAAAATGATTTTTCATCAAAACCCAGGCAAAGCACTGATTGCTGGATTGGGAGATCAAATCTCCCAATCTATCTCGAAAATGGTTGAAATCCTTTTCGTCACTAAAAATATCCTGTCCATTAATCCCTCTGGCCATGATATGGTGCAGAGAACCGGGAAGTTCTAATCTGGATTGTCTTGGCATGAGTACCGTATTCGTTGCTGAGTTTTGAAATATTTTCCTGAATTAGTAATAACTTTAACAAGAAAATCGCAATAATGCAACTACGTCCCTGGAATATCATCATCATTTTTATTAGTCATTATCGTCAATAGGTACGCCCATAATTTTATTTAATTTTAAATAAATATATTGGGAGCACCTATTTTTTTAAAAATCAGATTAATTTTAAAATATTTATATCACGTTATATCAGTATAATATATTCAATTTGGTTGTTTTTTTAGAATAACATTATGAAAAATGACTTGTAAAATAAAATTTCTAATGGTACACCCAATTAAAGAAATTCAGTATTTTAACTAGTTTATATTTGGACGCTCTTTTTTAATTAGTGCTTGGACGAAAAATACTGAAATTCAACTGGTTGCTAATTAGCCGGAAATTCAGGGGACACGTAACAACCTGGTATCAAGCAATAACCGTTTATCTGAAAATGTACATGTCCCCGAATTTCCTACTTTCCGTTCAGACACTAACTATAAAATCTAAAGATAGATTTTAAAATCCCGTTTCAATAGAAGTTTGTTGAACCATTGGCATCTATTGAAAAAGGTTAAACCAAAAAGAGCAAATGAATTTAACCGATAGAAATATCATCAAACAATGTTCAAGTTATTAACGACAAAAGGAAACTTATGAAAAATGAATATGATGCGATTATCATTGGTGCCGGAATTATCGGATGTAGCACTGCCTTTGAACTTTCAAAACAAGGATACAAAACCCTGAATATCGACAAACAACCGGCAGCAGGTAATGGTTCTACAGCAAACTCCTGTGCTGTCATTCGCGTTCACTATTCAACAGTGGATGGGACTGCCACCGCTTATGAAAGCTATTTATACTGGGATGAGTGGGAAAAATATCTGGGCGTCAAAGATCCCCAGGGACTCGCCCAGTTCTTCAAACGTGGCATCATGGTTTTTAAATCTGAAGCTAATGGCAATCTGGAAAAAATCACAAGTACAATGGAAGAACTGGGAATTGAATATGAAGACCTAGATATTGGAGGTATCAAAGGAAAATATCCAAAATTGGACAACACCAGTTATCATCCCCCTAAAAGGCCTGAAGATGACAGTTTTGGTAAATCCAATCCAAAGCCGCTACCGGGAGCGATATACTATCCTGAAGGCGGTTATATTTCTGACCCCATACTTTCTACTCATAATGTACAAGTTGCTGCTGAAGCCCATGGTGCTGAATTTAAATTTAAAACCACTGTTGTCGATGTTTTGAAAAAAGATGGTAGAGTGCAAGGTGTTAGGCTTGAAGATGGAACCGAAATTCATGCTCCTGTGGTTGTTAATGCTTCAGGACCTCATTCTTTTATTATCAATAGAATGGCAGGTGTGGAAGAAGGAATGAATATTAAAACCAATGCGCTTCGACATGAAGTCGTTCATGTTCCGGCACCGGAAGGATTTGATTTTGAAGCATTGGGATGTCCCAGTTCTGATAGCGATATTGGCGGTTACTGGCGCCCTGAAGTGGGCAACCATATCCTTTCAGGTAGTGAAGACCCTGAATGCGACGAAAAAGAGTGGATTGAAGATCCGGACAACTATAATCAAAATCTGACAGAACAGGCCCGAGCCCAGGCGATGCGACTGGCATTAAGAGTTCCGGATCTGGAGATCCCCAATCAGATTCAGGGAGTTGTTGATTTATATGATGTATCTGATGATTGGATTCCTATCTATGACAAATCTGATCTACCTGGATTTTATTTAGCCATTGGTACTTCGGGGAACCAATATAAAAATGCGCCTGTGGTGGGTAAAATGATGGCAGAACTGATTAACCAGTGTGAAAAAGGAAGGGATCATGATCAGGATCCGATTATTTTCCATTTGGAAAAAATGAACCGGGATATCAACTTGAATTTCTATTCACGTTTACGAGAGATTAATCGTGAAAGTAGTTTTTCAGTTTTGGGATAAATAGAGACCACCTGGCTTTCTAAAAATTGTTATAAATTTTCAATCAAACTAATAAATTAATGACTTGAGGTATCCTATGAAAACCCTATTTGAACCATTCAGAATCAAAGTCGTCGAACCGATTCGAGTGACCACCGAACAGCAAAGACACGAGATTGCTCAGAAAGCCGATTTTAACCTTTTTCAAATTAAAGCCGAAGATATCATCATCGACTTTCTAACTGATAGTGGTACGTCCGCCATGAGCGATGAACAGTGGGCGGGTATGATGAGAGGAGATGAATCCTACGCTGGTGCCCGCAGTTATTATCGATTTGAAAAAGTCGTGAAAGATTTGACAGGTTATAACTACGTATTACCGGTTCATCAAGGTCGGGCGGCCGAGAGAATTTTGTTTGGACTTTTAGCCGATCCTAGTAAATCGATTCCCTCCAATACTCATTTTGATACCACCCGGGCCAATATCGAGTTCAAAGGGGCTCAGGCCGTTGACCTGGTGATCGATGAAGGGAAAGATCCGGCTTCGACCCATCCATTTAAAGGTAACCTGGATCCTAAAAAACTGCGTAACTTTATTGAAGAAACCGGTGTAGAACATATTCCTGTCTGCATGCTTACTATTACTAATAATTCCGGGGGTGGTCAGCCAGTGAGTATGGCTAACGTTCGTGAAGTGAGAGCTGTGCTAGATGATTATAACATTCCCTTATTTCTGGATGCCTGTCGCTTTGCAGAAAATGCTTATTTTATTAAACACAGGGAAGAGGGATATGCTGATATATCTTGTTACGATGTTGCCAAAGAGATGTTTTCCCTGGCGGATGGCTGTACCATGAGTGCCAAAAAGGATGCACTGGTAAACATGGGTGGTTTTCTGGCGCTCAATGATGAACAGCTGGCTCAACAAGCCAGAAATGATTCTATTGTAACGGAAGGTTTTCCTACTTATGGTGGATTAGCAGGTCGGGATCTGGAAGCAATTGCTCAGGGATTAAAAGAAATACTGGATGAAGACTACTTAAAATATCGGATCAGAACGGCTGAATATTTTGGTGAAAAACTGGATGAAATGGGTGTCCAATATGTAAAACCGGCGGGTGGTCACGCCATCTATCTGGATGCTAAAGCCATCCTACCCCATATCCCACCCGAAGAATTTCCCGGGCAGGCATTGGCCATTGCTCTTTATTTAAAAGGTGGCATTCGCTCTTGTGAAATTGGTGGTATCATGTTTGGAAAAAAAGACCCAACCACCGGTGAACATATTGCTCCGGCGCTGGAACTCGTTAGATTGGCTTTTCCCAGACGTGTTTATACCCAGAGCCATATTGATTATTCATTGGAAGTCATTGAAGCAGTCGCCAAAGAAGCCTCAAGCTTAAAAGGAGTAAAAATAACTTATGAACCACCGCTGTTAAGACATTTTACAGGCAAATTTGCACAGCTAGGATAGTAAAATAGTTGTTTAGGTGCTTTCATCAATTTTTTAATTGAATATTATATTATAGTATTGAATCATTTAGACCTTCAGAGGATGCCATGTTCACTTCTAACCATCAGTTCACGCAAACTGTTCAAATGCGGATTCTTAGTGATGACCAATTAAATGACATCATTCAACATGCTTTTTTGATTATCGAAAGCACTGGATTCAAGATTCAAAAGGAGGAGGCTCAGTCCATGCTCCAAAAGGCAGGGGCCAGGATTGAAGAGGACCTCGCTTACATTCCCCGCTCAATAGTACAGGAATGCATCAAAAGCTGCCCGCGAGGTATTCCAATTTGTAATCGCCTGGGTGAGTCTGCCATGAAATTATGGGGATCTAATGTTCACTATGGAACTTCAACTGCCAGCCCCAATACCAGGGATGCCCTCACTGGAGAAATTCACCCCACACGCATTGAAGATATTGCCATCGGTGCCAAACTCGCTGATGCACTCCCAAATATTGATTTTGTGATGCCCTTCGGATCCGCCCAGGATGTCAATCCGAAAGTAGCTGACCTCCATGAGTTTGAGGCTGTTGTGAATAATACTACCAAACCCATTGCTTTTTGCTCATACAGTTCCAAGGGGATGGAAGTCGTATTTAAAATGGCAGCTGAGTTTGTCGGCGGAGCCAATCAGCTGAAATCGAAGCCATTTATTATTTCATACCCGGAACCCATTACCCCCATGTTATACCCTGAAGAAACCATTGACAAAATGTTTGTATCTGCAGATTGGGGAATCCCACAAATCACTTGTGCCGGTGGTCAACTCGGTGCAACTGCTCCGGTAACTTTAGCCGGTGCCTTAATTCAACAGGTTGCGGAAGCCATGATGTCAATTACTCTGGTTCAGCTTCATAAACCGGGTGCACCGATCTTTTTTGCATCGAATTTCAGTCCCTTTGATATGAAAAGTGGCTTAATGAGTATGGCAGCACCGGAAGGAAATCTTTTAACCGGAGCCATGGCAGAAATTGCACGCTTTTTTGGCTTACCCAGTTGGGGGCTTGCCGGAGCAACTGATGCAAAAGAACTGGATGCCCAGGCCGGTATGGATTCAGCATTCAGCATGTTATCCCAGGGCATGGCAGGTATTAACATGATCCATGATCTAGGCTATATGGACGGTGGAATGGTTTGCTCAGCAAATATGCTGGTTTTGGGAAACGAAGCTGCAGGGTCGGTTAAGCATTTTGTCGGTGGTATCAGCACCACAGAGGAACAATTGGCGTGTGATGTAATTCAAAAAGTTGGCGCCGGAGGAAATTACCTTCAGGAAAAACATACACATAAGTATTTTAAGCAGATTTGGTACCCTGAGTTGTTAACCAGAGAAAGCTCCAGTGCCTGGCAAGCCAGCGGCAGTAAAAGTATGGAAGAGAAGTGTAACGAAAAAATCCGTCACATTCTTGAAAATCATGAACCTGTAGCACTGAAGGAAGAAATTCAACAACGGTTGAAACAAATAAAAGCTGAAGGGGAACAGGAAATCATAGCAAACGTCAATCTTACTGACTAAGGCTTAGACACAAGGTGACCATGTGAATGCGGTGCTCCTTGTTAACGCAGAAGAAAAACAACCACGGATCACATGGACCACACGGAAATTAGATTTTCAATACGGTAGATTGCAGTATGGGCAAGTGCACTTTATTTCCGTGTATTCAGTGTCTTCCATGGTCTCAAATCCAGCAAACAGCAAAATTTAGGGACAACAAGAATGTCACTTGTCATAAACGATTTTGCATTTAGAAGATCGTAATGTAAGTCAGATTTAGGACAGCCTCCTCTTTCAAAAGTATCCCGAATCGAATCCAAAAGCACATAATATTCAAAAATCAAATCTCTCGTTTGATGGTGATTTTAGTATACCCTTTGGGCGGCGGCACTACAAAAAGTGAAGTGATTCTTTGACCTAAGCAGCCGTCAAACACAAAGATCTGTCCATCTTGTCTGCAAAACTTGAGACTGCTTTATGATCAAAAAAAAATAGAATGTAAACCGAATTTCTGCAAAAAAGTTTAAAAACCTTAGCATACCAATTGCGTTTTAATTACATCTTAAAATAATAATAACCGCTTACTTGACTTTTTTTTGCTTTAATTGCGCAAGCTTGTTCAGGATTCTGCGATATTTAAAAATATGATTGGTCATGATTATTGATGCCTTAACCCCTTCTCGCTTTTCCATTGCGCTGACAAAATCATCCCAGTCCAGCAGGGCTTCTTGAGACTCGCGGGAGTCACTAAGCTGGATACTGCCATAATCGGAAGCATTTCTTCTAAAAGTATCAATAAACCATTCAAATAATGGATTGTTTGACATCTTAGCCAATTCAGCATGCAGATCAAGCTCCAGCTCGTAAAATTCTAAATTATCACCCTTTGTTTCATAATGTTTATTCAGTTGGAATACCAAATTTTTGAAATTATTTATCGCCTCATCCGTTGCCCGTTCGACTGCAAATATTGCACAACGACTCTCGATGGTCTCTCTGAATTCTTGCAAATGCTCATCCGATACTCCTTTTTGACGTATTAACATATTAATGGTTGTGCCGGCCAAGTCATTATCAACAATGGTGACAAATGTTCCACCACCATGCTTAATTTCGACTAACCCCTTTTGCCGCAGTAATCGATATGCTTCCCGAATGGTCCAACGACTAACTCCTAGTTTTTCCTTCAATTCTCTTTCGGAGGGAAGCCTATCTCCGGGTTTAATCTGTTTATTTAAAATATCTTTTTCAAATTGACGATATACTTGTTCGACCATCCTACATTTTTTATTTGAATCCATTTGGCATACATTTAGAAGTTTTTAGGTACAATAGAATTTTTAAGGATTTGTCAAATTTTTCTTACAATAATAGATTTGTATAATTGATAACACAAACAAATTAAAAAATCAAACAGGGCGTACCTGTTTTTTTAAAAAACAGAAAATTTAAATTGTTAAAACCGTAACAATTAAGCAGATCAGCGTCAATTAATTAATAATTACTGCATATAGTTATCAAAAAAACTTGCATAATATTTGGAATAATGGTACACCCAATTTTAAAGAATAGGTTGATTACTTATTCTTAGGGACGCTCCCTTTCTGTGCTCTAAAAACCAGTTTCCTAAAAGAATAAGATGAATGCGCTTGTCAGATATTTAGAGCTATCATCTTTGGTGTTCTAACAAATACTTGGAGTATATTTAGTCGATACAAAAACAATGTTTATCATCCTTGTGAAACAGCTTCGATTCTATTTTTTGGATAATTAATGAATTTAACGATAAAAAAAGTCAAGCAAGGTGCAGAGCGATATGTAAATGGCAAGGTTACTCAATTTGATCAAAAAAATGAAGGTTTCAAACGACCATTCTGGGATCCATCGCTAGATTATATCAGAGAAAAATTTTATGAAACTGAAGTTCCGCCAAAAGACAAACCAGGATATACTTTTGCTGATCAGTGTGCCGTCAATGCTTCCTGGTATCTTGACTCAATGTCTCAAGGAAAAAAAGCTATGTACGCGCCTAATTGGGATGGGAATTTTTATTTTCCCAGAGTACCCAAAGGCTATCAAACAAAAGAGAATGATCCTTCAACATTGACGTTACAGGTTAAAAAAGTGGCTTCTTTTTTTGGAGCCTCTCTGGTTGGAATATGTAAAGTCGATCAAAGGTGGTTATACTCATCAGCATATGTTTTCGATGGTGATAAAGGAAAACCCGAGCCGGTCTACTATCCTGAAACATGTAAGTTTGCAGTTGTTATGGCTTTTGAAATGGATTATGAAGCCATTAGTTATTCACCCGACTGCCCGTCTTCTGCCGCCGTGGGATTAGGATACTCTCAAATGGCCTTCACAAGTGGATCGTTGGCTCACTATATACGAAATTTAGGATTCCAGGCCATTCCATCCGGGAACGACACAGCTTGCAGTATCCCACTGGCTATTGACGCAGGGTTAGGAGAACTGGCTAGAAATGGCCTTTTGATCACTCCGCATTTTGGTCCCAGAGTGAGGCTCGCCAAAGTATTTACTGATATACCGTTGGAGACAGATCAACCGATAGAATTTGGTGTTTGGAACTTTTGTAAAATCTGTGAAAAGTGTGCAGATGAATGTCCAAGTAAATCGATTCCAAGTGGAGATCCAACTGGGGTTCCTCACAATATTTCAAATAGAACAGGGACATCGAAATGGAATGTCAATGCGGAATCATGTCTCAAATGGTGGGCAACCAATGGAACAGACTGTTCAAATTGCATCAGGGTTTGCCCATTTAACAAATCAAAGGGGGTACTCCATGATTTGGTTAGATTTGGGATTTCAAATCTTCCCAGTTTAAATAAATTTTATTTTTGGGGTGATGAAATCATGGGCTATGGCAAGAAACAGCCACCAGCGCAGTTTTGGCGTAAATAAAATGAAATAGCAGATTAACCATATTACTGATAACAAAATTTTTTTAGTTTAATCCGATAATTAACAATGTAATGCGGAATAAAATAGCATTGCGCATCTATTATCCGACAAAATCTCAAATGTAAAAGGTTTATAAGTGACTGATAATAATATGAAACCTCAGGAACTGGTTCATGAGGAAATAACTGTCTGGATTCCGATGAGTGACGGTTGCCGTTTAGCGGCCCGGATTTGGCGTCCTCACGATGCGCTCGAAAATCCTGTTCCTGCCATATTGGAATATCTGCCTTATCGAAGAAGAGATGGGACCATTAACAGAGATGAAACAAAATACACCTATCTGGCCAAAAATGGTTACGCAGGGATTCGCGTTGATATTCGTGGTTCCGGAGATTCAGAAGGACTGCTTTTCGATGAATATGCCAGGCAGGAACAAGATGATGGCTTGGAAGTCATTGCCTGGCTGGCTGAGCAACCCTGGTGTTCAGGATCAGTGGGTATGTGGGGAATTTCCTGGGGAGGATTTAACGCACTACAGGTAGCGGCCAGACGCCCCCCGGCTTTGAAAGCCATTATGACATTATGTTCTACTGATAATCGTTATTCCGATGATGCGCACTACAAAGGTGGTTGTTTAACAGAAGAGAACCTAAAATGGGGTACCATGTTTCTGGGAACCTCTTCTTTACCGCCTGATCCGGATGTTGTGGGCCAAAAATGGCGTAAGATCTGGTTGGAACGTCTGGAAAAGATGACCTGCTACCCAGAGTTATGGATGCAGCACCCCACCTTTGATGATTACTGGAAACATGGCTCTGTATGTATCAATTATGATGATATTCAATGTCCGGTATACGCAGTGGGCGGCTGGGCCGATGGTTATGCCAATACGATCCCCAGACTAATGAAAAACCTTTCTGTGCCTTGTAAAGCACTGATTGGCCCCTGGGGGCATGCCTTCCCACACGAAGCAGCACCTGGTCCGGCCATTGATTTTCTAAATCAATCGATCCGTTGGTGGGATTATTGGTTAAAAGGGATTGATACTGGGATCATGAATGAATCGAAATGGAACATATGGGTTCAGGAAAGTATAAAACCAGCTTCTGAATATAAAATTCGTCCCGGATACTGGACCAATACTGATGTCTGGCCACCGGAAAATGTGGGAACTACAACCTACTATTTGAACCCCGAGGGATTAAAAACGTCTGCTCAGCCAGAATCGATCTTACCGATCCATTCACCGCTTACCACCGGTCTTAAATCAGGTGACTGGTGTTCTTTCGGAATGGGTCCAGACCAACCGGTGGACCAGAGGAGTGATGATGGTCAGAGTTTGTGCTTTGATACCGGACATTTAGAAAATGATGTGGAAGTGATTGGTGCACCTACAGTACAATTGAATTTAAGTACCGATTGTAAAAAGGCTCATATCATCACCAGGCTTTGTGACGTAGCTCCGGATGGTACATCATTGTTTGTTAGTTATGGTGTTTTGAATTTGAATTTTCGAAATGGTTTTGATAACAGCAACCCCATTAAACAAGGAGAAATTTACCAGATTAGCATTCAGTTGGATGATTGTGCCCATATATTTCCTAAAGATCATCGGATTCGCATTGCGCTTTCAACCAACTATTGGCCGATGATCTGGCCGGCTGCTGAATCATCAACGCTATTCCTGCAGTCCGGTATCAGTAAGCTAGAATTACCAACCCGGGATAGTATGCGTAATACAGCAGAAATGCCTGAAACATTTGGCCCGCCGGAAAAATTGGTGCCGACCATTTGCCAATTATTGGGTGCTCCCTCCCAATCCAAAGCCGGCTATAACCATGATACAGACCAGAAAATTACTGAAACAAAACGTGGATTTGGTTTTGGAAGTGTCAGGGTAACGGATATTAATTTGGATAGAAGTGATTCATCAATACTGACCAACCGCATCAATGATAATGATCCTCTTTCTGCAGAAAGCGATAGTTTTTATAATTTACAGTTAAAAAGAGGTG
>Ga0233431_1006050_pt1 | contig 11200 bp, 9 predicted proteins | sample SI_118_April2016_FD_179867 | JGI IMG/M metagenome (GOLD analysis project Ga0233431, IMG submission 179867) | Seawater microbial communities from Saanich Inlet, British Columbia, Canada - SI_118_April2016_200_MG | ecosystem: Environmental > Aquatic > Marine > Inlet | place: Canada: British...
TGTGTATTTGGGCGTTGCTGATCCCCATTTTCTGGGGTTCGGGACGAGCGGTTCATTTTCGTTGCGCCGTGCCGTGGTCCAAAGTCATATTGCGCGTCTGCGGTATTCGCGTGACCGTTCGGGGCCTGGAAAATGTGGACCCGGAAATTCCCCGCATCTACATGTGCAACCACCAGAGTTTTTTTGACATCTGGACCATCCTGGCATTTCTTCCGGTGGATTTTAAGTTCATTCTGAAACAGGAACTCATGAAAATCCCCCTCCTCGGACCCGCCATGACACAGGCGGGATATATCGGCATCGAAAGAAAAGACCCCCGAAAAGCGGTGAAAAGCATTGCTCTTGCGGCAAAACGGATCAAGGATGGCGCCTCGGTGCTCATTTTCCCCGAAGGCACCCGGAGCGCTGACGGCCGCCTGCAGTCTTTCAAACGGGGGGGGTTTAATCTGGCCATCAAATCAGGCTGCGATATCGTGCCCATGGCTATCGACGGAAGCCACCGCATTGCCACCAAAGGGAGCCTCCGTATCAGGAAAGGGTCTTACACCTTCCAGATTGGCGAACCCATTTCCCTTTCGGAGTATGGAAAGAGAGACATCCCGCGTTTAATGGACAGGGTTCATGAGGCCATTGGGGAAAAGCTGTCATGATTTTTGAAAATTTAGACAAGGGAAGTATGATAGCGAAGGAATTTGATTGCTATCCATTAAGGCATCTTTTGAACAATCGGGCCGACCCCCCCAATCGCCTACACCCCTTCGAGTGCCGTATCAAGCGCCTGAGTCATACGCTGTTTAGATTTTTCTATTTCCACCTTTAGTTTTTTCGAGATTTCCACTCTACTGCGAAGTGCTTCATCTATGCGCAACTCTATTTCATACATTTCGGATTTGTGCGGATCGATCAACATGTTATCCTGGCCAATTTCATCAAAAAAATTGAATATTTTTTCAGAAATCCCGTATCCAAAGGTTGGCACGGCACTGTAATAGGCAAAAGCGTTTGTATGATGTCGCATGGAGAAAACCAAGTCGAATCGCTTGTAGAAATTGATTACCTGAAACGGGTGCAGATTGTTTTTGAGTATGATGGCATCATTGGGCTTTTTCATTTCATTGATGATCATTTCAGCGATATCAGAGTCTGGTAATATGACTCTGTCATGCTCAGGCAAAAAATGATGTGGAACAAATACAGGCTGAGCATCATATTTCTCTACAAGATAATCTGCAATACGTGCGGTAAATCTAACGATCTGACGCATTTTCTTCGTAAGCTGACCTGTTGGAACGTCACGCCTCCGCAATTTCATCTTTGTAATATCAAGCTTGAGCGCTGTTGAGAAAAAATCTCTGATACCAAATCCCACGAGAAGTTTGGAGTCGGAAATTCTATGGTCGTGATACTCGAATCCTTCAAGGTGTTCGGGGAAAAACGTCAGACTGGGTTCGCAGCCTAGAAGAAGGGATTTTTCTCCAGGGTAGAAGCGCTTCAAATTGGCGAGGGACATTTCATTCCGCAACAGGTGAAAATCGGTTGTCCAGGGTATCAGGTATTTCAAAGCAAGAACATTCATCCGTCTTTTGACTTTTTCAGCCTCTATTCCAAGAAAAAGGACCCGTTTACCGAGTATCCTGGGCGCGACCGTTCTGATTGCATAGTACAGGGGGAGAAATGAAACCACCGTTTCACTGATGGAAACGTCTCCACATATTACGAAAATATCCGCTTTTGCGATGGTAAGAGGACTGGCCAGGATGCTTTCGCGCATGAGGGTGAAAGAGGCTAACCCGCCATCCAATGGAAGCAATAGTTCACGGATTCGATCAGGATGCCATGAGTTAATGATGAAGTGCACATCTCCGTAGCGCTCCTGGAACAGCTTAATGATCGAAAGCATGATCGCTTCAGCCCCGATATTGCCCTTGCCTCCTGCCCCACAAAGATAAATTATTTTTCGTTTCGGATTTGTTTTTGATTGGATTTTCAAGCTGCCAACTCCCCGGAGATATGTTTAAGAATAAAGGATGAAAACAATAATGAAGCGGTTTGAGAAACTATCACATACAATCCATGGATGTAAATATCATTATGCATGTCAGGCGATTGCACCGGTTCTCTCTTTTAGCAGGTCAAAGAAAATGAACGGTACCCTATTTATTGTCCCCTCTGACGATCATTCGCAGATGGCACTTGTATTTTGCCTCTTGATTAAGAATATCCATTCAGGTAAAAAGTGACCACAGAAAGGAAGGGTATGCGTATGTGTGGTATCACCGGTGTTTATAACCTGAAATCAGCGGCTTCGCCCGAAGAATATATCCAAACCATGTTGGACTCGATTAAACATCGAGGTACCATCGACGCCATCTGGTCGAATGATACGGTGGCTCTGGGATCAAGAAGGCTTCCCATCGTCGATTTGGAAAATTCACCTCAGCCAATTTTCAGTGAAAACAGACGGCTGATTCTCATCGGCAATGGGGAAATATATAACTTCAGTGAATTACGTTCAGACCTATTGAAGAAGGGCCACAAATTTAATACAAATGGCGATTTAGAGTGCATACTACATCTTTATGAGGATCAGGGGAATGAGGCCTGGAACAGGCTGAGAGGAATGTTTGCGGTCGCTATTTACGACCGGCACAACAAGACGCTGGTTCTGGCACGGGATCATATGGGAATTAAGCCGCTTTTTTACTGCCAGAATGCAGGCAGTTTCCTTTTCGGTTCAGAAATCAAAAGTATCACGGTGCACCCGTCGTTCAAAAAGGAAATCAACAGACAAGCGGTGGCGGATTTCTTGTCGCTGCAATTTGTCCCAAAACCACAGACCATTTATGAAGGGCTTTTCAGCCTTCCTCCAGCTTCTTTTCTGGTTGTAAAAAACGGCAATGTTTCAGTGAGACAATACTGGAACATCGACCCGGACCCGTCGACCAACAAAATCAGTCGCCAGGACATCGCAGAGAAAACATTGGATTTGTTGAAAACATCGGTACAAAGAAGACTGATGTCTGATGTTCCCGTAGGCGTGCTTCTCAGTGGCGGGCTTGATTCGAGCGTAATTGCAGCATTAGTTCGTGAAATGACCCATAAACAATTAGAAACTTTCTCCATTGTGTTTAAAGAGAAATCATTCGACGAAAGTCCATTTTCCCGACTCATGGCCCGCCATTTGAAAACAAATCACCACGAAGTCGTCCTGGACTCAAATACCATTCTTGATTCCATGGAAAGAATATCATACCACTTGGGGGAACCTTTTTGTGAAGGGTCTGCATTTCCAATTTATCATATCTGTAAATATGCGAAAGACTATGTCACAGTCATTCTTTCTGGAGAAGGGGCTGACGAAATATTCTGCGGTTATGAGCCCTATACAGCCCTGAACCTGTCCAGATATTATAAAACACTTCCCAATCCCTTGCATCGACTTTTCACTTCCACGGTCAACATGCTACCGATTTCCGAAAAAAAAGTAAGCCTGGACTTGAAGCTTAAGCGGTTCACCGCAGGGGTAAAATTCGATCCACCCAAAGCACACTTCTGGTACCGCTGCAGCATGAATGATGACGAAAAACGTCAGGTGCTCGCAAGAGATTTTCTTGAAGGACTGGGTCGTCCGGCGTCTTCAGCACTCTATGAGGATCACTACTCATCCATGGCGTCTGATGATACCCTGAATAAAGTAATGGCCACCGACTGTCGCATGCATTTGGTTGATGACTTACTCCTTAGAGCGGATAGAATGAGCATGGCCCATACCATGGAATTGAGAGTTCCCTATTTGGATATTGACCTTGTCAATTTTGCGTTTTCTCTGCCATCGAAACGAAAAATCACCGGTTTGTACAACAAGATACCCCTGAGGGATGCCGTGAAAGGGTTGCTTCCCAACCCGATACGCCAAAGAGCCAAAAAGGGGCTCAATATGCCCTATCAACAGTGGTTTAAACAGAAAGGGTGGAAAGAGATCCTCCATGATTGTTTAGAAGAAAGGAGCTTGAGGGATCAGGGCTTTTTTAATGTTCAGGCTGTTCGAAAAATGCTCAACGAGCACGTGGCCAAGAAAAAAAATCATGCACATGCTCTTTGGACCATAATGAATTTGGTACTCTGGCTGAAAAACAATGGGGTTCAATAGCACATAAATCGGGATACAGGGTAAACGATTTATTGAATCGAATATAAATGATACCATTCCGCTCCTGCCGTTAATATCCATGCCAACAGCCAAAAAGAAACAAAAATATTCCCCGGCCGTTTCTTGACGATCACATATGCCAGCAGGGCCACCATGTTCATTTCTGCTGAAACACGGAGGAAACTTGTGCTGTTGCTCCATACGGCTGTTTTTGTGCAGGAGGCCAACAACACATAGCATGCCCAGGAAATCAATAAAAGAAGGGGAAAGTGTCGAATCCAACGGCAAACGAAAATCTGGTATACGACGAAAGCGAATAGCATCACGAGATAAAAGCCGGTTTCCGGATTGAGGTTCGTGATGTTTCCAGCTGTGGCACGAATTAATCCTGCCAGTGGCGCCCCTATCTTGGAGATGTTTTCTCCATCCAATAACACTATAGACCAGTTGTTCCAAAGCCAGAATTGCCATAGAAAAAAAGTCACCGTTGGGTATAGCCAAAACGAAAAATGTGGGGAAAAATGGTTTTTATTGCCGTTTTGAAGAATTTTCCCACTGAGCCAGGTGAAGAAACCTGCCGCAACAACCAGGGTCGCGGTTTCTCGAGCCAACACCGCAAGGGACAACAGTATTGCGGCCACGAGGTTTTTCCGATGCACCAGCATGAGAAGGCTTGATAGAATCAGGAAAAGGGCTAGGGGTTCAGTCAGATAGCGCCCAGCAGAAACAGCAAACCCCGGATAGAGAGCAAAAAGAAGACCATACCAGGCGGATATCCCGAAACCGATCAATAAAAGGCCGGTAACAAAGGCACATCCTGCCACCGCCCCCAGATTGATGGCCATCATAACAGGCGGCGTAATCTCCAGATCCCCACGGGCAATCAGCCACGTAAAAAACGGTAATAAAATTCGTTGTTGACGCACTACAGGCGCATCTAAACTGATCCCATAAGCTTTCCTTTGGTCGGTAAATGGGTCCAGAGCCAGCCTGAAATAGAATTGGCCGTCGTAGCCAGGTTTGGGGTGAGCATACTTCTGCCATGGAATATCTTCAGAATCGACATGGGTAGTCTCCTGGGAAAATCCGTAGAGCCCATAAAGATGATTCTTTGTCAAAGGCAGCAATAAGGCAATAAATGATACATAGATCACAAGGGAGACGGCTATAACCTTTAACGAAATGGAGATATCTGAAATCCCGGGCGGTTTAATGATCGGCCCCGAATTTTGCTGGATCTGTTTTTTTGACATTGGAAGATTTCCTCCACAAACGCTTGGGCCCTTCACTCCGGATTATTCAAAAAGTGGAAAGAAGCTCGATCCCTATAGATACTGCTCGGCGTACCGCCGCACCCCATGCCCGTCCAGTACATGAAACTGTCGGATCTTTTTGAGGGTCACCGGAGAAAAAGTTCCGAGGGGCAGGTAGAGTATCTTTTTCCCCAGGCGGGCCGCCATACTCTGGCACCAGCCGGAAGGGGGGTCGGCGGCCAGGTAGACCACGTGTTTTTCCAGGCTGTAATCAAGGGCCGCCATGAGCAGCCTTTCGGGTTTGTTCCGAGCAACATTAAAAAAGGAATCCCGCCAGATATCATAGACCCGAAGGGGCGGATAGCTCAGCATGAACCCCCCGTACTGGCACCTGGAAATCCCCGGGCCGTCCATGACAACGCCCGCCGGCGTGCCGTAAAACGCCATATCCGATTCCTGACTGTGCTCCCCCAGCCAGGTGACGCACCAGGGGAAATCTTCTTCACCATCTTTAGAAACATCAGGATCAAAAATAACCACCACGGAACCCACCTTTCCCTTGAAGGGCCGTTCCGCCCTCACATACAGCTTTCCACTGGACCATTCCCGAATGGTTTCCCGAATGTCGATGCCGTCCTGCATGGAACATGAGAAAGGCTCAATACGGATATTTTCCTCCTGCTTGATTTGAAGGGCTTTCTTCTGCAAATAGTGCCCGTATCCCTCAACCGCCACGTCCTCGGGCGGATAGGAACAGATGGACTCTCCATCAAATTCCTTCTTCCATTTTTCCGGGTTCCGCCTTTTCCGTTTTTCCTTGACCGGCACCGGAACCAGCCGCCTGCGCAGGGTCTTGAACTGCCGGTGAAACCGGATCCGCTTCTGGTCCAGAAACAAATCTTCCCCCCTGAGGCGCAGCACGGAAAACCCCGGATTTTCTTCCTGCCAGTGATAATCGCTCCCCAGGTCCCACACCTCATAGGCGAAATTGTCGTCCACGGCCCCCCGTGAGGCCACGATGAGCTGGTAAAAATCGGGCACCAGCTTGTGGTTCAAAAGCGCATAATTACGGGCGAACCGGTTCAAGATCCTCAACTGGATGCGGGAAACTTTTTCTTTGCTGTTCTTCCAATACTTTTTTTTCGCTGCTTTTAGCAGCGCCATCTGGACTTCAAACCGATCCGGCATTTCGCCTTCCATGCGATACCGTTCATAGGCTACCTGCAGAAAAGGCATCTCGCCCATAATTTCCCGGCTGGAATCCCGGTGCAAGTGGGCCAGCCCCACATTTTCGCGTACCCTTCGCCCGATAACCGGGGCCTGGGGGTGCTCCAACATCGTAAGGATCTCATTCACATGGCTTAACCCGCCTACGAAAAGAACCTTTTTTCCGGACTCGGCCAGCTTCTGCAGGTGATAGGCCATGGTTTTTTCCCGAAGGAGGTCCTCAGGGAACGGTTTTCGGTTCCGGTGGGTCTCCATGTAGGCGCGGCAGTAGGCGGTGTGCCCGATGCGGGTAACGGCATAGGAGTCCGGCATGGGCGTACGATCATGGGAATAATTTTCCGTATCCCGATCTATAAAATGAAGGGGTATATCATGGGAAAGGGCTAGGCGCACGGCTTCCACCTGCCCGTCGCAAGGCTCCAAGGGAAGGTAGACAAAGGCACCGTCATCTCCCTCATAATGTACCACCGACAAGAGGGGCAGACGCTTGACCCCTTGAATGATTCGGGATTTCAGTGTATCCGGGTATTCCACGGCCACATGGTCCGGCTGAAATGCTTCAAATACACTTCTTACTTCCAGCGCAAACTCCATCCGGTTGTGCAGGATGGGAACCATCCGGATGTTGCGCCACCTGATTTCAGCGGTCTTGTTCAAGGCGATCCACCAGTTGAGCAAAATAGTCGGCGGCAGGCGCGTCCAGGACCATGCCCGCCGCTTCTTTCAGATATTTGACAGTATTGGCCGAGGGATCCGCCGGGCGCGGCCCTTTCCCGTTTGAAAGCCTTTTTAAAGCGTATCGCGCCATATTGATGCCGTCCCTTACGGAGTAGCGTTCATCCGCCTTATGTGCCGCCTGAAGAAACGCCACCACATAATTGAGCACTTCTTCGTCCGCGAAGGGCAGATTGCTTTTTAGAATCAATTTTTCTTCATCTTTTTCCGGGAAATCGATGTGAATCTGAGGCTGGAGCCGGGAATGGATATATTCCGGCAGTTCAAAGGTGCTGGCATCGTCGTTCATGGTGGTGCAAAGGCGAAAATCGGGGTGGGCTTTTATTTTGACACCCGCCACGATGGATTCCACATACCGACGGCTGTCCAGAAGCGGGGCCAGAGACGCCCAGCTTTTTTCACTCATGCGGTTTCCTTCATCAATGATCGCAACACTGCCCTTGATCATCGCCGACACCACGGGGCTCGCCACGTACTTGATCTTTCCCTGTTCCGAAATAACGGGGGTCACAATCAAGTCCTCGGGCCGGGTGTCCATGGTGGATTGAAACAGGTAAACCGGTCGATTCATGGATTTTCCCGCATGGTAGGCCAGGGTGGTTTTTCCCACCCCCGGTTTGCCCACCAGCCGGGGGCTCAGTGGCAGATCTTCTTCATCAATGACCAGCCAGGCCGCCAGCACCTGGGTGACCAGTTCCGTCTGACCGACCCATTGCATGGGGACCCGGTCGGGTTCTGTGAGGTGTAACGCCACCCCGTCAATCATCACTTGTTCCATAATGGTTTCAAACCTCCTCGTTTCGAATCGTGCATCCTATTATATTTCATTTTTTTTTGCAAAGGGGGTATATCTGTGATAAGGATATTTGAATGAAATCAAATCGATGGGATGATCACTATACGGAAAAGGCCAGACGGGAAAAATGGCTCGCACGCTCCGTATACAAGCTTCAGGAAATAGACAGGAAATTCAAGCTGATTCATAAAGGAGACCGGGTGCTGGACCTGGGGTGTTTTCCGGGCTCTTGGTCACAATATGCCATTAAAAAGGTGGGGAAACAGGGGGATGTGGTGGGCATCGATCTGCACACACCCGAAGCGTTCAGTCCTCCCAATTTCCGGTGCATTAAAGGGGATATGGAAACCCTTGAGGTGGAGTGGCTGGTGGGGGAAATTGGCCCCAGGAATGTGGTGTTAAGCGATCTGGCGCCGCCCACCACGGGCGTTCGGGAAACCGATGTGGCGAGGTCCATGTCTCTGGCGGAAAAGGCAGCCCGCATCGCCCGGGCGGTTTTAAATAGCCGAGGGCACTTTGTATGCAAAATTTTTGAGGGCGAAGATCTGAAACCTTTCAAATCGGATCTTTCGCCTTTTTTCAAGCAGGTCCGGCTTTTCAGGCCGAAAGCCACCCGAAAACGGAGCCGTGAGGTTTATCTTGTGGGGACGGGCTTTATCTCAAAACCGTGACAGTGGATTTGATCATCGTTCAGTCATGAACCAATATGGAGGAATATATTTATGTCCGGTCATTCAAAATGGAGTACCATCAAGCACAAAAAGGGTGCGGCGGATGCCAAGAGAGGCAAAATATTTACCAAGCTCATCAAGGAAATCACCGTGGCCGCCCGCATGGGTGGCGGTGACCCCGAGGGCAATCCAAGGCTCCGAACCGCCATCTCCGCCGCAAGAGCGGAGAACATGCCCAAGGATAATATTGAAAGGGGCATCAAAAAAGGGACCGGAGAACTGGAAGGGGTAAATTACGAAGAGGCCAGCTACGAGGGGTACGCACCGGGCGGTGCGGCGGTTCTGGTGGACTGCCTGACGGACAACAAGAATAGGTCGGTGGCCGATATCAAGCACCTGTTTGAGCGACACGGCGGGAACCTCGGGGAACCCGGATGTGTGGCCTGGATTTTCGAGCAGAGGGGTCTAATTGTGCTTGAAAAGGACAAGGTGGATGAAGAGCAGCTCATTGACCTGGCCTTAGAAGCGGGTGCCGAAGATGTAAAAGAAGAAGAGACGGAATTCGAAGTGGTGACGGCGCCTTCTGATTTTGAGACGGTAAAAAAGGCCATTGACGATGCGGGGCTTCCCTATACCCTGGCGGAGGTGACCAAAATTCCCAAGAACACGGTCAAAGCGGAAGGCAAAAAGGCCCAGCAGATGATCAACCTCATGCAGGCACTTGAAGACCACGATGATGTGAGCCATGTGTACGCCAATTTTGACATTGCAGACGACGTGATGGAGGCCATGAACTGATGCGGGTGCTGGGGGTTGATCCCGGCTCGAGGATTACCGGTTACGGGGTGTTGGAGGAGCACAACCGCGAGATCTCCTTCGTTGAGGCGGGTGTCATCAAGCCGCCTGAAAAAATGCCCTTCCCCCAGAGAATTCACAGGATTTTTCAAGGGCTCGTGGAGGTCATTGACCGCTACACTCCCGAAGCGGCAGCCGTTGAAGACCTGTTTTATGCAAAAAACGCCAGGAGCTCCCTCAAACTGGGGCACGCCCGCGGCGCCGCCTTGATTGCTGCGGGACAATGTGACATCCCGGTTTTTGAATACACACCGCTTGAAATCAAGAAATCGGTGGTGGGGTACGGCAGGGCTGACAAAGAGCAGGTTCGGTCCATGGTGAGTATCATGCTGCGGCTCACAAAACAGTTACCCCTGGATGCATCCGATGCCCTGGCCGCTGCCATCTGCCACATCAACAGTGCCAGACTTAGCGCCCTCAAACAAAAAACCTCATCTGGAAGATGAACATATGATCTCACACTTGAGCGGCACCCTGTTTGAAAAATCGACCCAGTCCATCATCATCGAAGTGGGCGGTGTGGGTTATGAAATATTTGTCCCCCTCTCCACCTTTTACGCCCTTCCCGAACACCATGAACCGGTAAGCCTCCACATTCACACCCACGTCAGGGAAGATGCGCTAGTGCTGTTTGGGTTTTCCACCAAACTTGAGAAAAGCCTCTTTCTGATGCTGGTCTCCGTTTCGGGCATCGGTCCCAAATTGGGCGCCAATATCCTCTCCGGCATGGGTGCGGAAGAACTTCTGCGGGCCATTGCCGCAGGAGATGCACCCCGACTCCAGGCCATTCCGGGAATCGGTAAAAAAACGGCGGAAAGAATTTCTCTGGAGCTGAAGGATCGGGCAGCCAAGTTTTCCGGCGATTCGGAAATACCACCCATACAAACCCCTGGAACACAAACCGAACGGAGAATGGAAGATACCCTCTCGGCTCTCTTAAACCTGGGTTATTCTGCCAAAATGGCCAGGGCCGCCATTACCAAAGCCGGAAGTCGTGTGACGGATAAAACCCTCGAGGCCCTGATTAAGGAAAGCCTCAAAATTCTGGCCTGATCCTGAATATTATGGAAGAACATATCATAGACCCAGACCTTCAGCCTGAAGAAGCGGCGGCGGAAATCAGCCTCAGGCCCCAAACCCTTGCGGAGTATGTGGGCCAGGAGGAAATGAAGCGGAGCCTACGCGTGTTTATTGCAGCTGCCAGGGGGCGGTCCGAAGCCCTGGACCATGTTCTTTTTCACGGCAGTCCGGGATTGGGAAAAACGTCCCTTTCCCATATCATTGCAGGGGAACTGGATGTCAACATCCGGAGTACTTCCGGCCCGGTGATCGAAAAACCGGGGGATCTCGCCGCCATCCTGACCAACCTTCAACCGAAAGATGTCCTGTTTATCGATGAAATCCATCGCCTCAACCACGTGGTGGAGGAAATCCTGTACCCGGCCATGGAAGACTATGAACTGGACATCATTATCGGCCAGGGACCTTCGGCCCGAACCATGAAAATTCCGCT
>Ga0233431_1006052_pt1 | contig 11199 bp, 12 predicted proteins | sample SI_118_April2016_FD_179867 | JGI IMG/M metagenome (GOLD analysis project Ga0233431, IMG submission 179867) | Seawater microbial communities from Saanich Inlet, British Columbia, Canada - SI_118_April2016_200_MG | ecosystem: Environmental > Aquatic > Marine > Inlet | place: Canada: British...
CTTCTTTATTTACTGCAAGAGCAGTGTACTACAGAGAAAAGAATAACTTTGATCATTCTAAAGTTTTAATTTCTGCAATAATTCAAGAAATGGTTAATTCTGATAAGGCAGGGATTATGTTTACTATTAATCCAGCAACTAACAATGAAAAGGAAATTGTTATTGAAGGAGTTTATGGTTTAGGTGAATCAATTGTTTCTGGTCAAGTTAATCCAGATACTTATATTGTTGATAAACAATCAAGAGAAATTAAAGAGACGAAGGTTAAGAAACAGGAATGGGGATTGTTTAGAAGTGAAGAAGGGGAAAATGTAAAGTTAGACATTCCCAAAGAAGAACAGGAAAGACAAATTGTTCCAGATATTTCTGTTAAGGAGTTAGCTCGATTAGGTAAGAAGATTGAAGAACATTATGGTAAGCCAATGGATATTGAGTGGGCTATGAATAAAGATGATGTTTACATTGTTCAAGCAAGACCAGTTACCACGATGAATAAAGAAGAACCTAAGAAAGAAGATGCAGCCGTAGAAAAAGCATCTGAAGGTAAGATCTTGATCAGGGGAGAAACTGCTTCTCGTGGCGCTTACATTGGAAAAGTAAGGTTAATTAAAGATGCTTCTGAGTTAAATAAGATTGAGCAAGGAGATATTTTGGTTACCAAAATGACTACTCCAGATATGGTGCCAGCAATGCAAAAGGCAGGAGCGATTGTCACGGATGAAGGTGGGATGACTTGTCATGCAGCGATTGTTAGTAGAGAAATGGGAACACCATGTATTGTTGGAACAGAACACGCGACTGAAATTTTGAAGGATGGACAGGAAATAACTGTTAATGCCACTCATGGAATTGTTTATGGTGGAAAGGTTGAAGTTAAGGTTGAACAAAAACCAATTTCAAGTGGAGAACATGGTGAAACAATTATCACCGCAACGGAAGTTAAGGTAATAATGGATCTTCCAGATGTTGCCGAGAGGGCTGCACAAACACAAGCAGATGGCGTTGGTCTTGTTAGATTAGAGATTATGATTGCTAATTCTGGAATTCATCCAGCAGAATATATTCGACAAGATAAGGATGAAGATTACAAGAACATGCTTAAAGAAGGTATTGGAAAGATTGCCAAAGCATTTTTGCATAAACCCGTTTGGGTAAGATGTTCGGATATTAGGACAGATGAATATAGAAATTTGCAAGGTGGAGATAAAGAACCTTCTGAAACAGACCCAATGATTGGTTGGCATGCTATTCGTCGTTTGTTAGATGAGCCAAGAATTCTGAAAGCAGAGTTTCAAGCAATTAAAGAATTACATGATGAAGGTTTTAGTAATGTTGGAATTATGTTACCTTTCGTAATCACTGTTGATGAAGTTAAGAAAGCCAAGGCTATAATGAGTGAACTAGGATTAGAACCTTGTAAAGATATTGATTTTGGAGTTATGATTGAAACACCAGCATCATGCTGGATTATTGAAGATTTGTGTAGAGAAGGAATCTCATTTGTTTCTTTTGGAACTAATGATTTAACACAACTTACTCTAGGAATTGATAGGAATAATTCTCGTATTGCTAAATTGTTTGATGAAATGCATCCTGCAGTTCTTGGAGAAATTGCTAAAGTAATTAAAGTTTGTAGAAGGCATGGCGTTAAAACATCTATTTGTGGTCAAGCTGGTTCACGCCCAGAAATGGCAGACTTTTTAGTACATCAGGGAGTTGATAGTATTAGTGCTAATGTTGATGCAGTTGATGAGATCCGTCGAACTGTGGCTAGAACAGAGAAGAAATTGTTGTTGGAGAAGGAAAGGTGATTACTTTCTTTTTTTAACAGGAATTCGAGTGAATTTTTTACATTCAAAACAAGAAATGATTACTTTGCCATCCCGAGTACGGGTTCTAGAATTAACTCCAGGCATTAGAAATTTATAACAATGTTTACAGTATTTTCTTTTTAACTCTAAAGGTATTCTGATCTTAACTTTCATAGCAACTTTTCTTGCTAAAGTAACATAACGGTTAGCTAAAGCGTTATTTTTAGAGAAACTATCTTCTGCTTGTTTGAACAAGATCTGAACTCTTTCCTTTGCAATCTCTTTCTGTTTCGCTTTTGGTATTACGGGTTTTGCCATGGGTAGAATAAGCAAATTAACTTATATAAATCCTTTGATGAAAACAAATATAAACAAATGATGATTATGATGACTTATGGTAAGGGGTAGGCCAGTTGGAAGTGAAATTAGAAATAACATTATTGAGATTCTATACTATTTCGGACAAGGTTATGGATATCAAATTTGTAAAATTTATAACGAAGTATTTCCTCCAGTTACTCAGAGGAGTATCTATTATCATTTGAAAAAAGGAACCAAAACCGGAGAAATTTCTGTTAATCAAATTAAAGAGGAAAAAGGAGATTTTTCTTGGGGTACTGTTGTTGAGAAGATTTATTACGAATTGGGAGAACAAGCAGAACCTAAAGGAGAGAAAAGAGTAAAACAATTTTTAAAGAAAAATTCTCGTTAAAATTCTAACGGAAACTTTAAACAAAGTTCTTTAACTTCATCGGAAACTTTCTTAATCTCAACATTTTTAGCAACTTCTTCTTCAAAATCTGAGAACTCTAAGCCCGCATAAGGAGAACAAAGGCCCATTACTTTATTTATCCAATAAGCTACTTTTTCCATTTCAGATTCTTTCATTCCTCTGGTAGTTAACCAAGGAGTTCCAATTCTTAATGCTGAAGGATTTGCTGGACTTTTAGTTTCTTGAGGCATAGTATTCATATTTGAAACCATTCCTGCATAATCTAATGCTCGTGCAAACTTCTTGCCCAGTAATGGTTTATCGCTTAAATTGATTAAAACTAAATGTTTATCTGTTCCTCCAGAAACAATATTAAAATCATATTTTTGTAATTCTTCTGCAACTTTCTTTGCATTCTTAACAACTTGTTTTGCATATTCTTTGAATTTTGGAGAATTAACTTCTCCTAAGCCTACGCAGATCCCTGCAATTGAATGGTTAAATGGTCCACCTTGCAGCCCAGGAAGAATTGCACGATTTATTTTTTTAATCATATCTTTATGGGCAAAAATTAGCGCTCCTCTTCCAGACCTTAATGTTTTGTGTGTTGTCATTGTCACAACATCAGCAATTCCTACTGGACTTTTGTTTACACCAGCTGCAATTAATCCTGCTTCATGTGCAATGTCTGCTAAGTAATAAGCACCTACACTTTCTGCAATTTTTTTCATGCGTTTATAATCAATTTCTCTCGGATAAGCTGTTCCACCAGTAATGATTAACTTTGGTTTATGTTCTTCAGCAATCTGTTGAATTTTATCATAATCTAATTGTTGTGTTTTTGGATCTGTTTTGTACTGAATTGTTTTGAATATTCTAGAAGTGATGTTTACTTTTCTACTTCCGCCAGAGTAAACTAAATTGTTTGGATCTTGAGCTTGTTTTGGTTCATAGCTCCATCCATGGGATAAATGGCCTCCATCAGGAAGATACATGCCCATTATTGTATCTCCAACATTTAGTAAGGCAAGGTATACAGCTAAGTTAGCACTACTTCCAGATAAAGCTTGAACATTAACTTCCCAATCTTCGGGAAGGGAGAAAGCAGTTTTTGCTCTTGCATGGGCAAGTAATTCTAATTGATCCACAAATTGGTTTCCTTCATAATATCTTTTTCCTACGTTGCCTTCAGCATATTTGTGCATAAAAACTGATCCCACAGCGTGTCTAACTGAACTAGAGAAGAAGTTTTCTGAGGGGATTAAAGAAAGTTTTTCATTTTGTCTTTTCTTTTCTTCAGTAATTAATTTTGCAACTTGTGGATCTGTATTTTCTATCATTTTAATCAACCTTTTCTAGGTTTGCACCTAATTCTTTTAATTTCTCAACAGTACGTTCTTCTTGTTTTCTTCTGCCTTCTTCTCCAAGAGATAGGTCCACGTTCATATGGCTACAAAGAGTAGGCATTTGTTCTTCTACCATCTTAAACATTTTTTGACAAATGTGTCGATAAGAATAGTGGCCAGTTGGTGCTGTTCTTAATTCTGAAATATAAGCTAGTTGTCTGGGATCCATTTGCCAAAGCATTTGTTGTTTATTACCAAACATAATAATATATCCTGCTAGGTGGGGATATCTCTCTTTAACCTTAAGATGTAAATCTAAAGTAAATTGAGCACATTCATCAAATTTTTCTTTAACCTTTAACAGCTCTTCAGATTTTTCTACAAATTCTGGATATTCATATCCCAGTTCTGCAGTAATTGGAGCGCACAAGAATAAGTTTCTTCTGTGTCTCATGAGATCTCGGTATGCACCAAAGTCCATTGTTACATCAAACATCATTGAACCAACTTCAGTTGCAATTGGAAATTCATCAAATCTACTTCGTGATTCTAAATATCTTTTTATTGTGGTTTTAATTAGATTTTTATCCCTTAAACAAAGGTTTAGGTAATGTAAGTAACCATTTGCATTGTCATTATGTTCAAATAATATCGCTGCAGCAATTCTGGCTTCTATATCTGGAGTAATGTTAATTAACTTCACAGAACTATCTTTTCTTCCGATTTCATACTTAGTTTTGTTTAATCCAATTTCTGATTGTAATTTATCCACACTATCTCTTCTTTTAATGTGATAATCATTAACTGAGACATGACTTAGTAATCCGGGGGAAATTTTCTTGCCTTCTTCAAGCAGTGCTTGTCCCACTGATCTCATTTCTTGTCTTGGGTCACTTAATAATCTTGAAATATGTCTTTCAGCTTCTCTTGTTGGAAGCACAACACCTAGTGAAGTTAAAGTTGTATTTGGAAGAAAGTATCTTACAACATCAAAAGCTTTAGCGTTTACTGTTCTTTCAAATGCTGCTGCTGTTTTAAATTCTTCTTTATTTAATTGGCCAGCAATAAATTCCTTTACAATTGGCAAAGATTCTTCATAACTTGTAATTAACAAATTATTCCATGAACGAATTTCTTGTTCAAATTCTTTTAAGTCTGTGGGAACAACTAAATGATCACGAGTAAATTCTACATATCTTGTAGATTTTTCTTGGAATGCTCCTAATTTTGTTTCTTCAATGGGGTTTACAATCAATTGAGAAATATTTTCTATTGCGAATCTAACTACATCTGAATCCTTTAATGAATTATGCCCATACTGAACTGCCCATTTTCTCATAAACTTCTCTGCTTTGTTTAACAAAGAAGACATATTGAGTTGTCCGCCCGATGAAATCTGGTTAGCAAATTCTGGAACTGTGATTAAATCTTCTTTTGAAAGTTTACCTGCTTCGTGTTCTTCTTGCATCTCGGAAAAAATCCTTAGAAACCTTTCTCTCATAGATAATTTACTTCTACTATAGCCCCCTTCCAACAATGCCCAAAGAGAACTGGGCATGTTGTCAGTTGCAGCATAGACATTTTTATCTATGTTAGTGAAGAAGTGCATAAGCACGATCTTCTCTTCTTGACTAAACTCTTTTTCCTCCAGCGTTCCACCAAACGTGTTGGTCTTAATTAGAAACTCTTCCTCTATCAAAATTCCACCCCTTGTTGTAAAAATTAGGATTCTTATAAGTTTAAATATATTATGGTGTTGAAAGAATAGTATTTAGTTAGGAAATACTTAAATATGGATTTTATAACCTATAATCAATGCAAGAAGTTCTGGATTATTTGTATAACCTTGAAAGGTTTGGGATTAAATTAGGGTTAGATGTAGTTAATGAATTATTAATAAAATTAAATTCTCCCCAAAATAAGTTTAAATCTGTCCATATTGCTGGAACGAATGGAAAAGGTAGTACCGCTTGCTTTTTATCAAGCATTTTAGAATCATCAGGACAGAAAGTTGGATTATATACCAGTCCACATTTAGTTAAGTTTAATGAAAGAGTTAAAATTAATGGGATAGAAATTCTTGATTCAGATTTAGTGAGGTTGACTACTAAAATTCGGGAGGTTTGTGAGAGGAATAATATTTCTCCAACTTTCTTTGAATTTACTACAGTTTTGGCTTTCCTTTATTTTGCTGAAAATAAAGTGGATTATGCCGTAATTGAAACTGGAATGGGTGGAAGGTTAGATGCGACAAATGTTTTGAACCCAGAAATGTCTATTATTACAAATATTGATATTGATCACACTAAACATCTTGGAGAGAATAAAGAAGTAATTGCTATTGAAAAAGCAGGAATTATTAAGGAAAATTCTTTAGTTCTTACTGCAGAACAAGATTCTAAGATCATAGAAATATTTGGAGGAATTTGTAACGAAAAAAAATCTAAACTTTGTGTTTTAGATGATGAATTTGAGATTAAACTTATTAGTTCTAATTTAGGTGGGCAAGAATTCTCTACAACTGGAAAAATGGAAGGAAACTTTTTTATTAAGATGTTAGGAGAACATCAAATTAGAAATGCGGTCTTGGCAATAATGGGGGCAAGGAAACTGGGAGTTTCTCAAACTGAGATTTCTGATGGATTGAAGAAAGCTTATTGGTCTGGCCGATTAGAGGTTATTAAAGAAAACCCTTTAGTTTTGATAGACTGTGCACATAACTTAGCAGGAATTGAAAAGTTAGTGGGGTTCTTAACAGGGATTGATAAGAATAAAACCTTACTTTTAGGCACTTCTGAGGATAAGGAAATTTCTAAGATGTTGAAGCTATTGGTCCCTTTGTTTGATAAAGTAATAATTACTCAAGGAAATTATAAGCCTGCCTCTTTGGAAGTTCTTGAAAAGGAGGTTAGGAAGTATTGTTCCAACGTTTATTCTTATGTTGATTTAAAAGAAGCAATTTCTAAAGGATTAGAGTTAACTGACGAGATGTTGGTTATAGCCGGGTCTATCTATTTAGTAGGAGATGTTTTGAGGCATAGAAATTTATTTAAATGATTTATGTCTGAGAAAGAATATGGATTTCAAGGGGTGGTTTACCAGTAAGAGGATTGTTTTCATTGCAATATTCTTTTTATTAGTTCTAATTGGTAAAAATATAAATTTCTCTTCAGTACTTGGAGCAGAAAATCAATTCTTTACATTATATCAGTTCTTTGGTCCTACAGCTGGAGCTTTTCTCGGCCCAATATTTGGAGGGATTGCAGTTTTCTTTGCACAGATTGTAGATTTTCTAATTTTGGGAAAGGATTTCACACTTATTAATGTTTTAAGAATGTTACCAATGATTCTTGCTGTTGTTTACTTTGCTAATAAGAAAAAGTTTGTTGGGGCAATTGTACCTTTACTTTGTATGTTACTTTATGTTATGCATCCAACAGGAAGGGCTTCATGGTTATATTCGATGTATTGGTTAATTCCAATATTAGGAAGTTTATTTCCTAGAAGATTCTTATTGTTAAAGTCTTTAGGTGCTACTTTTACAGCTCATGCAGTTGGCAGTGTATTGTGGCTTTATACAGTTCCAATGGAAGCAGGGCAGTGGTTATCTTTAATTCCAACCGTGGCTTATGAACGGTTAATATTTGCTTGTGGGATTGCAGTGAGTTATGTTGTACTTAACACAGTTCTAGATTATCTAATTGAGAAGTTTAAAGTACAATTACCCTTTAAAGAATTAATTCTAAGTAAGAAGTATAGTTTGTTAAGATTTAAGTCAGTTTAGATACCAAAAACATTATAAATTTCTAATTTAGATTATTGTTTATGGCAATAATATATGAAACCAAAAATTTTATTTTAGAATCTCATGAGAGGCCTGAGATTGATCGTTTGGAAGGAGGACATGTGAAAATTTCTCCTAAAATTGATGTTGAAGATAGAACAAAACTTGATCCAAAATTAGCAATTGAATTAATGAGATTTACAATTGTTTCTGGAGAAGCTATGAAAGTTGTAATGGCTGAGTGTGGTGTAAACATTGGGAGAATAAATTATCAAGAAAATGGTAATTGGCAACCTCACTTGCATGTTCATATTTATTGTAGAGCAAAAGATGCGCAGATGCAAAAGTATGGAGAACCTTTAATTCCTGGATATAAAGATGAGTATAAATCTCTTAATGAAGAGGATATTAAAAGAATGGGAAAAGAAGTTGAAGAATTATTTAATCAAGAGAAGTTTTCTAACGCCCAATGGGGACTTTAAAATTAGTTCTTAGGTCTTTTTTGTTTCTTTAAGAATTAATTATTTTTAATTAAAATAAATTCCTGAACAAAGGATAAACTAAGTTAAGAACTAAAATAAGTAAGAAGAACATAGTAATTTGTCTATAACGTTTTTCTCCTTTATCTTTACCTTTAAGTTTGTGTAAAGTAACTTGTAACATTCTTCCACCATCCACGATTGGTAGTGGTAGTAAGTTAAACAAACCAATTCCTAAGCTAAGTAAGAATAACCATCTTAAAAATCCCGTGATCCAGCTAAGCATAGAATAAATTGCAGGCCAGATTCCAGAGGCATACTTTTCTTTTATTTGGTCTTCATTGCTTATGTCTTGTATACCTAAGAAGCTTTTACTTTCATCTTCTGGGTTTGCAGCTAAGGTAATTGGGTAATCCTTATCTTCAGTGTTTACAGTTATTTTATCTCCGGGAGATGTACAAAACAAGTCTTCACTAAAGTCTTGAAATAATAATGTTGATTTTCCATTAAGGCCGGTAATTAAAGTACCTGGAACAATGCCAGCTTCTGCAAATGGAAGATCTTCACTTACATAAGTATCAAATGTAAAACCTGTTGGTTCTACCATTCCCATTTGTAATGGCATAAAAACTAATGATAATAATCCAATAGCAAGTACTGCAAGTAGAATATTTGCGAATGGGCCTGCAGCAAGAACTGAATATTGGGCGATATCGCTTTGTTTTCTAAGTTTCTTTTCATCTGGTTCTACAAACGCACCAATAATTGGTCCAAACAAAACAACCCCTGTATTTTTAACAGGTATTTTATGTGCTCTAGCTAAGATAGCATGTCCAAATTCATGGATTGTAGCAACAACGAAAATAATTAAGATAAAATAGTCAAAACTTAGTGTTCCAATTCCTGCAATTTTCATTCCGGGATAAATTATAGACGCCGAAGAAGCTGCAGATGGAACAAAGATAAGGTCCCAAAGACCTTTTATAAGCGTATATGAGATAAATATTAATCCCACATAACCTGCACCAACTCCAACATAACCTAAAATAATAAACCATTCTCTAAAATTTGTAGCACATTTCTCAATAAATTTTAATCCGAACTTCATCCTATAGAGAATTATGAACTTAGCTTGAATTTCTAACTTTTTTCTTTTCCAAACTAAGAGTGCAATAATTATAAGGTAAAATAGAAATACAAACTTGTATTTTAATATAAATTGAAATATGGGTTCAAACATTAATCATCCTCTTTTTTATTAAGTTAAAAAAAATAAAACCTTTGTAGTATTTTAATCTTGCTAAATTAACAAGAAATAAAAAGTTTACTTCTTTCTCTTAGGCCTAAGCTTTTTAGTGCTACACTTTCTACAACTTATTTTCTGTTGAGCAACTTTTAAGCTTGGCGCTCTAATCTTAGATTTACAACTTCGACAAACAAAAATGTTTTTTTGTTTTCTTGCCGCTGCTTCTTCAAACTTTACCATTTTTTATTTCCTCTACTTAACTTGTTTGATAACTTTGATGCCCATTAAGATCCAGTACAATACTTCGGAACCTTCATGAATTTGTTCCTTTAATTCTTCCGGGATCTCTAAGTCAAAAGTTTCATAACTTTCTGTGTCCATTACGCTTGCTGTTTTGCCTGCAACAGATAATACTTGTGCGTTTTTCTTCTCAACTACAGGAGCTTCTACTTTGTCATGACCAGGCATAACTAAGTTTCTTTTCTTGCCATCAAGCATTCCAACGGCCATCATATTAACTTTTGCGTGACCATGCTTTCCTGGACGGGATGTTGAGGTTTCTGTAATTTTACATGCTGCCCCATCGATTATAATCGTATCGCCTCTCTTTAATGTTCCTACACTAACCAGTTTGCTTTCATACATTGTGAACCACCTTTCTGTTATTGATCGTTATTTTTTTATAGCAAGAAGAATGTCTTTGCTTGTAATTGTTTTTCTTCCAGCATGTTTTGCCAATTTATTAGCTTCCTCAGATATTCTTTTTCCTTCTTCTTGCAAGGAATCCGCTAAAGCTTCTTTGGCATCATCTGAAACTCTCTCCGCTCCTGAATCCCGCATAATCTTATCCATGGCGTTAAGTGAGAGAAAATTCTTCTTACTCATGAGTTAAATAAAATCGCACTCTATTTTTAAAGGTTCCGCTGTATTAACCTATTTTTGCTTTAAAAATGCAAAAAACCCCGTTTTTGGTTTATTCTGGACAAAATTACGAATGATTCTGTTTATTTCTAAATCTATCTCTTTTCTTTGTGGATATAGGTCTTCGTCACTCTTAAAATTTGGTGTATGAAAGTGAGATCTACCATTTTTATGATTAAATTTATGGTGTTTATGCAATAATTCGTGATACATCAAGTAATCTAAAACTTCGTTCCTAGCTTCTTGAAAGATTGTAGACACGCTAACAGTATCATCATGAAAGTTATAAGACGCTAATTTTCTTCTTGAAGCTGTTCCCCAAGTTAAATTTGGTTGTTCAATTGTATCTTGAAAAAAATGTTGATTTACTCTGTTAAAAGAACTTTCTAACTTGGGATCAGATTTTGTTTTTGGTGTTAAAATTGGAATATTTTTAATGAAATTATTGTAAATGTCAATGTTTTGTGTTGTAATCTTGTTTTTGAACAATTTTAATAGGAGGGTTTGGATCAAACCAATCTTAATCTCATTGTCTATATCTTTCCATTGTAAATTTAGATTTACGGAAATTTTGTTTCTTTCTAACTTAATATTGGCATTGAAATTAGAAAGTCTTCTGTTGTATTCTGTTTTTGTTAAATAATTAAATTCTCTTTTTGGGAACAATCTTTGGAAGGATTCTTGGATAAGGTCCATGCGTATTTCGAAAGCCCTATAGTTAATAACTGTTTAGTTACTACTCTAGCGTAACTAAAAGCGAAAGGTTTATAAAGAGGAATTCCTGATTAAGTTTAAGATGACACCAACAGATATGATAGAAAATAAGACTACTAATATTTATGTGGCTGGACACAGAGAAAAAGAGTCTGGTGCAATATGCAATGACGATCCTATGTTATT
>Ga0233431_1006055_pt1 | contig 11193 bp, 9 predicted proteins | sample SI_118_April2016_FD_179867 | JGI IMG/M metagenome (GOLD analysis project Ga0233431, IMG submission 179867) | Seawater microbial communities from Saanich Inlet, British Columbia, Canada - SI_118_April2016_200_MG | ecosystem: Environmental > Aquatic > Marine > Inlet | place: Canada: British...
CTCGTTGTCTCTGAGAGATTCCAACAAGGTCTTCAAGGGAGAATTCTAGTTAACGGAGTATACCTCTCTGGCCAGGAACTGCACACAAGTAAAGAATTATCCGAACTTATTGCTAAAGGTAGCAGAATGGCTGAAGCCTCCAAATGGCAGAATGCTTCTGATGCTTTTGAACTTGCTGATAATAAAGCAAAAGAGCTAGAAGAAAAATGCCCCCTGCCACTAGCTGACATTGAAGAACTTTTAACAAGGAGTCATGTCATGCGGCAAGTGGAATCGGGTAACTCCGAGAGATCTCAAGGGAAATGGACACAAGCAAAGAACAGCTACGAAGTTGCCCTCAACATGCTGACAGAATTAAAGAAAAAACAAAAAGTCCCAACAGATCGATCCATCACCAAAACATCCAACATTAAAATTTTAGACAAAGCCCGAAATAATACTGGCCCATTAGGAATAACTCAAGTAGGAATTCGCCGAAAAATTCTTTCGGCCTCTATCGAAAAAGAAGAATATAAAGCAACTAGCTATCTCAAACAAGAGGAGTATAGCCAAGCTATTCAGTCCTTGCGAAGGATTGTTTCTCTTATCACTAAAAGTTCATTCGCAAAAGAGAAAAAATTTACATCAATCAAAGAATCAGCAGCACATAGGATACAGGAAAATAGCTTCCTCCAGTTGATTCAAGAAAAAACAACTTATCTCTATGCAAACTATCAAAATTTTTTCAAAGAGAAATTTGACTCTGCAGCCACCTCGAATCTGTCAGACCCGGAAATAGAGTTCTTCAAAAGTGCAGGCAACGTTTTGGTATTTAAAATGGTATGCAAAGAAGAAATCAGGCGCCAAAAATATAACCTGGAGATGTTTTCCCAGTACGACACCGTCTCACAGACTTGGAGTGTCTACCAATAGTCAGCAAAAGAGTAAACAAAGCTCCTCTTTATTGACCTTTTAAGCCATTGATGGTAATTTTTCCTCATACTTAACCTCTCATTTGCGCCCGTAGCTCAGCTGGATAGAGCATTGGACTTCGAATCCAAGGGTCGCAGGTTCGAATCCTGCCGGGCGTACCATGAAACCTTACAGAGGAGCTACTACCATGACCGAACAAAATACAACAAATCCTGTCTTACAAGCTGAAGATGTTCATTGGAAATGTGGCAACTGCGGCAGAATTACATGTGCAAAAACTCCACCTGATGTCTGCCCTGCCTGTAATGAAAAATGCGATTTTAAGAACGTAAGCTGTTACAGTCCTGACTGTGGAGGCCCAGGGAATATTGATCCGCAACTGTAAAAATAACCTTCTTGAACCGATCTTACTGAATTCCCCCCTGAGGCAGAGCCGTATCAAAAAGGCCTATTCGTATGGCTTGCAGGCCTTTTTGGCTCCTTCTTCCTCTTTGTGCAAACATTTTACTAGGAGTTTCTGCTCTGTCTTAGAGAGAACAGCTCCTTTGCGCACCATCCGCTTAACGGACCGGCGCCAGTCCCCCTTGCTCTTCTTACCTAGTTTTTGACACACCCTGGTAAGATAATGGCACGTACTGCATTGTTCTACAAGAAGTAATTCACAGCTATTTTTCTCCAGCTGATCAACATTTTCAGCCTGCAGCTGATCTGCAAATAGCACGAACGAAAAGACTGCTGCACCAACTGCTCCAATAAATCTGGTTGTCATTATCTAATTTCCTTCATTTTGCCATTATCCCCTGTTACCTCACCGATTTCAGGAATGACCGCACTGTTTTCACCCCTTCAACACTTTTTGCGTGATTGATTGAGCGCAGTATCTCATCCTGCTTTCCTACTGTTCCCCAAAGGACAACAATGCACTGCATGGTTTTCACATTAACATTGGTTGACCAAATTTCATTATCATTAATCAGTTTTGCTTTTACCTTCGTTGTAAGTTCTAGATTCCGTGTTGTTCCACACTCACCGTTTTCCTGTTTGGCAAGAAAATAAGGTGTAACCCCTTTGACTCCTTCAACACCTTTAGCCAATTCAATTGCCCGCACCTTCTGGGCAGAATCATTATATTCTCCAATGAGATGAACATATCCCTTATAGGATGTAGTCGTTATATCAAGTGCCTTGACAACATCATCACCGACAAACCGCTTAAAAATTTTTGCCTTGATTGTTGTGTCATCAGCAATAGTTCCTACATCCCTTTCATCCACAGCAGCTTTATAAATAGTGCATCCTGAATTAAAAGAAATAATCAGAAAAGAGAAAAAAATAAAAATAATTGTTTTCATAGGTCGATGATCCTTACAAAATTGAATTTGAGAATTTACTTTATCATTCCGACAATATTTCCTTATAATAAAATGACAGGAACCATCATGCAAGATTCAAAAGTAATGAAATCCATATACGGTTTAACAACATCACCCTGGACATATCGTTCAATCCGACTGCTGATGAGTGGTGTTTTTATTCTGGCGGGAATATCCAAGCTGATGCATCTCGACATCTTTGTCATGATTATAGAAATCTATGTTCTCGATTCCCCAATTCCTGTTCCCACATCATGGCTTCAGCCAGCTGCATTTTCACTCTCCGTCCTTGAAATAATCGCAGGAATCGGGCTGCTATTCGATCTGCCGATGTTTCTTTCTTTACTTGCCGGTCAGCTTTTTTTCTTTATAGGGATCTTGCTTTATGGCATTGCAATAGGACTGGATGTTGATTGTGGCTGTTTCATAATTGATGATCCGGACAAACCTATACATAGTGGTCTACTACCGGCACTTATCCGTGATCTCCTAATGATTCTTGCTGTCTTTTATCTCTACTGGTGGCGATGGCATCACAAAAAACAAAAACTAATATGACACATGCAAGTCAACCTACTATGCTGAAAACCATACAACATCAAAATTTAACATGTAAGGAAATTATTATGAGAAAAAGACACTATGCACCCATTGTTTATTGTCTGCTTTTTCTAGCCGCAAATGTCATGACAGGATGTGTGACCGTTGCCGGAGTGGACTCCGCCAGTGTTGAACTCCATCAGGATGACGTGCATTTAAGTGTCGCTTTTAATGACCACGATAGAGACTATATTCAAAATTATTATCATCGTTTTAAAAAGAAGCATAAGAAAAAATATAAAAAACACATGCCTCCCGGGTTGGCTAAAAAAGGCAAATTGCCTCCGGGGCATCTGAAGCGATTAAAAAAACATGGCGCACTTCCTCCGGGACTTACCAGATACCATCTTCCAATGGATCTAGAGGGACGGCTTAGTCCGTTGCCCCGTGGATACGCCAGGGTAAAAGTTGGGGGAGATATTGTGTTGCTGGATGAAGCGACCCAAATTGCTGTAGATATTATTTTTGGGGTAAACTAACTGAATCAAAAAATACCGAAAAAGGCTACTTTAAAAGTAAGGCAGCCTTTTTCGGTATGTGAACTCATGTTGAAAATAATTTTCCTGTAAATCGATTTTATAAACCTACCGTTATCACTTCAGAGCAGACTAAGCCATCAATCTCACATACCTGGTAGGTATACACTCCACTCTTTCTAAGTTTATCCTTGTAATAATTCTCATTAGATACTGTTTTAATCGTAGTCCCGCTTTGTTCACTTATCCGCTTAATCTGTACACTGCTTCCACTCGCTCCTGACCAAAATAGCTCTACAATTTTCCGCCGTTTAATGCTATAGGCCTCAACATCGAGTGTGATTAAGGTTACAGGATCCTCGGGAGGATCAACAACAGCATCAGGATTGGAACTGCTGTCCGCAGGGTCAAATCCCAATTCCACTTCCTCGCCATCCATAAAACCGTCATTATCACTGTCAGGATCAAGCAGGTTCACAATTCCGTCATTATCTGCATCCAATTCCCATGCAACACCCCAGAAACTCACCTCTGCCCCATCATCCAGGTTATCACCGTCGGTATCTGTTACCCCTGGACTGGTTCTATAAAAATCACGTTCTTCTGCGGTTATCAATCCATCATTATCAGCATCCCCTTCTAGATCTATATCTGAAATAGCCATAAAACCAAATCCCTCTAATACATGATCAATTTCGCTGTCAAATGACTGCTCTTCAGGAACTTTGATTTGCACACCGTTTGCCTTTAATTCTGCATGACGAAGATTTGCAGTGTCCTGCCCATTCATAGTCTGCATATCAGCAATGAGCACAGGCTTTCTGTCAAAGCCCTGCAGAAAGCCTATCGATTGCCACTGATCATCTATCCCAAGCCCATACACACCAATCTCAAAAACATAATTGCCAATCATGCCTGAAAAAGGTTCCCATGCAATGTAGGCTACTTCTTCAAAGGTATGCAGAGGACTATTTGCTTCCTGTTCCTGCATCTGGAAGTCAAATCCATTCTCTGTAATATTATCAACACGACTGACTACAGCATCATATTCATTTTCCGTGACAATTGACGCAGTTACTATTGGGATCACAGAAAACGGTTCTGTAAAAACTATAGTTTCCGGATAGTCGTTTAAATCTGTATTAAACATACCTGCTTCAACTCGTTTACCATTTTCAAGGATAAAACTTCCCTGCTCAATGGCAACATAGCCCATTTGCTCCAGGCCATGCTCTTCTATAAGATAATCATAATTCTGCAACCGGATCTCAAAACCACCTGAAGACACATTGCGAATCCTGACAACACATGGTGCCGGATCATTGTTACTTGCTGGCTTGGCAACGACAACAGGATTTCTGAAAGTTTCCGTAAAGGCAACAAATGTCCATGTGCTGTCCACATCAATTTCACCAATTTCCACGGCAAAAGAAACTTCTGCTCTTTCTATAGTTACAGCAACTGATGCAATATTTGAGTCATTGCCTCCATCACTTATCACAAACTGAAAGGTATCATCACCATACGCACCTTCATTAGGTGTATAGATGTAGGTTCCAGTCTCAGGATCAACTCCGGACACCGATCCCAGCAATCCATCTGAGACAATGGAAAAGGACAACTGATTGCTGTCAACATCAACACCATAAAGAACACCACTTGCCGCCTCATTTTCCTGAACGCCTAACGTTCCATCAATTGCGACAGGGATATCATTTACCGGATTAACACTAATATCAACTTTCGCAGCATTGGAATTTTCGAAGCCATCATTAACAACATATGTAAATGAATCAGGCCCATTCATATCCGGGTTAGGAGTATAAGTAAATGTCCCAGTTGCCTCATTAATCAAAACTATTGAACCAAGAGAGGGGGCGTTGACAATACTGTATGTAAGCGGATCTTCTTCAATATCACTCCCGGAAAGTGTTTCGGTTAGGCCCACATCTTCAGTGGTTGAAATGGAAAGTGCTGCTGCCTCAGGCTTGTCATTTACAGCATTTAGAGTCACTTTTACTGTAGCGACAGCAGATTCGCCGTTGGCATCACTTACCTTATATGTAAAAGTGTCTATTCCGCTTATATCTACAAAGGGAGTGTAGGTGAAAAATCCTGAAGAGCTAGTGTTGATTGATGCTGTTCCAATAGATCCAGTTGTAACCAAATGATAACTGAGAGGAAGACCATCCTGGCTTTGCCCATCAAGCATCCCCGCTGCAGTGTTATCTTCATCAAGGTAAATATTCATATTATTTGCAACAGGAGGGACAGGTTCTTCGACTGGAGGTGGTGGAATTATCGGATCCTCAATTGGTGATGTCCAGATAACTTCCTGGGAATAGTCACTTTCCAAACCATCCGCATCATATGCTGTTGCCGCAAAATAATAGGTAGTACCATCTGCAAGGCCGGTTACAGTCGCCTGCACAACGCCATCCACAACCCCGGGATCCCCAACATCGATGGTTTGATCATATTGGTCACTGACCGTACTGTAATAAATTTTATAGCCAGTCAAATTTGCTTCATTGTTTGGAAGCCAGGAAAAATCCGCCTGCTGAACAGCAAAAGCTGTTGAACAGAGGATTGACAGGCTGCAGAGCAGACCGCCAAACAGGGTTAAATACGCTTTACGCAACATCATACACCTCCAGGTTATACAGACCGGCGGCCAGATCCTGAAGATGCTGTCCGTTCGGCAACCCCGCTACCATATTCCCTTGCTCAGGAACGTAGGCCGGTGGCTTTGCGTCCCACCCTTTCGAAGTGGTTTGCCGTTTCGTGGTTACTTTTTATTTACTGCTATCTTGATAGAGCAATCAATGTGCCATTCTTTTTCTCTTTCAATTTTTACCAACATCTAATCCATCGTGCGCATAGATTTTCAAAGGGTTAAAAGAGCATGATGAAAATTTATTTTTTATCTAAGAGTAACTTGATTTGCCTCTAACAAAGAATAGAAACAAATTCTTTTTAAGTATTTAAAATACAACTTGATTACCGCTAAGTTTCAGCTTGATGGTTCAATTCAACTAATGTGAATATTTTTTTAGGCGTATTCCACGTTGTCGATAAATGAAATATCATGATAAAATAAAAGAGTAACCCTCGTAAAACCATTTTCAAGCGTAACTACCCAGTAAACAATGTTGTTAATTGTGCCGCAGAAAGGAACTCGAAGTCTACATCTCAATTCCTTTCACTGCATTCGAAATCAAACTATATTAGCAAACAGGCCTACTCCTACTATTTCGGAAACCCTTCTGCCAAAAATAACTTTTCCGCGAAAACATACCTTTTCCGGAAAACTGGACACAAAAGTAAACTTCCCCTTTCATTCCGCGGATAGCAAAAAGCTGCTAACCACTTGGAATAAAAAAGAAACAAAAAAAAGCTGGGGGGGGAGACCTCTGTTGGGTCCATATCTTGCACAATAAAATAATTCAGGAACTTAGGCTTCGGCTTAATTGAAAAGCGAGATATGGAGAGGGGAAAAATGAAGAAAAAGCTATTAACAGGATTGACAACATTGCTGTTTCTAATCAGCATGGTTGGAATGTCAGAGGCAACTCATGTCGATTTCAATGTGGCAGGAGAGGATGGCGGCTCTTCTGTACTGTTGAGAAATTCCACAACTACTGATTGGTGTGGGTTCACCACAGACCTAAGTGCTTCTTTAGTAGATGGACTAGATTCGACTGCTTTTACCCTGGCCGATGATGAATCTTTAACTTTTGATTTCTTCACTCTAACGGCATCAGGATTGGGTTTTGGCACTGCTGACATTTCTGCCACCCTGGCTTTCGATGTGCCAGACTCTTTATTTGCGAGCGCTGATGGTGGTGTAAAATGGGGAACTTTTTTTGGTAAAATTTCTGGAGGGATTCTCACTTGGGACGACACAACTCTTCCGGATATAGTCACATTAGCCGATGGCAATGTTGTTTATATCAATTTTGAGGATGGGTTTGCCCTAACCTGTGGTGATTCAGTTACAGTCCATGCTACTGTCAAAAACCTTGGTAGTAATGCTGCCCCTGTCCCCGAACCAGCAACCATGCTCTTGTTTGGAACAGGACTTGTTGGTCTGGCAGGTATTGCACGCAGGAAAAGCAAAAAATAAGCACTTTATATAATTTTTAAACTTCAAAGGCAGGGTCATTTGGGCCCTGCCTTTTTTTATGGTAAAATGAAATTCTGCAAACTATAAATTTAAACACAGAGAACACGAAGGACACGAAGTTTTTTTCTTTCCCTGTGCACTCTCCGCCTCTGTAAGATATAATCAACACCATGATTGACACACACGACAAAAGAGAAAACTACTGCCGAATGCTTGGCCATGTCCTGACTTTCCAGTATTGCCGAACCATGAAGGAAGGACTTCCCTGCGGGAGGATTCTTGACTGCTGGTTTGAGGTGATGCCTATCGAGCAGTTTGTTGAAGAGAATTATTCAGAAGAGGAAAAGAAAACTATTTTTGAACCGCCGAAGCAGAAAATGATCTCCCTTGTCGAGATTCTTGAAAAGGCGCAGAAAAAAGCGAAGAAAAAATAACTTCTGGATCCCCGCCTTCGGGAGATGACTCGCTATTTTTTTCATCAACTTGAGGCATTTTAATTTACTTTAGACTTCAGGCACTTCAGCGCACTTTAGTCACTTTCCTCTTCACCGCCGCCCCCACAACAACAACCAAATATAAAACACCAGCCAGAAGAACTATAGTGGCCCCAGTCGGCAAATCTGCCTGATAACTCATAGCAAGTCCCCCCGTTACACAGAACATGCTGAGCACGGTTGAAATCGCCATCATCTGCCAAAGACGGCTGCCAATGTTGCCCGCTGTTGCTGCCGGCAAAGTAAAAAGGGCAATCACCATAACGATCCCGACAATGCGAACCATAAGAACAATAGTCAGGGCAGTGAGACAGAGAAGAAGCAGGTAATAGAGACGGGTGTTAATCCCACGGAGCCGGGCAAATTCCTCATCAAAACAGAGTGCCAGCATACGGTTATAAAACAGAATTCCCAAGCCTATCACAATGAAATCAAGAACGGTGATAACCCACAAGTCCTGACGGGTTATCATCAAGATATTTCCAAAAAGATAGCTCATCGGATCAACATAACCAGGTGTTTTAGCGATCAGCATAACACCCGTTGCCATTCCAACTACCCAGAGGGCCCCTATAACAGAGTCCTCCCGTTCTTTGGAAAAGAGGCTCACCAGCCCTATAACCAGAGCCGCCAACAATGCCGCAAAAATAGCCCCGATTAAAGGTGTCAACCAGACAAGGCCGGCATGATACTGCAGGTAAAGTGCAGCACCAATCCCTCCCAAGACACAATGGGAAATTGCCCCGGCAATATAGGTAATGCGCTTCACAACAACATAAGAGCCGATAATGCCAAAGGCGATGGAAGCCAGAAGACCTGCAATTAAAGCATGTCGAAGGAAAGGGATATTCGGATCCTGGAGGGCATTAAAAAACTCGATCATGACTATGCCCCTCCTCGGAACAACAATGGTCATGGCGAACCATCTTGATGTCGCCGCCATAAATATCCTGTATCACCTCACCCGTAATATCACTGGTCGGGTGAATACGGACATAGCGATTGACACACAGTACTCTATCTACCAGGTGGGAGACAAACCCGAGATCATGGGACACCGTAATCACAGTAATCCGCTCAGTCAGCTTTTTCAGGATGTGATGAAGCTGTGATTCCACAGCGGGATCCACGTTAGCTGTGGGTTCATCAAGAAGGAGCAACTCAGGGTCACAGGCCAGTGCCCGGGCGATCAACACCCTCTGCCGCTGCCCCCCGGAAAGATCATTAAAAGGACGACTTGCCAGATCTGCAACTCCCATCTCATCGAGGGCAACCATGGTGGCCTTTTTATCTTTCTGAGAATAAAAAATATTCGGCCCCTTGCCAATCCGGCCCATAAGAGCCACATCCAGGACACTAGCCGGAAAACTTTGATCATACCTGAGATATTGCGGCATATACCCTATCTGTGGCCGAGCGTCATCAGGTTGACCACCCAGGATTGTAATCTTACCAGCGTCAGGTTCAAGAAGACCAAGGATAAGTTTTACCAGTGTCGACTTGCCACCACCGTTGGGCCCGACAATACAGACAGAATGCCCCTTTTCTATTGAAAAAGAGACATCGGACAAAACCTGAACGGCACCAAAGGTAAAGGAAACATTTTCGAACTCTACAACCTGCTTTGTCACAGGGTTCTCCTTTTTAACCTTATCCATGCGCTACTCAACTCCTTTCTGGCCAAGTCCTGCTGCCACCTTGTCAGCCATCTCTTCAATGTTCTTCAAAATATTTTCTGCCAGAGAATCCATGGCTACAACTGTTCCCCCAATTGCTTTAGCAACAGTACCAGCGCTTTTAGGATCAAACTGCGGCTGGACAAAAACAACCTTGACCCCCTCCTTCCTCGCCTGGCCAATCAACGCTGCAAGCTGCCTTGGCGAAGGACTCTTCCCTTCAATTTCAACAGGCTTCTGAACAAGGCCATAGGTATCGGCAAAATAACCAAAAGCGGGATGAAAAACATAGAGTTTCTCTCCCTCAAACGGTGCTAGTTTCTGTTTCGCTCGCTGATGAACAGACCCAAGCTCATGCAGAAAAGACTGCAGACGTTGGTCATAATAATTCATGTTCCCTGGATCTACTGACTCAAGGGCATCCTTCACATTAACCGCCATCTGCTTTAATTGGGACACACCAAGCCAGACATGAGGATCCTTACTGTTCTCATTTTCTCCATGATCATGGTCATGAGTTCCTGTCATCATCCTATAAGCAACACCCTCTGCCATATCGATAATCTGCAGAGATTCTTGGCTGTAAGTAATTTTTGCCAACAGGGACTCTTCAAAACTCATCCCTATTTTAAAAAAGATACGAGCATCCCCAAGAGAGACAACCTGCCTGGGGGTAGGAGCAAAAACATGGGGCTCCTGACCTGGGGAAATCAGGGTCTGAACATCAACGCACTGACCCCCTATCTGCTTTACCAGATATGACTGCGGTGCGATACTGACAAAAACAGGAATCTTGCCCGAAGAGGCAAAAACGGTAGTAGGATATGACAATATCACGAATGACACAATCAGTATGAATGAAAAGTGTATTATTTTTTGCATAAGGGCCCAAAACAATTAAAAAAAATATGTCGGTCCATTATTACAATGAAGGGGGGCAATATAGCAAAGATTTTCTTTCAAGAAAATATGCCACTAGGTTCAGATCTCGCTAGGGCTCGTCTAGAACAACGAACCGGGAAAACCATTTACACAGCCAAATCAATTTCCTGAATGGTGCCTGCAGAACCATTCTCACGGACGAAAACAGAACTTTCTCTTACCATGCCATTAAGAGTTCCAGGTTGATCTCCCAGTGTGAATGTGGATGAAACACTGTTAAGAAAAAGCGCGCCTATATTTTTATCTGCCAGGGCTAAAAGCTGATCATTACCATCCAAATCCCTGGCCCAGATTCGTAATTTTTCATACATAGGGTCAGCTTCATCAAGCCAGCCGTTCCCATCTATGTCATAACGGGATAATTCGGAGAACCCATGGCCGGTTTGCGGCCCAAACATCTCGCTGCCATCATTGATTGTTCCATCATCATTCCGGTCAAACACAAGAAAGCCACTACCCGGCCCAACAAATGAAACATCTTCTTCCTGGCCATCACTGTCGAGATCGAAAGAAAACTTGGCATCTGTCAAATCAGCCGCAGGACCATCGTAATTAATGACTAACGGGTCTACAAGCCTGGCATCTCCTGCTCTG
>Ga0233431_1006057_pt1 | contig 11189 bp, 12 predicted proteins | sample SI_118_April2016_FD_179867 | JGI IMG/M metagenome (GOLD analysis project Ga0233431, IMG submission 179867) | Seawater microbial communities from Saanich Inlet, British Columbia, Canada - SI_118_April2016_200_MG | ecosystem: Environmental > Aquatic > Marine > Inlet | place: Canada: British...
AAAAGCCCAACAGCAAACATTCCTATCATCGCAGAGCTTAAAAGATAATGCAGTACCACGGGCGCAGACTGGCGGATAGCAGTATCTTGAAACGCGCCTTGGCCAATCCAGAATGGGAATCGGCCTAGCACAAAAATAATAATCGGGGCTGTCGCCCAGGTATACATTCCTTCTGCTTGGTTAAAGATATAGTACCACTTCATTTTCCGTGGTATTTTTTTGTTTCCAGCAAAATGATGAACCATGTACGGAAGGTTCTCTACTCCCCAGGCCCATCTGCGTTGCTGTTTGTAAAGTTCTTGTACTGTTTTCCAAAACGATCCGGCATGAACATTGTCCATCGATACCGGCATAAACAATGGCACCACTTTGTAGTTTCCGTTGTTTTTTATATAGCACTGAAGAAATATCCTAGAGTCTTCACTTACAATATCTTTTTGCCAGTATCCAACATCTATTAAAGCTTTAAGACTCATGCTGTGAGAAGAAAAGGTAAATAATCGCTCAGGTCGAGCAAGCTCTGCTAATAGCCAGAATGTGGTGCTGTTGGCTGTTACTCGCGCAAACGAGGTAGACGTCCAGATGTTGTTGTTAAACATTGGAATCGGCTGGTACGAGGCATGTGTTGGATCTGGATGAGTAAGATAGGTGTAACTAAGATACGCAAAGTATTGAGGCGCTACAACGCTGTCGATATCGAATGAAGAGACAATAATATTTTCGTGAGGGATTTCTGAATGATTATCTTTTAGCCATTGTGTTATTTGATGGCCAGCCCAGTTGGTATTAGATCCCTTTCCTGGAATTTCGCCTGCTTTACCATATGGATGGACCGTTACAAGGAGGTCAAAAAATATATGCTTGTATTTTTGTTTTAGCTCTTCTGCTATAGGTACAGCTCGCTCGCTGTCTTTTTCTTCTAAAGCTAGTACTGGCACTATTCTTTGTGTTGGGAAGGTCGATTTTGAGAGTGCCTGAACAGTTTGTTCTATAATTTCTTTCCCCTCTTTATAGGTTGGAAGAAAAACAATATGCAGCATTTCTTTATGTTTAGGGTGATCCTGAAGCTTATGCAGCCAGTCTATTTGAGCTGTTTGTAAATAACGTTTGTAGGAATGAAAAAGATGAATAACCCAGTACAGAACTTTAATAATCCAGTATACATCGAACACAATAACAATATAGACCGCCCAAAGCGGTGCAAAATAAGAGCTTAACAATGCCCCAAAAATAGTAATCCAGGTTGCTATTCCTGGTGACATCTCTACCAGGCGATAAAGTCTTGTTTTAGGGGGATTTGTGTTTAATGTGTCGTGCATGGGAGTGCTTTAGAGTCGTGCACATCCTAGCTTAAAACCCGAAATTATTCAAGCTTTGTCAAGAGTCCTTTTTCTAGAACCTTATTAAACATGAACCTAAAAAGAAGGATAGATAAAACTAAATAGCCAAGGTTAAAGATAAATGCTAGCAGTGCCATGTCACCAGGAAATGCACCGCCAGCAAGAATTGTTCGCATTCCCTCAAACACATATGTGGAGGGCAATAAATAACCGATTACCTGCGCTCCTATTGGTAGGATTGAGATAGGATAAAATACCGCTGAGAATGGTTGCAACAGGAAGGCAAAAGAAAACGCTAGTATTTGAGCGTCTGTCCCCCAGCGGATTATCATTGCCATAATAAATAACCCAACAATCCAGCCAAAGAAAAAGAGATTTATTATAAAAGGAAGCAATTCCCATGCGAAAGTAAATATATTAAACTGATACAAAACGAGCGTAATAACCCCCATAACAATTCCAGTAAGGATGACTTTTACAATACTCATTAACACAAACGACAGAATATATTCAAAGTTTGTGAGCGGAGAAACAAAAAGGTTAATAAGATTTCTATTCCATATATCTTCAAGAAAATGGATGGAGATATCTTGTTGGGCCCGTGAGAAGATTTGCCATAAAATAAGCCCGCCAAGTAAAAAGGCCACAATATTTGGGACGCCTTTGCTCTGCTGAAGAAGGAATACACTTAGAAACCCCCATAAGAGAATGTTTAATATCGGCCAATATAAAATATCCATCGTTCGGGGGATGCTGCGTTTTTGTGTGTAGATATAATGTAAGGCGCTTGCCCAAATGCGATGGAACTTCATATTTATGTGGTCTCGACTTTTGTTTCTCTGCTGAATTTAATAAATACGTCTTCTAAATCTGGCTTTTTAATATCTATATTTGTAAGGTGTAAATTTTCCTTCATTACTTTTTGTAAAAGCTCTGGAAGCTGTTTCTCGTGGGTTTGAATTTGAAGATGTCCAGCAGTTGGCTCTTTTATTGTGTAGTCTGAGAATTTCTTTTTAAATGCTTCTATGTCTTCGCTGCTGTTGGTTGTTGTTATATACAACGTATAGTCTGGAATAATACGGGTAAGCTCTTGAGGGGTGCCACGGTGGATAATGTTTCCTTTATGCAGGAAGATAACTCTTTCGCAAAGTTCCTCTATTTCTGCCATGTTGTGGGAGGTATAAAGAATGGTTACGTTTTTTTCCGTATGAATATTTTTAAGGGTGGAGAGTACTTTATCTGCAATGTCTGGGTCTAAGCTTGCTGTTGGCTCGTCGAGTAATAAAATTTCTGGATCGTTTAAGAGTGTTTTTGCCAAAATAACACGTGTTTTCTGGCCAGATGAAAGTTTACCGAAAAGCGTTTTTTTCATGTGAGAAATTTCCATAAGCTCAAGCAATGAGGAAATTTTTTTTCGTGCGTCTGAAATATTATATAATCGTGCAAAGACATATAAGTTTTCCCATATCGTCAGCTGACTCATGAACTGAATATAGGCAGAAGAAAAGTTAATTCTTCCTAAAATGTCTTCTCTGTTCGATTTAAATTCCTTGCCAAGCATGTTTATCGTGCCAGCTGTTGGAGTAATAAGCCCTAACAGTGTGTGCATGGTGGTTGTTTTCCCGGCTCCATTGGGCCCAAGTAACCCTACTATCTCGCCTTTTTGGATAGAAAAAGAAATATCGTTGATAGCAACGACATCTTTGAATCGTTTGGTAAGATTTTTAACCTCTATTTGTGGTGTCATTTTTAAGATTGGTTTCTTTTTTTGAGTAGATTGCAATGCATAAGAAAAATTCGCTCGGCAAGTTCGTCTTTTAATGCTTCTGCCTGTGCATGTGTTTTTTTCCAGAGTATAACATTGGGAGGTTCTTGGTCTATAATTTTCCCCATAGATTCTATTGTTCTGTTTAAAAAAGTCATACTGAGGAAAAAGCAACCAACATGAATTTCCATATCGGTCTTTTCTGGACCATTGAATGCTAATCCTTTTAGTATTTTTGCAGGAACAAGTAAGGCGTTCGTTATAACGCGATATACATGTTTGTTTTTATGCTCTGGTGTTTTATACAGTGCTTGAGCTGTTCGGTAACTATGCAGCGCCCAGTCGTGCATTGCAATATATAATGGGTCTTCCTTTTTTAGTAATTCGGTTTCTTCGTCTTTTTCTGGAGCTCGTTCATCTGTTTGTCCGAGGCTGGCAAAGAAATCGTTATAAAGTTCGTCTTCGCTGTCGTCTTCTGATTCTAAAATATTTTGAGACGATTGTCTGGAGAGTGTTTCTATCATTTCGTCTTCGAGCATAAGGGTTGCGTCTTTTTCTTCTATAATAATTTTTTCGTGTGGAAGCGGTGTTGTTTCTGGAAGTGCGTTTAAGGAATCTTGAACATACGGCGTATGAGATACGCTCATGTATGGCGACAAGTCTTTGAGTTCTTCTATATTGAATTCATGATCCATATAAAAATATTTTACGCTGTTTTATGTGAGGTGTAAACCCAGCCCCAGTTTCGCAATAAGCGAAACTGGGGCTGGGTAAACCCTTTCAAAATCAAGAATGGGGAATCTCTCTTTTTTGAGTTAATAAAGAATTTATAACCTATTCATTTCTTTTACTAAAGCCATTTACATCTGGTGGCATGTCTTCGAGGTTGATGGTGCTGAGGGGTTCTATGGTGTTGTCTCCAAATTTTTCGTTAATTTTGTGCATGGCTGCGTGAGCTTTTGTTTTGTTTTCTTCGGTTTCTAATAAAGATAGTTGGTTGTCTTCTGGGGAAAGGTTCGAGGCGGTTACAGAGAGAAGTCTAATAGATTTACGAGGTGCTTCTTTGCCAGCAAAGGCATGTTCACATAAAAGATCTTGGGCAAGATATGCAATAGTATGCCCGTTGTTGGTTTTTTTGTTGATAGTTACTCTGCCTCCAGCTCCAGAAAAATCATAAAATCGTATATACAGATTTATGGTTCTTCCTTCCATTTTTTTATTTCGCATTCGTTTAGAAACACGTAGACTGAGTTTTAATAACACCGCCTTGCAGTATAAAAGATCGGACGTGTCTTTATGGAGGGTAATAGCATGTCCCATCGATTTAGGAGGCGTTTTATCGTTTATATGCCCTATGTGGGTAGATCCTATTCCTCTGGCCATTGCATGTAAGGTTGTACCTTGGTGTTTTCCAAAATGGGTTTGTAAGAAAAATTTAGAACATGCGTGGAGATTTTTAAAAGAGTGGATATTAAGGAGGAGGAGTTTTTTATAGGTTCGCCGGCCAATTCCGCACATATCTTGCAGCTCGGACCTATTAAGCGCCTCTGTAACAGAGAAAGTGTCTTCTGTGGTGTTTGGAGGTTGGGTGTTGTTAGGATAAATAATCGTAAGCCCGTCTGGCTTTTTCATTTCAGATCCAAGTTTTGCCATTAATTTGTTTGGCGCAATCCCAATAGAGCACGAAATGTAGTCTCCTATTTCTTTTCTAATGCGCTGTTTAATTTCTTGCGCTATTTTTATTCCCGTAGAGACGAGGTTAACCCCGTCTCTACAGAGATTTGTTATATCGATAAAACATTCATCTATACTGAATACTTCTATTGCTTCGGTATATGATTGATAAAGCGCTACTAATCGCTGGCTTATGTTCCAATATTTATCTGGGTCGCAGCGAATAAATTGAATATCTGGACAAAGCTTTCTGGCTTCGTAAATTGCCATGCCTGTTTTTACGCCAAATTTTTTAGCTTCTATAGATGCAGCAGAAACAATAGTTCTAGAACGTGGATCTCCAGAAACGCCTATCGGTTTTCCACGCAAATGCGGCTGCGCTTGTTGTTCGCAGGTGGCAAAAAAAGAGTTCATGTCGATGTGCATAATAATCTTCATATGATTTTACTATGAAGAAAGCTCTAAAAGTCGCCATGAGAAGTTTCGCGTATCGAATGCGAGTTTAAAATAATTAACATCATCACATACCGAAAAATAGTACACTAATCCATTTCCTTTTCTTTCAGTGTGCGCGAGTGTTACTTTTTTTATTTGATATTTGTTTTTCCCCCAGCGAAAAGCTAAAGGCTTTATTCCTTGTTCGGTAAATGTTACAAGTGTTGTTATTGGTTCATTTATTCGTTCTGTCATGGTAATGCTTAGTATACCAAACAAATTGCGAACAATGAAGTCGTTATAAAAACCGCTTGTCTAAAGCGGTGTTTTCTAAGGTGTTGATAAGTTTTGTCATTCCGGCCCCCGAGCCGGAATCTAGTAACGCGAAAAGAGCACTAAAGCCTGGATCCCCAGTCAAGCTGAGGATGACGGACAGAGAGCATCTCTCTCTCCGAGAGATCTCCGACTTTAGTTGGCGGTCTTTATTTTATGGGGATAAGTATTTAGAGTTGGCAGGTGTTTATTGTCTTTGTGGCTATCTCGCCCTTCTCGTTATAGGTAAATGTTGCAAAAATTGTTGCGTCATCTGGATTCAACGTTTGTTCTATAGTCTCTTTAATTGAAGCAAAAAGCTCTGCATTTAAAAGTTCTTTTTTTGATAGCAGTATAAGTTCGCCTTCATCGGTATCAGTAATCGTTCCGGAGTCGTAGTCGGCAGTAAAATTAAAGATGAGCCAGTTTTCATCCATATCTTGGTGGTATTGAACCTCTAGAATTACACTCTCGAGCTTAAGATTTTTTATATCTATGTTAGCTTCTTCTTTTACCTCCCTAACAGCTCCTATGTATGGGTCTTCGTCTGCTTCTATTTTTCCTCCAATTGGATGGATGAAGTTTGCTAAATGTTTTTTCTTGGCAGATCGCTTTAAAACTAAAAATTTACCGTCTTTTCGAACAAAGACATTCGCACACATTACCAGATTATGAACATGAGGGTTAGAATTGATAGCCATGTTTTTATAAGGTATTAGTGTCTAGAATAATGGTAACAGGTCCGTCGTTTGTAAGGGATACATTCATCATCGCACCAAATTTTCCTGTTTGAACTGCAATGCTCTTTTCTTTAAGTGTATCAACAAAATAATTATACAATGCCTCGCCTTCTTCTGGGTTAGCGGCCTGGATAAACGAAGGTCGTCGGCCTTTTTTACAATCGGCATGGAGGGTGAATTGAGAAACAACTAATATTTCGCCTTTGGTATTAAGGATAGATTTGTTCATTTTATTTTCCTTGTCCGACATTATTCGAAGGTTGATGATTTTTTCTATCAATAAATCAGCTTCTTTTTCGGTATCACTCTTACCTACTCCAAGTAAAAGTAAATATCCTTCGGTTATTTCAGCGATAGTTTTATTATCGATAGATACAGATGCTTTTGATACTCGTTGGATGACTGTTTTCATACTAAAAACTATATGTGTTTGTTTAAATAACGTCAAACCGCCAGGGTAACAGTTGTTACGCTGACGGCGGTTAGGTAGAACTTCGCTGGAAGATCTGTTGAAGCATTTCTTTAAGTGGGGAGAAGAATCCGTTGGTTATTCGTCTCCACTTAATGATGAGGAATGAGATGCTGATGACGATAACTATCCCCCACACTACAAACGTTGTACGCCTGTTAACGAAACCCCAAGCTACTACCATGGGCAACGCTGGGAAAAACAGGCCGTATACGAATGGCCGGATACGCACTATCAGCGTAAGCAATGGATGACGAGCCAGAGTTATCTGCTGCTCTATCATATAGCTGATAACTGCAAGCCCAGCTGGTATACCACAGGCCCAAAGTGACGCATACTCGCCCTTAACAGCACCTGCCGCAGAGGTCATCACGAATATTGCATCACAGACTTGATCTAAGACTTTGCCTGTGTCAGAGATAGTCCCCATCTTTCTGGCAATTGGACCATCTACAGTATCTGCAATTACTCCGAGTGCGAACAGTGCAAGCGCAGTCGAAATGTTGTGGTTTGCGAGGAAGTAGTAGACACCAATCCCTAGCGGTACTCGAGAGATGGTTATGAAGTTGGCAGGGCTTTGCCATAACCACTTCTCTCCTTTTTTTGCCATGATATGCTCCTATCTATGGTTGGTCATGACTCTTTGTAATACAAGGGTCTAGGTTAAAAGTCAATAGTTAAGAAAAAAAAGACCGGCCACCACGTTCAGGGGCCGGGACAGGGTTGAAAGGTAAGGATCGAGTTTCGTACGGAGGTGCTCAGGTGGGGAGAATGTCTGAGAGCACCACGATAAGGGTCACGAGAAAGAGAGAGAAGAGACCCATTCCTACGATAGATCCGAGTACAAACAGTGGCTTGTGTCTCTTAGGCACCGTGGAGTATATCTTCCTCAGCAGTTCGTGGATATAGCTGAGCAAGAACTCGGTTACTCCGATAGATAGAATCCCCTGCAGCTGCTCCCAAGACAACTGTTTGCCATCGAACAGCGCATCGAGGATTATGATGTTCGGAGGGAAGTACAGCACTGCTCGGATGATTGCGTTAAGCCTGGGTCGTCCCAGGGGCCTTTTGGGGTGAAGGAAGTAGGCAACGAGGCTCAGGGCGAGTGCGAGGCCCCAAGGTAGTATCGAGTACATCGAGATCTCCTTCAGGTGCTGGTCTCGGGCTTCTTCTTACGGAAGAGACAAGACGCTTTGTGCTATTTAATCATTAAATTAAAATAAAGTCAACCCTCCCCTTTTTCTATCAAAAAATAAACGGCTCATCGAGTGAGCCGTTTATTTTATTCGCTTTATTGGTCGTTTTTAAGGAGTTTTATGATTTGATTGAGCTTTTCATCCATTTCCGCTACTTTCTTCTCTAGCGCCTCGAACTTTTCTTTGTGTTCGAGCATGTGTTTTAGGGTCTGCGCCCCATACATATCAAGTGACATAGAAAATATGTTGCTAATTTTTTAAGATAAAATAATAGTCACCGTATTCAGTGTCTTCTTTTGGCCAGGTTTTATGTTTTTCGACGCTAGTGAAATACTCGTTAAAATAAGGCTCTATCTTTTTTATTGAGGTTTTGAATTCTACGAGATCTACATCATTTTTTATAATATTTTTAGCGGCTGTTCTTACATCATCTGGTGCGCCTTTATTAATAGTAGCTTTAAGGTATTCGTTTCCGAGTTTTTCTGCTGCCACTCTTCTTTCTTGCTCATTTGAATAGTCCTCTATATACGGATCACCCACTATGGCGAATCTGCCTTTTTTAACGTGACCAGAAACTTTATCGATAAATCTTTGTTGTTTATTATATGGAAGATGGTGAAGGCCACCGGTGCATAAAACGGCATTAAACTTGTTTTTGGAATCCCATTCAAGGGCATCGGATACATACAATTTTGCATCTGGATATTTTGCCTTAGCGTAATTGATATATTTTGATTCTAAATCTATTCCAGTAAATACTATATCTGGGCGCTCTGCTTGAATTTTCCCTATTAAATATCCTGTTCCGCAAATAAGATCAAGAACGTTCCCCCCTTTAGGTGTATTTTCTATCACAAAATCTGCAATCTCGGAGATTAAATCGCCCCATGGCATGTACTGGACTTCTTTGTGATATGTTTTTGCGGATGGAAGATTTTGCATACTTTGATTCTATTCTTTTTTACAATGTGTTGTCAAAAGAAAAAGAGAGCTGGTCAGGCTCTCGATGTTTTTGTCAGCACGGAGTGCGCTGGACCGGGTGTTGCGGCTAGATGCGAACGAAGTTGACTTGTCGCTCCTCTGTCGTCAGCCGAAGTTCGGCGTAGATCTTCGGGTTGGTAAGCGACAGGATTTGCATGGCAGCCAAGAGCGCGTTCTTGGGGTTGACTGCTGTCAGGACAGGTACGTTACTCGGAGCTCGAAGGCACGACCAGACGTCTTCTGGAAATTCTGCGACGTCTGCTGGTACTGTGATGACCGGCAGGTTTGTCGTGGCAGAGAGTACAGCTCCTGCAGCGTTACTCATGCCCACGAAGGCGATGACAACTGCAGCGGGGTTGTCGTGTGCCAGTTGCTGTATGGTGGTGACAGCATGGACGGGGGTTTTGTGGGCGGAGCTGGTGACTCCCTCCACTGCATCAGTGGGGAGGTATTTCCCTGCTCCGTTGAGCAGTACGTCCACGTCGTCCGACTCTGATCCACGCCAGATGATGAGTTTCTGTATGGGAAGCAGGAAGTTAGCTGTGATCTCTGCAACATCTTGGTAGATTGCCAGAACCTCGCTGACGGTGCCGCCTTCACGGTAGACCTGCTTGTCTTGGTAAGTCTCGTCTTTGGTGACCCGCCAGGAGTCGCTGTCGATGACATCAGCCAGGAGCAACACTCCTGTGGTGTCAAGTCCGAACTCGACTTTGAAGTCGACTAACCGTCTGCCGGCGAGTTGCCAGGCCTTTTCGAGAATGAGGAATGTCTGGCGGGCGATGCGCGCCATATTTGGGAACAAGTCCCAGTCATGCTTTCCTTGGAATACTTCTTCTGCGGGAAGTGTGAGGAATGGTTCTTGGGCACGAATCGGCACAGCTGGATCGTAGAGGTGGACCACACCTTCGTCCTGATCCACTACCATAAACGGATCGTCGCAGATGAGGCTGTGTTCGCCCCATATGCGATCAGCGGTTTTGAGGTAGAATTCGACGATCAGCTGCGGGAACAGGTGCCCTTTTTGGAGATGGGGCATGCGTTTGAGGTAGGAGCCATGTGCTTCTCGTCGGACTACCACCTCGTACGGCAGCATGTCACAGAGCCTTGCAAGGAATGTGGTTGCGCTTAGTTGCTTCACGAACGCAACAAGTACACCACATGCGTTGAGTAGGCGGAAGACGTTGCATGTTGTTTGGTTGGCAGCAGCTCCCTTGCCAGCGATAACGTCGTGCTTCTCTCCATCGCCAGCTGTTATGTCGTCCATCGACTCAAGAACAGCCAAATCTGGGTGATCGGCGACGCCGTGGACAGTTTTCGTCTTCCCAGATGTCAGCTCGGACCCGAGAATGTAGTGATCCGTAGGTGATACTTGGGGCATGCCTTTCTTCCCCTCTGTTTTCACGCATGAGTTACCGTATTCGATTGCCTGAAGGTACCTTACTTTATTTTGTTTAATTTGAAAAGCAATACAAAAAACACCGCATGGTTAGCGGCATTTTATCCAACCTGGGGGAGGAGGATTCGAACCTCCATAGACGGCTTCAAAGGCCGCAGTCCTACCATTAGACGATCCCCCATCACTACGTCAAAGTTTTACTCCAGGTTCCGTGTCCTGCTGCTACAGGCCACTGCACCTTTCGTAAACTTTTCCTTTCAAAATAAAATGCTGCATTTTATTTTCCTAAGCCATCCAGGCATTTAAAAAACGCCCTTAAAGGCGCGGTAATTGTAGTAAAAATAGGACATATGGTCAAGGGAAAAATTTAAATTAAAAATTCTAAATCCGAAATTAGAAACAAATGTAAATGTTAAAAAATGGCAACTGAATCTGTTTCTGATTTTGAATTTCTTATTTCGTGCTTAATTTCTTAAACATCTAAATATTTCCCAAGTGCAACGCTTGTGGCAACTAAATTTAATAACAACATCCCCACAAACTCATACAGCCCTATCCAAACAATATTTTGAGTATAATAAGTTACTAAATCGAAATTACTGCTAAAGAATTGGTTAATATATGGGTTTACAACATTCACCAACGGATACAGCAACGCTAGTGTTATGGCAGTTGCAATAAGTGCATACCAGAAGCTTTCAAAAATAAATGGTCCACGTACAAAGGCATTAGAAGCACCAACCAATTTCATAATGCTAATTTCCTCGCTATGGGTGTAGATAGCAATACGGATGGTGTTAAATACAATCAAGACTGCAATTAAAACAAATACAATAGATATCGCAAGCGCGAGTTCTCTTACTCGTTTTGTTACTAACGCC
>Ga0233431_1006059_pt1 | contig 11185 bp, 8 predicted proteins | sample SI_118_April2016_FD_179867 | JGI IMG/M metagenome (GOLD analysis project Ga0233431, IMG submission 179867) | Seawater microbial communities from Saanich Inlet, British Columbia, Canada - SI_118_April2016_200_MG | ecosystem: Environmental > Aquatic > Marine > Inlet | place: Canada: British...
ACCAGCCTTCCCCCCCCCCCCCTTGATAAAAAGTGTGCGACATCAGCCGTTTAAGCTGTGCGGCATACTCCGTTTAAGCTGTGCGACTTGAACCGTTTAAGGTGTGCGACATGGTGCGTTTTATGCATTTGAATGTAAATGTTGTTTCAGGCTATTCTTGTTTCTCCCCCTTATATTTTCTGTACCATAGATAAAACCGCCACAACGAAGGACCTGTGAGAGTGAGTAATATCACGCCGAGAATGAATATCTCTGTCCAACCAATGGTGAGTACGGGACGACAGGCAAGAAGAGAGAAGAAAAACGGAATGAATGTAAATGTGCGTGGAAATTTCATAGAAAAATTCTACCATTTATAAAAGAAAAACTCCCCGTCCAATTTTAGACGGGGAGTTTTATCTCTAAGTGTTATTCTTCTTACTTATTTAGCATGTACCTTAGGGTGAGAGCGACCACGGTGCTGCGGTCTCAATTTCGCCAGTTTCCATACGCATCTCGTAAATTTCGGTGGCAAGATTTAGTTTCTGTTGGAGCATGAAGAAACCGTGCCAGTGTGCCCAGTCGGGTGCACCCATCATTGCACCTTGGCGGGCGCGGCGACCTTCGTGATGCCAGATGTGGTAGTGAAGGGTCATAAAGCCGTCTTCCCATGGGTTTTCTTTCAAAAGTCCAGCTTCAGCTAATTCTACACGCATCGCTTCAACAGGTGCCCAATACTCTTCATTATAAAGGCGGACGGCTTTATCACCGCTTGCGAAGTAATTTTTGGTATGTGTGGTTGTATGACATTCTCCACAGACTTGTTCCATCTCAGCTCGACCTGCTTCACCATCACCCGTCATCATATCGTGAGGATCGTCAGAGTTGCGGACGCCGGATTTTTTTGCCCAAAGGTTCCAGTATAAGCGTTGGGAAACATTATGAGTAGGCTCAAGGTCGCCAATTCCGCTCATGTGGCAGGTGGCACAGGTGGGAGCGCGATAATCGCCAGGTTCCCATTCGCCAGAAGGGCTATCCCATACCCATTCTTCGCCTTCAGTCGCGTAGATCTGACCGTGTTTGGTATTTTCATAAATTTCAATATCTGGGTGGTCAGGACCGATATGACATCCACCACAGGCTTCTATTTTGCGAGCTTCTGAGATTTCAAAGCTGTGACGGCTATGGCAGACAGTACAGTTTCCAATTTCTCCGGTGGGGTAAACATTACCGATACCAGCAGAAGGATAAGTTTCAGGGGAGGGGTGCCCAGTCTCGTCTACAACAAAGGTGACACCATGACATTGCTGACAACCAGTTTCATCAGGAGCACCACTGAGTTCAGGATTATTTCGTCCCTCGTGGACATTAATTAAGGTCTGCATTGCATCTTTTGCTTCGTATTGGACAGCTGCTCGCTCGTGTCCACTGGCGTGGAACTGTTCAACCGCATCTTCGTGGCATTCGCCGCAGGTGGCAGGAGCAACAAGCATAGAAACAGTGACGGTCAGATCTTCGTGGCCTTCAACCCCACTTAATGCCATGGGGGAATCTGCTTCAACTTCGTGACAATTGATACAAGAAACGCCTTCTTCCTCGTGTCTACTGCCGTCCCAATCCATCACGATGCCGACAGTTTCATCAGTGTGGCAGTCGATACAGGTTTTTGCTTCGTCAGTTAGTATTACAGCGGGAGCTTCTTCAGCTTCTGCATCGGCAGGTGCTGAGCCGCAAGCCGCAAGGGTTGCGGCGAGTAAAATAACGATAGCGATTAGGGTCAATAAATTTAGCTTTTTCATTATATTTCTCCTTAATAAGGATTTTTTGGATGATTATTTATATTTACTTTGCAGTAAATGTTTATTAAGATTTGAGTGTCCGACCTCCTCGTGGCAAGTCGCGCATTTGGATGTAGTTTCCCCTGCAAAATATCTCGTATGTTCTTCTTGATCTCGTGTGGCTTTTTCTAGCTCGACATGGCAAGTTAAACACCCTGAGTCATAAACAAATTCTTCGCGGTGTTCGGTTTTAGCTCTCCAATCAATTTTGCTGGTATCTTCGAATGTCTCTACCCACATATCATGTATCCCCGTTTGTGCTTTTATATATAAATAGTTTGCAGAGTTATCATGTGGAAGATGGCAATCTGAGCAACTGGCTTTAATCCCATATTCATTATTTCCGCCATGAGTATTATCTGCATTGGAGGCAACAAAAGGTTCCATACTATGGCAACTAACACAAAAAGCAGCCTTCGATGTTGCAGTGAAGCTTTCTTCCCCAATTAGCCAAGAAAGAAAAGGGAGTACAAAAAGAGCAACTACAGCAATTACCAAATAAACGCCGAAGCGAGCGAACTTGTTCATTTCTTGAAGTTTTGTCATGATATTTTCCGTTTACACTTTTTATTAAATATTCCTGGAAGAAATTAATCTTTTCTTAATGTAGTATATGAGAATGAGGCAAACTAAACTATCGTCAAGATGGACTATATTAAAAAAGAAGACAAGCTTTGTGAAGGCTTTCTTTTTATAAACTAGTCCAAACGGACTAGGAGCGGTCGATGGAAAGCTTATTTCTTTTTTTGATACCACAATGCTGCTTGCACCCTGTTATTCATGTGCAGCTTGTCCAAAATAAAACGTAAATGCGAGCGTACTGTATTTACGGAAATAACCAATTTTGTTGCGATCTCTTTATTCGAAAGTCCCTGTGCTACTAGCTCAAGAACTTCACTTTCTCGTGGGGTTAAAAGGTTGATTTCGGCGTCTTCAACGCCTTTGCTTTCAGTGACTTTATCTTGTTCAACGACGAGGATCTTTTTATTTCTTTCTGATGGGGTTTCAGATGTTGTGTCTTCAGAAAGAGTTGCAAACTCATTTAACAAACGAGGTACCATCGCTGGCGGGATGATCGCATCGCCTTTAGCCACGCGGCAAATTGCATCTCGCATATATTTAGAATCTGTCACCGTTTTCAAAATATAGCCTTGAGCCCCCGCTTTTACCGCTTCAAAAAGGTCTTCATCTTTTTCAGACGCAGTGATCATGATGACCTTCAAATCGGGGTAAGTTGCCAACATTTCGCGCGTGGCTTCTATCCCGTTCATGTTGGGCATTTTTACGTCCATCAAGACAACATCGGGCACAGCTTTTTTGATGATCTCCAAGGCAGATGCCCCGTCATCGGCTTCGCTCAAAATCTCAAAACGCTCATCTCTTTGCAGGAGGCTTGATATCCCTTCTCTAAAGAGGAGATGATCGTCTACGAGCATAATTTGGATTGCTTTTTCAGCCATTTCTTTCTCCATTTTTTGGATGGGATAAGTGAGATGTTATTTCTTATCAGGCAATTGTTATTTTAACGGATTCAAGCCAAAAACATAGACGAGACGCTCTTATCCCAAACTTGCTCATTTCAATTTGACAGGGTCGGGAAGATCGGCAGGATGGCGGTGACCCGTGATCCCTGATCGATTTCCGATTTGACATGCAGTGAGCCACCAAGTTTTTCAGCTCGCTCTCGCATGATCCGTAATCCAAAGTGTTTTTTACCTTGCTCAAGGTTATAGTCAAAACCTTGTCCATCATCTTTGATCATGAGCTTGATGAAATTTCCTTCTTTACTTAGGTTGATATGCACCCTTTCGGCGTTGGCGTGTTTGCGAATATTGGTGAGTGCTTCTTGAAGAATGCGTAATAGCTCCGTTTCGACACGAGGGGAAAGTAGGATTTTCTCTTCGTTGGTATGAAAATTAGTGCGCAGCCCACTTCGCTGACGGAATTCTGCGATCCATGCGGCGGCTGTCAGAGCGAGATCTCCCGTTGGCCGGGTGCGTAAACCATCTATAGATTCTCTCACATCATAACAGGCATCTCGCGTCACACGTCGAATGGTTTTCATTTCGGTCTTGCTTTCTTCGATCTTGCCAAGCTGAAGGTCTTCCTCGAGTATCTCGGTTTTGATGCTCAGCCAGCCGAGTGTTTGGGCAAGGCTATCGTGTAGCTCGCGAGAGATGCGTGCGCGTTCTTCTAATACAGCAATCTCTTCGATATGCTGATGATAATTTGCGTTTTCTATAGCAACACCGAGTTGATTGCCAATACTCTCAAGGAGTTGCATGCTTTCAGGGGAAAAACTCTCTTCTTCTTTACTGAACAAGATCATCGTGCCGAGGGAGCGGCTGCGTGATTTAAGTAAAATCGAAGCCAAGCGTATGTATCCATCAGCGAGGGCTTGACAGCCTTCTTCATATTTGCATGTCTGGTTTGGGAATATGGTATTGCAAACGCCTTTTTCTATATTTCGAACAAGAATAGATTTCTCTGGAGGGATTTCTGCTAAGCGATAGATTTCTTTAAAGCAAGTGGTTTTATTTGGAGAAAGTCCTTGCTTTGCGACAATTCTTGTGTTCTTTTCTTCAAATAGATGAACAATCCCGCCCGCAGCATTTGAGATGCTAAGCACTTTTGAGAGTGCTTCTGCAAGTATATTGTCCAATGCGCCGGATTTGCTAATAATGAAAGCAATTTCTGAGATGGTCTCTAATTCTTGCGTCCGTTGGTCAATACCTTCTTGTAGGGAGTGTTGGGATTTTCGCAAATTAGTGACCATCTGATTGAGCGTTTTACCGAAGACTTCAAGCTCATCACCTGTATTTAAGGTGCTGCGTGTATCGTAGTCGCCGTCACTAACCGCGAGAGCTACTTCTTTTAATTTGCCAACAGGAGAGATAATAGTGCGATGAACCATCATGTAGAGAACGATCATCACGATGCCAACAATGCCGATAGCAGAAAAAGTAAGCATACGCCGACTATTGGCAAGAGATGCATCCATTTCACTGATAGGGACCATAACACTTAATCCGCCGCGTATATCACCTACTTGGTAGCCTTGATCTGAATGACATTCTAGGCAACTTTCTTTAACTTGTAACGGGATCATTAATCGATAAACAGGTTCTGCGCTATTTCTGTCTATGGTTGTAATAGGTTCTACGTCAGTTTCAAATTGAACGAGGGCACCATGCTCAAAATCATCGGGAGCATTCTCCGGGTTAGTGAGCATCAGGCTGGTGATATGAAAACTATAATCTCGTTTATCGGCTGATAAGTCGGATAATTCTTTTGTGACCATTGCAGGTGATTTCTGGTAGAAGCCATCCTGTCCTACCAGATAGTAGTCGCCAGGGTCTTTAGTCCAAACACCGTTATAGGATGCTATCCACTCTCGGGTGAGAGTCATCTCAGATAGCAAAGCCTCCGCCTGTGCGTGGATCTGTTCAGCGTGCTGCCTTTCTTCATTACGGTAGATGCTATAGAAAAGAATAAAAACCGTGATGCTGATAATTAATCCGATACTCAGGGTAAGGCGTGTTCCGATGCTTGAACGAGAGCCAAGAAATTCTCTGAAGGAAATTTTTTCTTTTTCGGGCATAAGTTTTTCTCTATTGACTATATTTCAAATAACCTTACTATTTTAGCCCCTTTAGAAAGAAAAATGTTAAATAAAAAAGGGGCGGACTGATGCGTCCGCCCCTACTAAGGGCTAATATCTGAAACCTACTATCTAAATCACACCTAGCTTCTTTCCAACTTCTGCGAAAATCTCCAATCCCTTATCGAGGTCTTTTTTCTCATGCGCTGCCGAGATCATCACACGGATGCGGGCAGTCCCTTTTGGCACGGTCGGGAAGGCAATCGCTGTGCCAAAAACACCAGCTTCATAAAGTGCTTTGCTAAATTCTTGTGCTAACGATGCTTCGCCGAGAATTACGGGCGTAATTGGCGTTTCGCTATGTCCGGTATCAAAGCCGAGTTTTGCCATTTCTGTCTTGAAATAGTCTGCGTTACTCCAGAGTTTATCGACCAATGCTGTCGATTCTTCGAGCAGATCAACTGCAGCAAGACAAGCAGCTGCGTCAGGCACGGTCATTGCTGATGAGAATAAGAAGGGGCGTCCTCGTTGTTTTAGCCAGTCGATGATGACCTTTTTCCCTGCTACGATGCCGCCGACCACGCCAAAAGCTTTAGACATTGTCCCGATTTCCACATCCACTTTGCCGTGCAAGCCAAAATGATCTACAATGCCGCGTCCGCCTGTGCCCAGAACACCTTCGCCGTGTGCATCATCGACCATGAAGAGCACATCATATTTTTGAGTGACTTCATAGAGTTTGTCGAGCGGAGCTACGTCGCCATCCATGCTAAAAACGCCGTCAGTCACGACCAAACCGCGATTATATTGGGGGAGATGTTCTTTAATCATTTCCTCGAGAGATTCCGCGCTATTATGCTCATAAGCCTTAATTTTTGCGCCCGAAAGACGGCAGCCATCAATGATGCTGGCATGGTTTAATCGGTCGGAGAAAATCACATCGCCTTTGCCCACCAGCGCGGGGATTGTTGCCGTATTTGCGTTAAAACCCGATTGAAAAGTAAGCACAGCCTCGACCTTTTTGAACTCAGCCAGCCGTTTTTCAAGTTTTGTATGCACGTCCATTGTCCCCGCAATTGTTCGTACTGCACCAGGCCCCACGCCATATTCATCGATCGCTGCTTTTGCAGCCGCTGCGATTTTTGGGTGGTTTGCCAGCCCTAAATAATTATTTGAGCAGAAATTGAGCACTTTCTTACCATCCACCATCAGCCACGCCCCCTGTGGTGAGCCGAGTGTGCGGATATTCGTGTATAGCCCCGCCTCTTGCAGCCCCGCTATTTCCTCTTTGATCCAGTCAATTTTAGACATTCTATCTCCTCTAGGGATGTCATTGCGAGGAGGGCGATAGCCCGACGAAGCAATTTCCATGACAGTGTGGGAGATTGCTTCGCGTAAAGATACTCACAATGACCTAAGAATTATTTTTCCTTCTCATTATAGCAATTTCAACTTTTCCTGCTGTCACTTTTTAGCGGTGATAATCTCCCTGTTTTCACTCCGTGCTCCCCCTATTTTTGCTTTTAAAAATGGGGGGATTGAGGGGGCTTTCGTCCTTCATAAAGATTCCCATCTCAATTAATGCAGACATAATTTTTTGGGATGCCCCAGCCTTTACAACCACCCTTGTTGGGCTTAATACCTCGCCCAAAAATCTACCGGCTTTCGACTCGCGTAACCTGCTCAAGTCCTCTGGCTTGCTGAGGCGCAAAACAGATAGAGTCTCTACCCGTGCTTCTGTACCGCTAATTTCCCATCGACGTAATGCGCGTTCCAACGTCGGTGGGATTTTAGAATCTGCAAACTTTTTCAATAACCCCAATAAATGTGAAATTTTCAAAGCCTGCGCTTTAGCACGCTCTAAGGAAAATGGAGTGATCTGATATTTATATTCATCTGGGTTTTTGCTCTTCTCCCACTCTCCAAAACGAGAAATCTGATAGCGTGCCACACGCGGCGCAAAACGAGAGATTGTAATTTGTCCGCTTGAAGTAACGACGATTTTTACGTCACTGCGAGCATCTTTTTGCGAAGCAGTCTCTTTCTGACTATCTTGGGAATTGCTTCGGCGGTGTTGCTGCCTCGCAATGACAAGATTTTCATTTTTCCCTCTAAACCTAAACGCCGTTATTCCACCATCTTTTTTTGCTGATGCCAAATCCACAGAACCCAGCCAAAATAAAACGCCTGTAATAAAATAGCGAATTAGCGCCCCCTCAACTTCATCCCAATATTCAAATCCGCGTAGTGGAGCATCATCTTCTGTCCGACGGATGAACCAGGCATCATATTCGCCTGCCTTGCGTTGAAAATCGGGATGTTTTTCTTTAATATCTGCGATAAAGGTTTTCAGTGACCACCATTTCCCGCGCGGGACTTGCGCCAAAAAGCCGAATATCGCTTCGCGGGTATCCAAGATTGGATTTATCCACTCGCCTTCGCAGATAATCGTTGGCATTTGTCGCAACTCATTTAGGCTTTCACTTTCTCTCCAGATTCTCATGAGTTGGGCGAGGGCTTTAGCGCGATCTTGCTTGAGATGGGCTTTAACGGCATCTGTTTGGATGCTTTCGTCTGAGATTAAATGCGCAGCAAGCCCAAGGTCACGGACGAAGCGAGGAGATGTTTCCAGCGGGAGGGGTGGTTTCTCCCATCCCAGTCTTTTTGCGGCGAGAGATGTTGTTAGATCATCCAGAATATGGTCATTTGCCAAAATGATATGCGTGCGTTCTTCAGGTCGTGCAAGGTGGCCTAGTTCTTGAACAGGGGTATTCAATTGCTTTTCTTTACGGATAATTGCAAATAAATCGTCGGGGATATAGGCAAACTCCTGCGCGCCGCTGGGGGTATCGAAAAATGCACGGGCGAGTAGAGCGCGATAAAAAAGTGTTTCTGCGGCAGAAATTGGTGTTAAATAGGGTTTCTCGCGGTCACGTTTTCCTGCGCCAAATTCGCGGATTTTGCCAAACTCCCGTGTAAATGCGCCCCATAAAATGCGCCCCTGATTTTGGCTTAGAGAATCGAGTGCGCGGCGTGTTTCGGAGGGTAAAGCCTCGGTAACTTCGGCGTTCAGCACAGAATTGGTCAGTTTTTCGCTGAGTTCCGTACAAGCTGCCTTACGTTCTGCCGCGCGCAGCTCTACCCCCCAAAGCTGGGCGACGATGCGAAGGTGTCCGAAATCGTGTTTTTGGAGACTTTGTTCGAGAGTGGTCATGCGGGGCTATTGTTTTTAGTAGGACTTACGTAAAATATCTTTTTCCTGAAAGCAATGCTCTGCGTTGCGACTTGTCTACAGCGCCCCAACGCAGAGCATTGGGATAAGGATTGTAAGAGTGTGTAAGTCCTATTGAGATTATTCTTTGGCTGGTCTGACAACATTCAGAGCGTTGGGAAGTATTTCTACGGAAAGCCCACGTAGATTGGATCCAAAACTTGTATAAATTTCACCGTCAATGTGAATATAAAGGGGGCTATCGGACTTAAGAGAGAATTTCTTGAATTCTCCAAGCTTAATTTGGTCAAAACGCTCTTGTGTACCTTTCATGAATTCTGGCAAAAGGCGGAACATCATTGGTCGAGAGACTTTTCCGGCAACCAAGTAATTCAGAATGCCATCATCAGAACGTGCGGCAGGTGTCATGTGAAAGCCGCCTCCTTCACGAGGGCCGTTTGCGAGAACAACCATAAAAGAGTCTTGTTCCCATTTTTTGCCGTCAGAATCAACTTCTACATGAATTGCGCCGGCATTAAGGAAAATAGTTTGAATAACGGCAATTAAATACATCAAAAAACCGCGAATGATCGGTAAACGGTGCGAGCGGATTGTAACGATAGCGTCGAATCCGATACCAAGGGTATTGTCGATATACGCTTCCATCCCATTTTCGCCTGTCATGAGTGCTAAATCTATTGGAGATGCTTCACCATTTAGAGCCAGTGCCATTGCCTGATTTGCGCTAGTAGGGATTTTATTTGCAAAAGCAAAATCGTTCCCCGAGCCGATCGGGACAACGCCAAGCGCGGGACGCTTCTTTGCTTCCACTTGCATCAGACCATTGACAACTTCGTGAACCGTACCATCTCCCCCTAAGGCTATAACGAGATCGTATCCATCTTCTCCGGCTTGTTTTGCCAATTCGGTTCCGTGACCGGGGTAAACTGTGCCGCTCCAATCAACTTTTCCATCATATTCGTTCACAATTGGGCGCAGATCTCGGGCAGCGTTCCAGGCATGCCCCATATCAGCCATTGGATTTAAGATGAGTTTCACTTTACGGGTCATTTTAGCTCCTCTGTATTTTGGATTTCAAGATTATACCCTCCAGAATCAAAATCAGAGACTAAAAAGTCTCTGATGGGGAGGCAGTAGCTAAATTACTATAATTGTCCGGTGGGAGGATTTGCAATGGTAAATGAGCCCCGCTCATGTTTTTTGGAACGATATAGCGCTTCATCTGCAGCTCGTAAAAGTTGAGAAGATGTTTGCCCATGAATGGGGTAAAGTGCTATGCCGCCAGACATGCCGATGTTAAGTTTTGTTCCATCAGGAAGAGCGAATATAAATTCCTGAAGTTTTTCTGTTATTTTATCGGTTACAAGCTTTGTTGCAGGCAGATCGCTTTTGTGTAAAACCAGTGTTAATTCATCACCGCCATATCGGGCGAGGAAATCACTCGTACGTAGCCCTTGGGCAAGATAATTAAATAAAGTGCGCAAGACTCTGTCTCCGACTGGATGCCCATATTTGTCATTCACGAATTTGAAGCCATCTAGGTCCATCATGATAGTGGCAAAAGAATGCCCTGTGCGATGGGCAGAGTGAATTTGCTCTTCGAGATGTTCGTCTAGTGCTCGTCGGTTAGGTAGCCCAGTTAATGTATCACTTTTTGCTTGTTTTCTTACCTGTGCATGAATACGTGCATTGGAGATCGCTATTGCAGCCTGTTCAGCAAGTAGATCTAAAAAGCGCAAGTTTGCATCTGAAAACTCACCCGTGGATGCGCGTGAAATGCTCATTACCCCAACAACTTTCTTTTCAAATTTAAGTGGAATGCCGAGAATAGAACCATACCATTCAGGAGGAGTGCCTTCATAAATGGGATGATCGTGAATATCAGGAACAATAATTCTTTTCCCCTCTCTCGCAACACGATAGGTCAGGCCATCTTTGCGAGGGTTTGCGTAGCTTTTGTTCTTAGCCCCATTCTTATCTCGTGCGGCGCCAAATTCGACCAAATCTTCTTCATGGTTATATAAAAAAATGTGAGCTGTGCGAGAATCTTCAAGCAGATCCATTGCGTCGCTAACAACTGTTTTTAGAACAGTTGTTAAATCGAGGCTGGATGAAAGGTGTAGAGAGAGTCGTCTGAGCGTGTCCAACTCGGCACTTTGCTGACGCAGCATGCTCAATAGATGATGATTGGAAAGTATATGAGAAGAGATTTCTTTTCTGATTTTCCCCATATCTTCTGTTTTTATATTATTACCAAGATTAAGGGTTGCCATCACAGAATCGAAAAGATTCATAATGAAATCTTGCTCAGGGGTATCTATCCCTCGTTCACGTAGTGTTTCTTTGATAATTCGTTCGACTTCCGTTTGCATTGGTGTCATTTTTTATTCTTTCTATAAATTATTTCCCTAAATTCAGTAGTTCACGATTTCGGGTAAAATATTGGTCGGAATAGACATAACGACACCATACAAGAATTCAATAGTACGGCGCAGAAAATAAGCAAACCGCTTGAGACGAAAACGGTCAGTATCA
>Ga0233431_1006060_pt1 | contig 11183 bp, 6 predicted proteins | sample SI_118_April2016_FD_179867 | JGI IMG/M metagenome (GOLD analysis project Ga0233431, IMG submission 179867) | Seawater microbial communities from Saanich Inlet, British Columbia, Canada - SI_118_April2016_200_MG | ecosystem: Environmental > Aquatic > Marine > Inlet | place: Canada: British...
AATATTTCAGTTCCGCTACTCAAATTGGACTAACAGCAACACCCAAAGAAACGGCTGATGTCTCCAATATCGATTACTTTGGTGATCCGGTTTACATGTATTCACTAAAGGAAGGAATTGAAGATGGATTCTTAGCACCCTATAAAGTGGTTCGGGTTGATATCGATATTGATTTACAGGGTTGGCGGCCACAAAAGAATCAAATTGATAATAAGGGAGAAGTCATTCAGGATCGTATATACAACCAAAAAGATTTTGATCGAACCATGGTGATTGATGAGCGAACGGAGTTGGTAGCTAAAACAGTTAATGACTTTCTGAAAAGAACTGACCCGATGGCAAAGACCATTATCTTCTGTAATGATATCGATCATGCTGACCGGATGCGTCGCGCCTTAGTTAATCTAAATCCGGAACAGGTTGGAAAGAACGAAAAATATGTGATGAAGATCACAGGTGATGATGATATCGGAAAAGCACAGATTGAAAACTTTCAAAATCCTAAGAAGCAATATCCAGTAATTGTGACCACATCTGAATTGATGTCAACAGGTGTTAATGTCAAAACCTGTAAATTGATTGTATTGGATCAGAATATTCAATCCATGACCAAGTTCAAACAAATTATTGGTCGAGGTACCAGAATCATTGATCGCTATGGTAAATTATGGTTTACGATTCTTGATTTCAAGAAAGCGACTGAGCTGTTTGCTGATGAACGGTTTGATGGTATTCCTGAAAAAATATTGGTCACAAAACCGGAAATTATTGGTGATGAAGAAGATCCAACATTTGATGATGAATTCTATGGTAATGAAGAAGTTAATCAGGAAGATGACGATTCAAATTCCGGTGATTCTGCTAATGGTGATTACCCCTTTTCTGAAACGGGAGAAGACACCTGGAATGAAAAAGAATCCAAATATGTCAAATATCATGTCTCTGGTGTGGTTGTTAAAAAGATTGCAGAACGAGTTCAATATTATGACACTGATGGGAAACTGGTCACAGAATCTTTTAAGGATTACACTCGCAAAACCATTAAAAAACAGTTTGACTCTCTCAATGACTTTATCAGGAAGTGGCAGTCATCGGATAAGAAAAAAGTCATCATTGATGAAATGGCTGACGAAGGTGTGATTTGGGAAGCCTTAGAAGAAGAGGTGGGTAAAGATAAAGATCCATTCGATTTGATTTGTCATGTCGTTTATGACCAACCACCACTCACCAGAAAGGAACGTGCTGACAATGTCAAAAAACGCAATTACTTTACTAAATATTCAGAAACTGCACAAAAGGTGTTAAGCACTTTACTTGATAAATATGCTGACTCCGGTGTGCTCGAAATTGAGAATATTCATATCCTGAAAGTAAAGCCATTTGACGAAATAGGCCAACCAGCAGAAATTGCCAAGAAAGCCTTTGGTGGTAAACAAGGCTATGATCAAGCACTCATCGAATTAGAATCAGAACTATACCGCCAATCTGAAAAGATGGCATAATCAATATGCAGAAATAAATCAGGAATAAATTGCGACACTGGCAGCAAGAAGTACTTATTACGTGATTATGTCCCCTGAGCAGAGAAGTACTTGATACGTGATTATGTTCCCTGAGCGGAGTCGAAGGGGGCTAATACCTCTTTCTTTGTTCGGTATACTGTCTATCAGCAGAGTAGTGAATAAAATAGTAATTGAATTGTTACAATAAATTAAAGGAAACCTAAATGGCAGTAAGTACAGCAATTAAATCAATTCAAGATATCATGCGAAAAGACGCAGGGGTGGATGGAGACGCCCAGCGGATCGGTCAGATGTCCTGGTTACTATTTTTAAAAATATTCGATGCCCAGGAAGAGGCGCTGGAATTTGAACAGGATAATTATCGGGAACCGATTCCTGAAGAATATCTCTGGCGGAACTGGGCCGCAGATAAGCAGGGAATGACAGGCGAAGAACTACTAGATTTTGTCAATTCAAAACTATTTCCTGAATTAAAAGAATTAGTGGCTCCCATCAATACTAATCCAAGAGGATTTGTATGCAAGGAGGCGTTCAGTGACGCGTTCAACTATATGAAGAATGGGACATTGCTGCGTCAGGTGATTAACAAACTAAACGAGATTGATTTCACCGACTCCAAAGAACGACACACATTCGGTGATATCTATGAACAAATATTAAAAGACTTACAAGCAGCCGGTAATGCCGGAGAGTTTTATACACCACGTGCCATTACCAAATTTATGGTCAACCAAATCAATCCCCAATTAGGTGAGAAGATAATGGACCCGGCTTGTGGAACTGGTGGATTCCTGGCTTGTTCCTTTGATCATGTCAAAGAGAACTATGTTAAAACCGCCAGTGATCATCAAACATTACAAAAGCAGATACTTGGTGTTGAAAAGAAACAGTTACCGCACCTACTTTGTACGACTAATATGCTGCTGCATGGTATCGAAGTGCCAGTGCAGATTAAACACGACAACACACTAAATAAACCGCTTTCTTCCTGGGATATTGATGAACAAGTGGATGTGGTAGTCACTAATCCACCATTTGGTGGTACTGAAGAAGATGGAATCGAGAAGAACTTTCCCACTGAATATCGAACCAGGGAAACTGCTGATCTATTCCTGCAATTGATTATTGAAGTCTTAAAAGATGACGGTCGTGCTGCAATGGTACTTCCTGATGGAACGCTATTCGGTGAAGGCGTGAAAACCAAAATCAAAAAACTACTAACTGAAGAATGCAACCTGCATACGATTGTGCGATTACCCAATGGTGTGTTTAATCCTTACACCGGTATCAAAACCAACCTGCTCTTTTTTACCAAAGGCCAACCTACTAAAGATATTTGGTTTTATGAACATCCCTACCCTGATGGTGTGAAGAACTATAATAAAACCAAACCGATGAAGTTTGAGGAATTCAAAACTGAAATCAAATGGTGGGGAAAAGAAAAGGACGGCTTTAAATCAAGAAAGGAAACCGAGCAGGCCTGGAAGGTCAGCATTGACGAAATCATTGAGCGAAATTTCAATCTCGATATCAAGAATCCACATGTTGATGAAGTGGTCAATCATGATCCTGAAGAATTACTGGCCGAATATCATCAACAGCAAGAAGAGATCGGGAAATTGAGAAATCAGTTAAAAGAGATTCTGGGTGAAGCACTAAGGGGTAAAACACCATGAGTCATTTTCAACCATCCTCTTTCTTTATTCCGGGATTGGCCCTGAGTCCAAATATTAACTGCTCTTCACCTTGGAAATTCTCGGTAAACGTGATCTGTATAATGATCCAGGTTTTAACCGTATCGAATTCGAGGCGGTTAGAAGGAGATAATTAATGACTAAAAATCAAAAAATTAGTGTTCAAGGTACTGAAATAACCATAATTATCAAAAAAGAGCAGGACTATATATCTTTGACGGATATTGCAAAATCAAAAGAAGGTGATGGGCGGGCGGCTGATATTATAAAAAACTGGATTCGCAATAGAGGAACTATTGAGTTTATTGGTACCTGGGAGCAATTGCATAACCCAGGATTTAAAGTGGTCGAATTCGACCACTTTAGGATGAATGCAGGCTTGACTTCTTTTGTTCTAAGTCCTGGTAAATGGGTTGAAAAAACCAATGCAATTGGAGGTTTGGCATCATGAAAAAAAACGCAAAAATAGACGTCCAGGGCAATGAAATCAGAATCATTTCACAAAATGGTGAAGACTACATCTCGTTAACAGATATGCTGAAATCCAAAGATGGAGATTTCTTTATTTCAGACTGGCTGCGAAACCGGAATACACTCGAATTTCTAGGAATCTGGGAAAAGATACATAATCCCAGTTTTAATTATGGCGAATTCGCCATAATTAGAAATCAATCAGGATTGAACAGTTTTAAAATCAGCGTCAAAGAGTGGCAAGCAAAAACAAACGCTATTGGAGTCATTGCTAAAACAGGTAGATACGGGGGAACTTATGCCCACAAGGATCTTGCCTTTGAATTTGGGATGTGGGTAAGTGCTGAATTTAAAATCTATTTGATCCAGGAATTCCAAAGGCTGAAAGATCAGGAACAAAAACTACTGGGTTGGGATATTCGCCGCAATCTTGCCAAAATCAATTATCGAATCCAAACCGATGCCATAAAATCCAATCTAATTCCAGAAACATTACAACCGTCCCAAATAAGTCAGATATATGCCAGTGAGGCTGATTTATTAAATGTGGCACTATTTGGGGTTACCGCTAAAGATTGGCGGAATGCGAATCCGGACCTAAAAGGAAACATGCGGGACTATGCAGATATCAATCAATTAGTTTGTCTCTCAAATTTGGAAAGTTTGAATGCCGTATTTATCGAGGAGGGATTACCTGCAGAGAAACGCATTCAAAAACTGAATCTGATCGCCATTTCACAAATGAAAATTCTGGTGGATGATCCTTCAACCAAACAATTGGAGGATCCATCATGACAGATATTCAATCATTGGTGACTGATCACCTTGATATCTGGACATCGGCAGTTGAAATGAAATCAACTTCAGGTCGTGGTAAAAATAACAAAATAAGTTTGTATGGCATCAAAAAGCTTCGAGAATTGATTTTGGAGTTGGCAGTAAGAGGTAAACTGGTTCCACAAGATACCAATGATGAACCGGCATCAGTATTGCTAGAGAAGATTACAACTGAAAAGGAGCGGTTAATTAAAGAGAAGAAACTTAAAAAGCAGAAACCATTGTTAAAAATGGGGGAAGGGGAAAAGTCATTTGAACTTCCGAAAGGATGGGAATGGGAAAGACTTGGAAATACAGGTATTGGTTTTACTGGAAAAACCCCCAGCACGAAAGTAGTTGAGTATTTTAACGGCAATATTCCTTTTATAGGTCCAGGACAAATTACGGTGAATGGTGACATATTGGCCGCAGAAAAACAATTATCTGAGAGTGGAGTAACGCAAAGTGTAGAAGCAGTGAATGGAGATGTCCTGATGGTTTGCATAGGTGGTTCTATTGGAAAATGTGCAATAATCTCCACTCGATTAACGTTTAATCAACAAATAAATTCAATTAGACCTCTATTTATTTATTCTAAATACCTCTACATTGCAGTATCATCACGAAACTTTTATTCATCGCTTTTAGATCATGCAACGGGTTCAGCAACACCCATTATTAATCGCTTAAAATGGGAAAACCTTTCTATAACAATCCCGCCACTATCAGAACAACACCGTATCGTAGCCAAAGTTGATGAACTGATGTCACTTTGCGACCAACTGGAACAGCAAACAGAAGATAGCATCGCTGCCCATCAGACCTTGGTGGAAACACTTCTCAATACACTGACCCGAAGCCAAAACGCAGAAGAACTCACACAAAACTGGAACCGAATCAGCGATCATTTCGATACCCTCTTCACCACCGAACACAGCATCGACCAACTCAAACAAACCATATTGCAGTTAGCAGTGATGGGAAATCTGGTTCCTCAAGATCCGAATGATGAACCGGCATCTATCCTCCTGGAAAAAATCGTCAAAGAAAAAGACTGCCTCATCAAAGAGAAAAAAATCAAAAAACAAAAACCCCTCCCCTCCATCACCGAAGAAGAAAAACCATTTGATATTCCACAAGGTTGGGAATGGGCTAAATTAAGCACTATAGCAAATGTTGGAACAGGTGCTACACCATCAAGAGCGAAACTAGAGTACTATAATCCCGCTGAATATAATTGGGCCACAAGTGGCGAAACAAATTCAGATTTTATAACTGAAACTAAAGAAAAGATTTCATTAAAAGCCATAAAAGAAACAAATGTCAGTATCTATCCTATAGGAACGTTAATAGTTGCAATGTATGGACAAGGAAAAACACGAGGACAGATTACAGAATTGTCCATTGAAGCTGGCACTAATCAAGCCTGTGCAGCAATTCAGTTGATTAATTCAAATGTTGCACATAGAAAATTTATTAAGTTGTTTTTCAATAAATCTTATGATGAAATCCGCAGTTTTTCTGCTGGAGGAGCACAACCAAATTTGAATGTTGGCAAAATCGCCAACACCGTAATACCTATTGCACCTTTGAATGAAGAGGATCGAATTGTCGCCAAAGTAGATCAGCTAATTAAATTATGTGACCAACTAAAAACAAAAATAACAGAATCCCAAACCACCCAGCTCCACCTCACTAACGCAATTGCACAACAAACAATTACATAATATTACAAAGAGGAAAATAAATGAGTATCTTACTAAAGAGCGTGAGAGTATCTGGCTTTCGAGGACTTGAGAATATACAAGTAGAGCTTGAACAAACCACAATTTTGACCGGTATGAATAATACCGGAAAAACCTCATTTCTTAAAGCATTGCAATTAGCATTGGGCTATCGACAATTTATTACACAAGACGATTTTTTTATTAAAGGAAATTCAGCATCCAATAGAATTGTTGTGGATTTGTTGATTGTTCCTATAACAACCGATGGTAAAAAGGGGGATGAATTCTCAGAAGATTGGGAATCTCTACTCACTACTGACAGAATCCGAAATGATGATATTGGTAATAGCATTGTTCCGCTAAGAACTATTATCACTTTTGATACAATTAAAAATAGCTATAAAAGTGAACAGTTTATACTTCAAGTATGGCCTGAATTTATTCAAGATGATGTAAATTGGTTTGATAATGAAAATGGTAAAAAGAAGAGCTTTCATTTTGATGAAATTCCATTCTTTTACATGGATGCCCAACGGGATATTCTGGAGGATACGAAATTAAGGAATTCTTATCTTGGTAAAATGTTATCCAAGATTGAATACTCTGAAGAGGATATTAAGGAAATCGAAAAACAGATAAAAACTTTGAACGAACAGGCGGTTAGTAGCAGCGATATTTTATCCAAGATCAAGACAACTTTAAAAGAGCTAGACACTGCTATGGATACTAATAGTGAAGGGATAGAAATCACCCCCTTTACAAAAAAAATCCGAGATTTAAACAAAGGTTTGACAATTTACTATTCTGATCAGCAAGAAAGTTTCTCAATGGATTATCACGGTATGGGTACAAGAAGTTGGTCATCACTTCTGACGTTGAAATCCTTTATTTCTTTGTTAGCAAGCAATGCTGAAGAAGACAAATCGGCATTTTTTCCTATTCTTGCCATTGAAGAGCCAGAAGCTCATTTGCATCCGAATGCGCAGAAAAAGCTATATACCCAGATGGATGCTATAAATGGTCAAAAAATTATCTCCACTCATTCACCTTATATAGCAGCGATGGCAAAATTAAATCAGATCCGTAACTTTTATAAAAATGAAACTGTTTCTTGTGGTAAGTTAGATCTTGAAAATTTAACGAAAGAAGAGATCAGGAAGATTGTGCGCCAAGTAATTAATTCTCGCGGTGAAATATTTTTTTCTAAAGTTATCATCTTTTTTGAAGGGGAGACGGAGGAGCAAGCATTACCTATTTTAGCACAAAAGTTTTTTGATAATACATCTGTTGAGTTAGGACTGGATTTTGTTGGCGTCGGGGGGTATGGTAACTATCTCCCGTTTTTACGTTTTACTGAAGCATTAAATATTCCATGGTTCATTTTTAGTGATGCTGAAAACCAACCAAAAGCAAGTGTCCAAAAGCAGTTTTTAGATTGTGGTACAGATAAAAATGAAGAGGATTGTATTGTTTTTTTAAATGATGGAAATGATTTTGAAAGACAGCTAATTGAAGATGGTTTTGGTGATGAAATTAAACAGGCGATTATTAAAGAAGGTGATTATCAGAATGAACAGCATAAACAAGCGAAGGTACTGGAAATTGGCAATTATGATAATGACAAATTATATGAAGTTATCACAGGTAATAAAACTCAATATGGTCCTGCGATAGCAGAACAAATTACAGAAGTTGAAAAAGATCTACCAGCAAAAGTGATTGATCTGTTTGAGAAGATAACAACTTTATTAAAAGTTGAGGAGATATAAGTATGACAACCAGTGTTGAATTATCAGAAAAGCAAGAAGAAATTGTTTTTGCTGAAAATAAAGCAATATATGTCAAAGCCAGTGCTGGAAGCGGTAAAACAAGGGTTTTGACTGAAAGAGTTCGTTATTTGTTAGGAAAAACAAAGAAAAAAGTACTTGCTTTAACTTTTACCAACAAAGCCGGTGAAGAAATCAAAGAACGTTTAACAGACATCCTCGAAATAGAAAAACGTTTATTTGTGGGGACTTTCCATGGCTTCTGCCAATCTATATTAGAGAACCAAGGTAATTTGATAGGTTTGTTAAAAATGCCACACATTTTTGAGGATGAAACAGACAGATTAGAATTGGTTGAAAAGGCAATTAAACAAACGCCCTCATATGCCAGCAAATATAAAACCCAAGCAGCAAAAGAACAGAAAAACTTCCGTTATCGTGTATTAAACTTTATTTCGAAAGTAAAACGTGAGCTCATTGCTGAGAATGAGCTTGAACAGCACACTGACGATGATGATCTCGTTTTATTATACCAGAACTACCAAGATATTTTACGTACTCAAAATGCTATTGATTTTGATGATTTGTTGCTGCTTGCGTATAGTTTATTGATAAACTATCCCAAAACTGCCGCGCTTTATCGACGCAGTTTCCATGCTATTTGTATAGATGAAGCACAGGATCTGAATAATGCTCAATATAAGTTTTTACTTGCATTAACGAGTAGTGAATTTACTAATATTATAATGGTGGGAGACCCAAATCAATCTATTTTTCATTTTGTTGGTTCCTCTCCTGATTATATGGATAAAAATTTTGTTGATGATTTTAATCCAACAGTAGTAGAATTATATGAGAATTATCGTTCCTCAAAAGCTGTATTATCGGCAGCAAACAAGATAATTCCAGATGCTGAAGATAATAGTGGATTGGTTAAGAAAGGGCTTTTTGAAATAAATGGTTTAGAAGATGAAAATAGAGAGACTCAGTGGGTTGTTGACAAAATAAAAGGATTAATTGCAGCAAAAAAGCATGATGATATTGAAGGTGAAATTGTTTATGAAAAAATAGCAGTTCTTGCCAGAAATAAATATATTTTTAACAAATTAGAAGGACTGTTATCAGAAGAACAGCTACCTTTTTATTACAAGATGACTCCCGGAGCTATTAAGTTTGAATCTGATTTAATGAAAATATTTGATCTTGTATTGAGAGTTAGATTGAATCCTCAAGACAGTTTACACAAACATCGCCTATTAAACCTTTTGAAAATTGAATCAGATAAAAATAATACCCTGGAAGAACTTATTCCACTAGTGTCAGAAAAACCAGTAAAAGATATTTTAACTCTAGTAACAAAATTACGTGATGATGGGAGCGATATAAAAAAAGCATTGGAAAGCTTTAGAGATAATTTCGATATCAATGATGAAAATGAACGAAATTTAATTTTCAATGATATTACTGAGTTACTTAAACACTGGTTTAACTACGCCAAGAAAACCGATAATAAATCAATACACCAGTTTAAGAACGCCATGGCTTTGGGACAAACACATCCATTAACGCAGCATTCTGGTATAACATTAAGTACTGTTCACACGATGAAAGGGCAAGAATTTGATATTGTTTTTGTTATTGGAATGGATGATGATACTTTTCCCGATTATCGGGCGATACGGAATGGAGGGATAGAGATGAAACAGGAAAAAAACAATCTGTATGTAGCTTTTACCCGTGCAAAAAGATTCTTGTATGTAACATGGCCACAAAAAAGAATGATGCCTTGGGGAGATTATAAAATCCGGCGAATCTCTCGATTTTTGAAAAGTTTCGTGTAGCTCCTTTAAGAATAACCAAGAAGGGACTAGAGGAAATCAAAATAAAAAACATTTTCTCCATTAAGGGCTACACACCGACCCACCTCCCCGGAAACCCAATAATAATAACAAATTTGTAATATACACCAAAAAAACTAAATCGTTCCTATACCTACTGCGTCACTTACTATAACTCATTAGAATCATAGCTATTCTGTTGTTTTATAAAATCTTTAGGGTCGGGGGTCGGGCCACGCTAAAAGATTGTATATTCCGGGACGTAGTTGCGTTGTTGCGATTTATTTTTTGTTTTCCGGGACGTAGTTGCGTTGTTGCGATTTATTTTTTGAAATCAAACCTTCAAATCATTTTACAGGTGTTAATCGTTTTATATTCCGGAAAAGGGGACGTCCTTGCCTTTTTAACTTTTGATTGTTGGTAACATTATTATATCCTTTGAAAATATTCAAATCCTAATAAATACGACATGCAATGCCAAGACAATCCAGAATAGATGCCTGTGGGTGCTTCATCATATAAAAAACAGAGGTATCAAAAGAAAGAAGATATTAAGAGATTCATCTCCTACTACACTACAGACGGGTAAAATATCAATTTCAAAAGTCATGATGAGATTTCTCACCGGTTACATAAATTGATACAATCGTAAATATTAAAGGAATGGTCAGGTTTTCAAAACCGTGGATAAGGGGACGTCCTTGCCTTTTTAACTTTTGATTGTTAGTTGTTAGTAACATTATTATATCCCTTGAAAATATTCAAACCCTAATAAATACGACATGCAATATTCCGGGACGTAGTTGCGTTGTTGCGATTTATTTTTTGAAATCAAACCTTCAAATTATTTTACAAGTGTTAAAATCGGAACACGAGACCTATTTTTATTGTGAATCGGGGGTCAAATATTGATACTCTCTACAATAAACATGGGGTCAAACCTTGAATTGTGAATAGAAATATTTTAGTTTCCTATGCTGCCAATGGTCAAACCTTGAATACTTTATCGTATAGGTACTTCCTATACGATGCATTGCATTTGAAAGGATCGCTTTATTCGTTTTTAGTAAGATATGATAGTGCCAATGGTCAAACCTTGAATTGTGAATAGAGAAGTTTTTGATTCACAATTCAAGGTTTGACCCAGAATATCTTATTGGTGCAGGTTTTCTACGTAATCCGGATATTGCATTTCCGGCTATAGCTATAAGTAATACACTTCCACCTAAGAGAGTGTAAATCCCGACTGTTTCTCCCAGCACTATCCACACCCAGATCGGAGCAAGTACAACTTCAGTCATCGATAATAATGCTAATTCAGCTGCTGGAACACTTTTTGATCCAATGG
>Ga0233431_1006065_pt1 | contig 11168 bp, 6 predicted proteins | sample SI_118_April2016_FD_179867 | JGI IMG/M metagenome (GOLD analysis project Ga0233431, IMG submission 179867) | Seawater microbial communities from Saanich Inlet, British Columbia, Canada - SI_118_April2016_200_MG | ecosystem: Environmental > Aquatic > Marine > Inlet | place: Canada: British...
TTACCTTCTAAACATTTTGAATTAGGTGCAGATATCTGTAGGGACTTGGTTTTAAATCCTTTATTTGAAAAAAAAGCATTAGAAAGAGAAAGAAAAGTTATTTTGGAAGAGATTAAAATGTACAGGGATAATCCGAGCAAACATGTTTTTGAAAAAATAAAGGAAATGTTATATGAAAAACCTTTTAGCATTTCTATTGCAGGAACTCTAAAAACTGTTGCAGGCCTTTCTAGAAAAAATGTTATTGATTTGTATAATTCAATCTACACCACTAATAATATGATTTTTTGTGTTGTTGGTAAGGCTGATTGGGATGATGTTTTAAAGGAGGCTAAAAAATTTCCTAAAACAAATAAAGAAATTAGAGACATACCCATTATTCCAAAAAATCAAGAATTAATTGAAAAAAGAAAGGGAATAGACCAAGCTCATGAGGTTTTAGGATTTCATATGCCAAAACTTGGAGATAATGAAAGATATGCTGCTGAAATTTTTGATTCTATTTTAGGAGGGGGTATGAGTAGTCGATTGTTTCAAGAGATTAGAGAAAAAAGAGGGCTATGTTATTCTATTGGAAGTCATTTAGAACAATCTACAGATTATTCTTATGAGGCGATTTATGTCGGGACTGTTAAAGAAAAAATAAAACAAATTAAAGAACTAATCTTAAAAGAAATTAAAAAATTAAAAAATTTAAAAGCTAAGGATTTATCTGAAGCAAAGGAAAGATTAATTGGATTGAGGCAGATTAGTAAGGAAAAATCTGATTCCACTATGATAGGGTTATTGCAAGAAGAATTAGGTGGTGATGCCAGTGAATTTTATGAATATGAAGAAAGAATAAGTAATGTTAATTTGAAAGATGTTCAAGAATTAAGCAGATTAAAAGGATATAGCTTTGTAGGGTTAGTTCCTGGTTAAAATAAATGGTTATAAAAAAATATGGTATTTTGGCAATTTCATTCTTAGCTGTCTATGCCTTATTTATTTTAGGGAGCGTTTCTGGAGGGATTGGTATTACTGGTGATGCAATTAGTTTTTTAGATGAAAATAAAATGTTATTTGTTTATGTTGGGATTGGTATTGCTATCTTAATATTATTAACTGGAATTGCATTTTGGATAAAAAAAATATTAAAAAAGAAAAAAGAAAAAAGAAATGAATTAGGAGAAATAAAATTACAGAAAGATAAAAAATTTCTAAACGAAAAGAAATTACAGAAAGATAAGCCTTTGGAAGTCAAGAAAAATGAAGTTGTAAAAAAAGAAAATACTTCCATTCAAAATTTATTATTACAAGGTGGAAGGTTTTTAGTAAATCAGGATGTTAAAAATGCTGAAAAGATTTATGAGAAAATTAAGAAAGCATACAACTCTGAAAACGATAAAAAATTATATTCTAGAATTGTAAATTATTACAATAACATTTTAAAACAAAAATAAAAAAAATAAAAAGTGAGAGAAAACCTCTCAAAAATAAATTTACGCTCTTCCTGTTTCGTAGATTGCCTTAACTGCAACAACTAAACCTGCTGCACCAGCAAGTGTAATTATATTTGTTAGTATATCTAAAAGGTAAGTATTGATTGCAGGAATTACCGCAATAGCTGCCGCACCAATAACAGTTAATGCTATTATCGCAACTAATAATTTAACAGTATCTTTCTCAGCAATGTTTAAGAATCCAACAATTAAACCTAATATCACTAAAATTAATGCTAAATTAGGTATTGTAACAACACTTACTAATAATGCTGCTAATATTGCTAAAGCTAAACCAATAATGAAAGCCCATTTACCAATCATATCTAAACTATTTGTTTTTTTTGCCATGTTTTACCTCCTTTCAGCCTCTTTTATAATTCTGTTTTTATAATCTAAACAGGATAAAGTTATTTAAATAGGTTTTGATTTTAGAATTTGATTAAAATGCAAATCATTCGTGTTAGATTAATTAATTCAATGGGTAAAACTAATGGGTGCGAGAAAGCTCCTGTTGAAGTTATGAAGGCGTTAAGAAAAATTGGAAGTTCTGAAACTGGCAAGGAAATAGATGTAGATGGATTAAATCTAGAAGAAATCCATGTAGATTTAGATAACTTAGAGGAAGCTAATTATCTTATTTTTAAAAATGCTAAAGAGGCCTTTGAGAGAAATAAAAAAGTTTTTTTTATTGGAGGGGATCACTCAATAAGTTATCCTCTTGTAAAAGCTTTTGGAAAAGTTGAAGATAATCCTTTGTTAATTGTTTTTGATGCTCATGCAGATTGTATTGAGCCAGGAAAAGAACCAACCCATGAAGAATGGTTGAGAGGTTTAGTTGAACAAGGATTTCCGGGTGATAAAATAATTTTAATTTCTGCTAGAAATTTTTATGATAATGAATTAGAATTTATTAATAAACATAAAATTACTTTGATTTCAATGGGTGTGTTGCAGGAAGATTTGCAAGGAGTTTGTGATTTAGTTATGGAGAGGGCAAGAAGTGCTAACGGGTTTTATGTTTCTATAGATATTGATGCAGTTGATCCGGCTCATGCTCCAGGAGTAGCTTATGCTGAACCCGGTGGAATGAGCAGTCGTGATTTAATTTATTTTATGAAAAGGTTGAATTTATTAGATAATTTTAGAGGTGCAGATATTGTTGAAATCAACCCAGATAAGGATTTTAATGAGATAACTGTTAAATTAGGTGCTAAATTATTGGCAGAAATGTTATAGTCGATGAAATTCTTTATTTTTTCTGGTTAACCTGCAAAAATTTATTTTGACAAAGGATTTATATAGTATTTTTATGTTTTTTAGGTGTGGGTTAATTACAAACTTTCTTTGGAAAAGAAAGTTTGAACAAAGAAGTAACTTTTCTCGGAAAGTTAGGTCAAAAGCAAAACTCCTAAAAAGAATGGTGCATAAAAAATATATAAAAAGGGATGGAAAAACATTTGGTCCTTATTTATATCAGAATTATAGGGAAAAGGGTATTACAAAAACAAGATATTTGGGGCTTGCTAAGAAAAAGAATCCAAATAATTGGCTTTTTATTTTAGGTATGGTTCTCTTATTGGTTTTTATTATTGGAATAGCTGGAGTTTTTGTTACAGAACCTAATTTTTTTAAATCTGAAGAAGGGATAGGAGGAGGAGAATTGGCCTCCGTTTCTTTGGTGAATAAATTTGTAGATTTATTTGCAATAAGTACTCCTTTAAATGTTTTTGTACAAATCCTTTCTAATTATCCTCCAGAGATATTTGCTGATGATGAGATTTTTGTTTGCGAAAATACTAGTTTAACAGATTATTATTTTAATGTTAGAGATTTGAATGGGGTTAATAAATGGGTTGGAGATGATAAGAATCTGAGTGTTTTTTTTGATCCCCTTTCTCCATATTTTTATATAACTTATGAAAAGAACCTCTCTAGTCTCCTTGGACAATACAAGATCTTTTCTACTCTTTCTGATCCAACATATTTTAATAAAACTCATGTAGACTTACGAAGAGTAGGAGACAATGGATGGGCCATTTATCCTGAAAAAATAGCCGCTTCTGATGGGATAGCTTTGATAAATACAGATATTAATATTACTCTTATTGAAGTAAATAATCCTCCTATTTCTAACACCATTGGGACTCAGACTATCTCTGTTGTTTGGCCCAGGTGGCCTAAAAATAGGTTATATTATGATTTGAATGCTAGTGATTTAGAAACTGCAAAAGAAAATTTGATTTTTGATATTTTTATCTTTAATGAAAGTAACGATGAAGTATTCTTATTTGATATAAATGAATCAGGTGTAATTGATTTTACGGCAAATTTAGGACACCTAACTTGCGGGACTAATTGTTCTATTCATTATAATGTTAGTGTTTATATTAATGATACTGGAATTCCTTTTCCACATCCAAAAATTGTTGAAGAATGTGCCCCTCAAAAGGCAGAATCAGAATATACTCTTGTTAATTTTAATTTAACAATTACTGACGTGAATACTGCACCCAATATTACTGAAAATTATCCTAAAACTAATGAAACTTTAATTAGAAAAGGAACAGAAACATTATACTTTAATATTAGTTTTGAAGATGAGCAAGGAACAATTCCTGATGCTTATTGGTATGTTTATTCAGAGCCTTCTTTAATTGAAATAGATAGAGGTAATTCTTATGCTGAATTGGAATATGATTTTGGTTGTGGTGTTGAAGAAAATCATACTATTAAGGCTGTTGTAACTGATGGAGATTTAAATGATAGTATTGAATGGAATGTAAGTATACAAAATGTTGATTGCCCTATTGCTCCAGATACTGGGGGTGGGGGTGGAGGAATAAAGCTTTATTGTCAAGAAAAATGGAGTTGTAATGAATGGGACCAGTGTGAAAATTTGCAAACTTTGATAGCTGCTGAGAGTATTCTTGAGAAATCTGAAAAAATTGTAAAAGAAAGATGTAATGTTTTTAATTGGGCTGAGGAGTTTTGTGGGTTGCAAACAAGAATTTGCACTGATAATAATTATTGTAATACTGCTTTCCAAAAACCAGGAATAGTAAAGGAATGTTATTATACTGAGAATCCTAATTGCGAAGATGAAATTAAAAATTGTCATGAAGGTAGTTGCGAAATTTTGATTGATTGCGGAGGTCCTTGTGAGGCATGCCCAACTTGTTCAGATAAAATTCAAAATCAAAATGAGGATGGAATTGATTGTGGAGGGGTTTGTAATGATGATTGTTTAGAATATGCATGGGTTCCTAATTTGTTTAAAATGATGGTTTCATATTCATTGATATTCTTATTTATTTTTGTTATAATTCTAATGTTTAAACAAGTGGTTAATTATACAAAATCTAAAAAGATGTTTGGAGAAAGTAGCATTAAGAATAAGATAATCAGAGGGGAAAAGAAAAAATCCAAATTAAATACCAGAAAGGTTGTTATTAGTTTGGTTTCTGTTTTTGTTATTGTAGGGCTTTTATTTGTGGGTAATTTATTCATCATAGGGGCTAAAGGACAAATAGGAATTCCAAATCCAGATGATTTTGGATTTTTAGCAAGTTCAAGTGTTTTTGGAAGCCTTTTAAGAAATTTAGGAGTATTTTATGTAAGTGGTCCTTTAATTGAAAATGGCCAAAGTTTGGAAATCGGAGATGAAACAGATAACTCTGAAATAAACAAATATTCTGGAAGTGATGTTTATTTCTATGCTAATTATACTAATGCAAGCGATAGTTCTTCATTTTCAATTGGGGATTGTAATATTAGTTTTCAAGATGCAGACAATATTTATGGTCTTGAATATGAGATGGCGTATAATTCTGGAAATGAATTATTTGAATATACTAGAAGTTTTGATTATATGGGTAGTTTTAGTTTTAATGTAAATTGTTCTATTGGAAGTTTAAATATAAATAATTCTGAGGAATTTGTTATTCAAAATACGGTGCCAGTTATAAGTCTAAATCCTGGAGGGTATATTGATTTAGATGGAAATCCTGAGACAGTAGATTATTGGGGTTGTGTAGAAGATATTTTATGTATTTATGATTTTAAAACAAATTTTATAGATCCTGATACAAATGATTATTGGATCTATGGCCATTATACTCAAAATACCACTCTTACTAATTTTGAGGTAAATGAGTCCACAGGAGTTGTAAGTATAAATATAACTAACGAAGATGATGCAGGAGATAAGAATATTTCATTAAATGTTGGAGACAGTTCAAGTCTCCCTGTTGTAGGTGTCTTGCGAGTTAGAATAAATTCTTCTAACGACTTTCCACAATTTATTGATTTAACTAATCAGACCTTTAATGTTGGAGATTTATTTGAATATATTATTGAAGTTAGTGATGAGGAAAATAATTTTCCTTTTGTTTATAATATTAGTATGATTCAGGGAGGAAATTTATTAGATGAAACAGTGTGGAGTGTTATTGATAATAAATTAAATATTAGTTTTACTCCTGTTGTAGAGGATGTTGGAAGCTATTTGATTAATATTAGTGTTATGGATAACAATACTCTTGGAAATGCAACTACTAGCCAAATTGTTAATTTTACTGTTAATTCTCAATTGTGGAATCCTGGAGATTTTAATTATCAATATGATGAAAATGATTTGATTGAGATTGAGTTAGATAATTTGGTTGTAAGTCCTGGCTTAAGTTTTAATATGTCAAACCCTTTTGGAAATTTTGAGATTAAAGATAACTGGATTAATTTCACTGCAGAAGATGTTGATGTTGGTGAAATTTTAATTGAAATAACTGCAAATGATTCTGAAACTAGTTCCCCAAAGATTTTTAATTTTACAATTAACAATGCAAATGATACTACTCAAGTTTCAGGGTTTAGAGTTGATGAGGGTGGAACTTTAACAGATTCTAATATCGGCACATTACAGAATGTTCAAACGAGTTTAATCTTGGATTTGATTGATGATGATTTTTTAATAACTTCTGAACAAAAACTCTTTTACGATGAAAATTTAGAAGTAATTACAAATTTAGAAGGTCCTAACGAAACTCTTTTTGATTTTGAATTATTTACTTCTTCACAAGAATTAGTTGTTTATAGGGCAATATTTACTCCATTAGAGAGTGATTTGGGAGACTATAATCTTAGTATTAATATTTCTGATGCTAATAATCATTCTTTAATAAGTCGTCAGTATAATTTAACAATAATTTCTAATCCTTATGATATGCCAAATATAACTTTTCCTTTGGAAAATTATGAGTTCAACCTTAAAGAAAATGTTAGTTCGGTAGATTTATTGTTTAATGTTAACCATAGTGTGCAAGATAATTTAACCTATGTATTTTATATTGGAGGTGAATCAGTTGATGTTGTATTAAATGGTCCTGGAGATAATAGTAATTTTGTTTGGGATTTTATTCCTGATTTTAATAATGAAACTTATGGAAATAAAACTAATTTAACTTTGATTGTGTCTAACCCTCTTTTTAGTTTTAATAAAACTTGGAATTTGACAATTAATCACACTAATGCTCCTTTGGAATTTATTGATAATGTTGATAAAATGGAGTTTGATTATGAAACTTTGCAACAAGTAGATTTGAAATATTACTTTTTAGATGTTGATCATTTTGATGAAAACTATTTGCAAAATGTTAGTTTTAATATTACAAGTAATTCAAACCCTAGTAGAATTACTCTTAGTGATGTTTCAGAAGATTGGACAGTTAGGTTAATTGCATCTGAGTCTGTTGTTTTTAATGAGACGTTACAAATAATTGCTTATGATTTGAATATGAGTAACGAATCTCAATTTTTGACTAGTGTTTCTAGTAATTATTTTATTGTTAATATTACTCAACCTAATGTTGAAACTATTGTTGTTCCTCAGCCAAGTAGTGGTGGTGGGTCAACAATTCCAGTTTCCTTGAAAATTATTTCTCCTGGAGAGATTTCTGTTTTTGAAGGTGAAAAAATAGAAATCCCAATACAATTAATTAATTCTGGTAAAAAATCTTTTAATGATTTAAATCTAAATGTTTCAGCATTAAAAGATGGAAAGGCAACTAATGTTTTAGAAACTAAGTTGGATGAAAATTATTTTAAAAGCCTTTCTCCAGGACAAGAGAAAAATTTAACATTAGATGTATTTTTTAATACAAATAAAACTGGAAAATATGAAATTTTAATAACAGCGAAATCTAAATCTCCGAGATATACTGATTGGGAAAAAATATATATCACTTTAGAAGCTATAAATGAGTCTACTGTAAAGGAACTGATCGTGTTTACTGAAGAGTTTATTGCAGGTAATCCTCAATGTATAGAAATAACTGAAATTATTAATGATGCCCAAAAACTTCTTCAGGCAGGAGATTATATTAATGCAAAATTGAAAACAGAACAGGCTTTAGATTCTTGTAAAAATGCAATTTCTCAAGTGACAGTTGTTAAATCACGAATAAAATACTTTCAAGTTAGTTTATATTTAGTTATCTCGATTTTACTTGCCCTAATCCTGGGAGTTATCTATTACATATATAAACGATGGAAGTTTACAAAGTTGAATAAGTTGTCCGGGAATGTTGAAATTAAAAAGAATAGTGTTGATAAAAAGATTTAATAATGAATTTGGGTTGTTATTTGAAGAGGTGATGAATGGATAAAGAAACAAAAGAAATTAAAATTTCTAGGCTTCCATTTTCACAATAAATAAAAATGGAAACAAAAGAAGAAAAAGCATTGAGAAAAAGACTTGAAAGTTTGGAAGAAGGATATAATGAGAAATCTTTTGATAAGGACTTTAAGGATTTTCCTGAAGAAATAAAAATGGATGTTGATAATCCAAAGGCAGAAGTTCATAATTCTAATAAAAAAAAGGAAAAGATAATTCATAAGGTTTTTAAGAAAAAAGAAAAACCAGTGAAGAAAATAGAAAGTTCAGATAGATTAAAAGATTCTGAAATAAACAAGGCTGCAGAAGTTCTTGAAAGATTAAAGAAGGAAATTGCAAAAGCAGTTCAAGGGCAAGAAAATGTTATTGAAGGATTATTATTAGGGTTGTTATGTAATTCTCATGTTTTAGTTGAGGGTGTTCCAGGTATTGCAAAGACTTTGGCTATCCGTGCTTTAGCAACGGCAAGTGGTGCAGAGGTTAAAAGAATTCAATTTACAGTGGACATGCTTCCAACAGATATTATTGGTATGACCACATATACTCCTCAAAAAGGTTTTGAAGTTGTTAAAGGTCCTGTGTTTGCTAATTTTTTAATTGCAGATGAAATTAATAGGGCTCCGCCTAAAACTCAATCGGCTTTAATGGAGGCGATGCAGGAAAGGCAAGTAACAATTGGTAAAAAAAGATTCCACTTACCTTCTCCTTTTTTTGTTATGGCTACAGAAAACCCGCTAGAAAATGCAGGAGTTTATCCCCTACCAGAAGCACAAGTAGATCGATTTTTATTTAAAGTGATTGCAACCTATCCTAATTCTGAAGAAGAATTGGCAATTATGGAACAAAATATGACTCTGAAGAAGTTTGAAGATTTTGGATTGAAAGCTGTCACAAATCCTACTGAAATTTTAAAATTACAAGATTTAGTTAAGAAAGTTTATCTTGACGATAATATTAAAGAATATATTTTAGAAATTGTTCAAAAAACAAGAACAAAAGATTTTGCAAAGGGAGAATATATCTCTTATGGTTGTTCTCCAAGAGCGAGTATTGGATTATTTATTGCAAGTAAGGCAAGAGCGATTATGAAAAATAGAAATTATGTTTTACCAGAAGATGTTAAAGCAATAACTTATGATATTTTAAGACATAGATTAATTTTATCTTATAAGGCAACAATTGAAAAAATAACTCCAGACATGATCATTAAGGACATTCTTAGTTCAATTAAAGTTCATTAAGATGGAAAAAAAATTAAATACAGATATTGCTGGAGCAGTTTCAGAACTGGAGGTTTTGGTTAAGAGAGTTTTACCTAAAAATATTGTATATAGATTAGTTTTGGGAAGAGGGTTAGAGTTTGATGGTTATCGAGCCTTTATGCAGGATGAAGATTCTGAAAATATTGACTGGAAGGCAAGTACAAGGGGAAATAAGTTATTAGCAAGAAAATATATTGAAGAAAGGGATTTGAAGTTCTTTTTTATTGTTGATGTTAGCGATAATATGGTTTTTGGTTCTACTGAAAAGTTAAAATGCGAATATGCTGCCGAATTATGCTCTGCCGCATCACATTTAATTTTAGAGACTGGCGACAGCGTCGGTTTTTCATTAATCAGGGATGAGATACTTCAGTTTAGGAAACCTGAAATGGGTAAACGGCAATTTGAAATTTTTTCTTCAGAATTAATAAACCCACAAAATTATGGAGGAGTTTCAGATTTAAATAAAGTTTTAGAAAATTTAATTCAAACATTAGATCGGAGTATATCTATGGTTTTTTTAGTATCTGATTTTACAAGAGTTGATGAAAGTTATAAAAAAAATTTAGAATTGCTTGGGGGGATGTTTGAAACCGTGGCATTGATTATTAGAGATCCTTTAGATAATAATCTGCCAGATATAAATAAGGAGATTGTTTTAGAAAGTCCTGTGAGTAAACAAAAATTAGTTGTTAATCCTCATTTGGCCAAAAATGCTTACGGAAGAAATGCTAAAGAACAGTTAGATGATACTAAAAAAATGTTTGAAGATTTTGGAATTGATATATTAGAATTAATGACTGATGAAAATTCTTCTGTTAAGTTTGCTGAATTTTTGAGTGAAAGAATTGAAGGAGGTAGAGTTGTAAAAAATAAAAATGTACATTAGTTTTTCCCACCCGCTTTATTTATTGTTTTTGTTCATTATACCTTTGGTTATCTTTTTCCATTTTTTTGGATTAAAGAATTTAAGAGGTAAGTCGTTGAAATTTGCTAATTTTCAAGCAATTGCTAAGGTGAATGGTATTGATTTATATTCTAAAAATATTTATTTATTATTTTTTAATATTTTATTCGTGGCTTTATTGGTTCTTGCCTTATCTGGGATGACATTACATAAAGAAGTTGAAGCAAGTTCTTTTTCTTTTGTGATTGCTATAGATAATTCTCAAAGTATGTTTGCAACAGATATTTCTCCAAATAGGATTAGTTTTGCAAAACAAGTTGCAATAGATTTTGTTAATTCTTTGCCTTACGAATCTAACTTAGGTGTTATTTCTTTTTCTGGAGATAGTTATGTCGAACAGTCTTTAACGACTAATAAACAAGAAATAAATTATGCAATAGATACTATTGAGTCTAGCAATGTTGGAGGGACAGATATTTTTGAAGCGATTTCAAATGCAGTAGATGTATTTGATAAGGAAAAAAATCGTGCTGTTATTTTATTAAGTGATGGACAGATTAATATTGGTAGTGTTAGTGATGCAGTAAATTATGCAAAATTTAATGAGGTTTTAGTTCATACTATGGGGATTGGAAGTGTTGAGGGAGGAGATGCAGGTTTTGGAATTTCTAAATTGGATGAAGATAGTTTGAAAAGTTTAGCATACAATACTGGAGGGAATTATTTTAATATTAATAATGAAAATACAATTACAAATTCTTTTAATGAAATAGTTCAACCCACTAGAAAATTATCATCGATAGATTTGAGCCTATATTTAATGATGGTAGCAATTGTTTTCTTCGTTA
>Ga0233431_1006068_pt1 | contig 11163 bp, 15 predicted proteins | sample SI_118_April2016_FD_179867 | JGI IMG/M metagenome (GOLD analysis project Ga0233431, IMG submission 179867) | Seawater microbial communities from Saanich Inlet, British Columbia, Canada - SI_118_April2016_200_MG | ecosystem: Environmental > Aquatic > Marine > Inlet | place: Canada: British...
TGACTTCTTCCCCATCCAACATCCCAAGGATGTCTGCAAAGGTTTGGGCAGGGATCAGGCAATTTAGAACGGCTTCGCCTGCGATCGTAATTTCCGCAGGTAGGGAAACACCCATGCGAATCTCGATGTCGGTGGCATTCAGTTCGACACGATTTTGCCCAGGGTCAAGTCGCATTTCCAAATGCTTGAGTACAGGCAGCACGCTTTGGGAAATGGCAGGCAGGATATAGCTGACTGCATTACGCAGGTCGGTACGGTTGATGGTCAGGGTGGTGGTCATAAGATTTGCTCCTTTTCACGCTGAATTGATTTTTGGTAGTCATACTGAGTGGGGGGAGAGAGTGGTTTTGTGGAAATGGACAGGTCGCCGTAATAGACGCCGTCATAGAAGACCAGGTCTTCGTACCAGGTGAGATCATCAAAGCCATCCGGAGCGTGCATCTTGATATGCGCTCCATAAGTGATCTGAATGGATTCGTAAGGGCCAAAAGTGGGTCCCTCGCTGCCCCAATCTTCCAGTCTTTCTCCAGGAAATTGCCGTCCGTGATAGAGGTGCAGGTAAAGTTGGTCAGGCATGATCTTTCTCCCTAAAAGCCCATTCGCTTTTCTTTGAGCGAGGTATATTGATCTTTGGCGATGATGATATGGTCTAAGAGGTCAATATCCATTAACTTGCCCGCTTCGCGGATGGTCTGTGTGATCTTGATATCATCAGGGCTTGGCGTGGGGTCTGATGAAGGATGGTTATGGACGACAATGATCGCAGGGGCATTACGTTCCACCGCAGGTCGCAGGACTTCTGCGATACGCACCTGGCTGGAATTCACCGAACCATGCGTGATCTCAACAATATCCAGGACATGGTTGCGGGTGTTCAGGACGATCACCTTCAGATATTCCTGCTCGAGCAGGCTCATCTCATGCTGCACCAGTGCCGCTGCATCGGCAGGGGAGTTCACAATCGGGCGTTCTGCGCGCGGTTCGCAAAGGCGCAAGCCTAACGCTAAGGCAGCTTTGAGCTTTACCGCAGTGCTTTCGCCCAAACCGTGAATGGATGCAATCTGCTGGGTTGGAGCATGATAGATGCGCTGTAAGTCTCCGCCGAAACGAGCCAGCAAAGCATCAGCGATCTCGATTTGCTGTGTCCCACCGATCACGGCTGCCAAGAGTTCAGAGAGACTGCAAGAGGCGGCATTCATGCTCACACGGTAGGCGGGTGTTTCGCGTACAGGTAGGGTTTTCAGTTTGGAAGTGGATGGATACAAAGTTGGGAACATTTTTTTCTCCTATAGAAAAACTCCCTGCCTGAAAAATTCAGGCAGGGAGTTGCTTGACAAGCTAGAACACTTTTGCTATTATTCTCTTGTTGCTCAAAAGGATGCCCCCCTCATCCTTTTGAGCGGCACTGTTTAACGGGGAGTTTGCAATCGTCACGGCAGAGCAGCCACGATATGGGTTTGGAATGCCGCCAGGAAGATCGGGGCGAAGATGCGGAAGGCGGTTACCACACCTGCGGCAACCACGCCTGTCAGGGCAAGCCATTCGATCAAGCCGTGTCCCGCTTCAGAACCCTTATCTCCATCATCAGAAACCAGCAGCGCAATATTGCCATCCGGATCGACAATCCCATCACTGCCGATCAGCCAGCCATCATTGGCAGAGACTGCTTCTACGGCAACTTCAAATTCTTCTTCGTTTACAACTGCGGGAATATTCGTAGTAGTCATGGTGTTTCTCCTTGTGCATCAGCACGAAAAAAGCCCTGTGAAGGTTTTTCTCCACAGGGCTGGTTAGTTGGAATGCCAGCAACGCACTGGCTTTGGATTTGGTTGAAATAGACAGGCGCTACGCAAAGTTTCAGGGCAGCGCCTGCTTTTGTTTTTGTACGCCCCCTTTTTCGTAATATGGGATTTAGGCTTGTTCAAATGGCTACCGCAGGGCCACCCTTGGGGCCAGGCATCAGGCTGGAAAAGTCTTTGGTGGATGCCATCTGCTTTTCGGGGTAGATCTCATCGACATAGTGTCCCTGGGTGCTGCCCTCGTAATTCCAACGCACATCGCTGGATTGGCTGAAGCCGATCCCTTCGGCAATTTCCTGCGCTTCCTGCGCGATCTCTTCCTTCGTCCCCGTCAGGGTCTTCGAGCGATAAACAGGGGTATCTTCCCAACGATCTGCCTGGGGAATGCGAATTTTGAACTCAACAGTCTTTTCCATGAGACTTCTCCTTAAAGTCAAACAGGCGCCCCGAAGGGTGCGCCTGCGTAATAGATTGATTAGATTGAATTGATGGGAACGGGAAATGCTCTGCGGTGGCCCGCGTATCGGGCTGGTCTTATTCATCCGGTTTACTCGGCTTCAGGCTCAAAAGACCAGAGCTTATGTGCATGTTGTTCAAGCCATTCGGTATCCAGTGAAGGTTCAATGTCACAGGGGATGCTGTACCCTGATGCTGCTGCTCCGCTGTTTTCGACCAATTGCACTGTTTCCTCCAGTGCTTCTGCCAGACTGGTTCTGCTCAAATAGAGCATGCTTTCTTGGGCTTGTGGGCTGTCTGGCGGGTCGAGGCAGATCAGGAAAGGACCGAGACAGAACTGCTGTTCCTGAAGTTCCAGCTTGCTCCAGTCGAATTTTCCGTAGAACTCATCCACTGCGTTCTCAAAAGTCAGCCAGGTGATGCCATACTCCGAGTCGACATGCCCTTCGACATCCGAGAGAATTTCATCCGCCATATTCTGGGAAATGGGCCAGCCTGCCTCCCAGGCAACACGGTAGACATCCGGGCGGGACCAGACGTGGATGGCGACGCTATCGAAAAGCTCAGACAAAACGCTCTTGATCACATCCTCGGGTATCTCATAGTCTTTTTCTTTCAAGCCTTTCGTGAGGGCGGCTACGATCTCATAATAGAAATTACTGTCGCGGGTAATACTCATTTTCTTTGCTCCTTATGAAACAGAAAAAGGGCAGAAGACGGGGATGCCTTCTGCCCTTTTGGGTTGGACCTTGCTTTGTTTATGCTTGCTCGTTTCTGTCTGCTCTTGGTAAGAAATAGAATTCCAAAACCGTGATTTCATAGTCTGCGGCGGGCGAGCCATCCTGCCGTGTCCAGATAGCGGGACGACCGGTCTTTGGATCAGGCTTGAGTTTGCCTTCAATATGGATCGGATCACCGCTGCGGAAATACTCATTGATGAGCTCCGCCTTCTTGCCCCAGGCGGTGCATTTGAACCAGGTCGTGATCTTTACGGTTTCACCCTCAGCATTGTTGTACTGGTCGTGGGAGGCAACCATAAATTCAGTGACTGCTCTGCCAGACGGGGTGTAGCGCATCTCAGGATCCTTGCCGAGATTGCCAACGAAGATTTGTTTGTTGTACTGCTTTGCCATGATTTGCTCCTTTTTTTCTAGGGTTTGGATGATAAGAAATTCTCTTTCGGGGTATGCGTTTTCTAACGTTTAGGACATCGGCACCTCCTGCAATGCAGCAGGTAACCAGCCCGCGAGGAATGCCTTGTCGGGATCGTCGAAGTGCGCGGGTACAGGGAAGCTGCCCCAACGCCCACCGCCCGTATGGATGGCACGCGAGACCTGCTCCAGCCAGTCCAGCCCGGCTTTGTCTGGGTCAGGTACCAGCAGGTAGTGATATTGGGGATGTTCTTCAAACCATTTGGTGATGTGGAAGGATGGGTTGGAGCCGTTGGTGTAGACCACGACCACTTCCGGATAGAGATGGTTCGTGGCTTGTGCGCCTGCCAGCATGTCGAAGAGCCCTTCTACTACGATGATCGTTTTGGTGTTGGGCTTGATCCGCCAGGCACCCAGCGGTACCAGTCGATCTCCCCAAGTACGGTGATTCTTTCTGATCTTGAAGGGACGTGCCTTCGGTGGCAGGACATCATCGGGCAGGTAGCGGACGTTCAGGACTGTGGGTTGGATGGGCGGGTCGGCATAGACGACACTGCCCGCCCAAAACCAACTGTAGTAGTGGGAATGCACCAATGCGGAATGTATGGCCGCTTCCTGTACGGCTTTGGATACATAGTGGATTTTTCGGCCGTAGCCTAAGCCATAGAGCAGGGCTGTGTAGGGGGTGATCCCGCGGCTGTGTAGGTAGGCCATTGCTGGGGATGAAATCACATGAGCGCGTGTATCGGTAATGGCTTCATCAAGACGATCCACTTCCGATACAGCTACCCGTGCTTTGCGCTTTTTGGAAAAAGCAGGCGAATAATCCACGCCGCGTGGTTCAAAGTCTTCGCCCAACGCCTCGTACAGACTGCGGATCGAGCCGCCTTTTTGCCCGCAGCGAAAGCAGTTCCAATTGCCCGCGTCCACGTTCACACCGAAGTTCGGCAAGCCGGTTGTGCCTGCCTGTTTTTCATCGTCATGAAAAGGACACCAAAAGGTGGCCCAGCCCCGGCGATTGATTTTGCCGATATGGGTACCGAGCAGGTGTTCAGCCAATTGCAGAATATCGTCTGTCATAGGGAAATACTCCTTTCTGTGAAAGTTTTTCTTTAGGTCAATAAGGTATGCAAGGTGATTTGGATGACTTCGAGAAAATCACCAACCGATACGAGCAAGCGTATCGGTGTACTGGCAGCGATGGCCACCAGGGTTAGGACACCAGCCATAGTGCGCATGAGGACCTCCTTGGTCTCTGTGTTAAATGCAGAAGGAAGGGGGCGCATGATCACACATCCGGGCAGCCCTCGCAGGGCAAACCTGCGCCTAGCTGATTTCCACGCTTGCCCAGGCAGGGGCGGTGGTATAGATGGCGCTCTCTTCTTGCACCAAGGTGACCGCAGCGGTGTAGACGAAATCTCCCTCCTGACGCCCTGTGGGACGAGCGATATTTTGATAGGTTTGATTAACCAGGACTCTACGCTGCGCTGCATCTAAGCGAAACGGAGCAGCAATAACGAACACCGTTTTTTTCGCACAAAACTAAAGGTAAAAGGTGCTATAAGCAAAAGGAATTCTTCGCGTTAGGCTTTTTTGCTAGCGATTTGCGGTATTGTTGGGGAATGAAAAGAACAGAAAATAAAGATGAAGAAGAGCAAGCCATATTGCTGCAATCCTTGCTTGAGACGGTCCGGCATTTCTTTGGGGGCTGGAACGCTATTTTCGGCAAGGTATTTGATGCGAGAAAAAGCCATTTGATCAGATACTCACTCACTTCGTTACTTTGTACGGGCGTTTTGATGTTTATCTTTCGTTTGGGATCACGCCGCCAGATACAGCACCTTTTGGGAGGGAACAAAAATTCAGAAGAAAAATTCCAGGCGCTACTTGATATATTGAGAGTACCTCATGGAGACACCTTGAATTATGCCTTCAAAACGATATCGGTAGAAGCCGTTCAGGAAGTTATCTGCTGGATGGTGCAGAGATTAATCCGCAAAAAGGTTTTGGATCGTTGGCGTTTTTGGGGTTATTTTCTGGTCACGATAGATGGAAGCGGACGCCTCACTTACGATGAACGCCATTGTGAGCATTGTCTTACCAAGAAACTAAAAAACGGAAAAACAATCTATTATCATCCTGTCTTGGAAGCCAAATTGGTGACGTCTAATGGGTTTGCCTTTTCCATGATGTCTGAGTTTATAGAAAACCCGGAAGATCTGGCAAAAGGGGATAAGCAAGATTGCGAAACAAAAGCCTTCAAGCGTTTGACCAAGCGTCTGAAAAAACGCTTCCCGCGTTTGCCGCTCTGTCTCTTGTTAGACGGTCTTTTTGCAGATGGTCCTTCGATCAAAATCTGCGAAGATAACCATTGGAAATACTTCATTGTCTTGAAAGATGGCGATTTGCTCAATATCCACCGTTCCTTTGAAGTGGCTTGGGGAGCGAGCAAAGAGAATACCAAGAGGGTCTTTCTTGGAAAAAAATCAGAAATTGAGCAAAATTACCGCTGGGAAAACAAAATAAAATACACAGACACGCAAAAAAACGTACATACCCCGAATATTCTGGAGTGTTTGGAAAAGAAACCGGGGAAACAAGAAAGTAAACATCTCTGGTTGACCAATTTCATCATTGCCTTCAAAAATGTCGATATGTTAGCAAATGGAGGCGGGCGCTTACGTTGGAAAGCTGAAAATGAAGGCTTCAACGTCCAGAAAAATGGCGGCTACAATATGGAACACACCTACAGTCGCGATCCAAACGCCAGCAAAGTTTTCTACCTCCTCTTGCAAATCGCACATATGATCTTCCAATTGATGGAAAAAGGAAGCCTTTTCCGCAAGAATTTCCCGAAAGGCGTTGGCTCTCAAAAAAATATCGCCTTTCGTTTATTAGAAGCATGGCGTAATCTGCAAATAAGTGCTGAAGAATTCTCCGACTTTTATGGAGGTCGTTACCAAATTCGCTTTGATACTTCCTGAAAAAATGCGACATGCCAATTCGTTTTGCTTTTCTGTCTACGGATTTGGACTCTCCCAAACAAAAACGCTTTCTGAAACTGACATGCCGCGTTCTTATTTTATCTTATCCTTCTTCTCTTTTTCCCTTTTGACAATTTATGAGTCCACCAAGAACCTGCCCAGGAGGGTTTCGCACACCTGTTTTTGCGCACATATCTTCAACTGCCCCAAAACCCCTCGCAAAAACCCGGTATTCTTTATTGCTGCACAGGGCGACCGTACGTGCAAATTTTCTAATTTTAAGGTATCCTTATAGCCGAGACACTCACCGAAAAATAGGAGGCTGATGTGCTAAACGACATTCAAGCAGATGCCAAAAAACGTATGCAGGGAGCTATTCAAGCGTTAGAAAATGATTTTTTACGTATTCGCACAGGCCGGGCAAATCCTGCATTGGTAGAACATATTAGCGTTGAATATTATGGTGCTCCCACGCCTCTTCAACAATTGGCTTCAATTAGTATTCCTGAGCCACGTTCTATTTTGGTAAAACCGTTTGATCCTTCAACTCTTAAAGAAATAGAACGAGGGATTTTAGCATCAGATGTGGGACTAACCCCTAATAACGATGGAAGGGTAATACGCCTAAATTTGCCCGCGTTAACTGAAGACCGACGAAAAGAATTAGTGAAGGTTGTTAACCGCCGCACTGAAGAAGCGCGTGTTGCGGTACGAAATATTCGTCGTGACCTGATTCGCGACTTGCGTGATTACGAAAACGAAAAAATGATTTCAGAAGATGAGCAAAAGAGGGGAGAAGATGCTCTTCAAAAGGAGACTGATCTCTTCGTTGAAAAAATTGATCAGCTCTATGAAGCCAAAGAAGAAGAAATCTTAGAAGTTTGAGCAAATAATGGGCGAAATATTTCAAATCCCGCCCGAGAAAACGCCCCAGCACGTTGCCATTATTATGGATGGTAATGGTCGCTGGGCGTTGTCGCGTGGCAAACCACGCCTTGCCGGTCATCGCGCAGGGACAGAGAATTTGCGCAGGATTATCCGCGCTAGTGTTGAGTTTGGGGTTAAATACCTCACTATTTATGCTTTCTCTACAGAAAACTGGGGGCGTCCTCCCGCAGAAGTAAAGGGGTTGATGCATATTTTCGAGAATGTGATAGACCAGGAGCTGGAAGAACTTCACGAAGAAGGTGTCCAACTACGCCACATAGGACGGCTTGAAAAACTGACCCCAAAACTGCATAAAAAAGTATTGGCAGCCATAGACCTGACAAAGGATAATACTCGTCTAGTACTGAATATTGCTTTTAATTATGGTGGACGCGATGAGATCGTTTACGCTGTCCAAAATATGCTTCAGGATGGTGTCTCTGCAAAAGAAGTGAATATTGAGTTGATCAACCAATACCTCTTTACGGTAGGCAGCCCAGACCCTGATCTAATTATTCGCACATCGGGGGAGTTACGTACAAGCAATTTCTTGATCTGGCAAAGTGCTTACTCTGAGTGGTATATCACCCCTACGTTTTGGCCAGATTTTGATAAAGAAGAATATGCGAAAGCGCTTAAAACTTACGCCGATCGTGATCGTCGTTATGGTGGCGTATCAGATGAACATTATGAGTAAAATAATATGCTAAAACGCTTTTCTACTGCCCTTGTACTTGCCGCAATAGGACTTCCTGCAACAATATACGGGGGCATTTTCTTTTGGCTGATGATGGCATTTTTCTTAACCTTTGCTGCATGGGAATATGTCAATTTGATGCGTGGGGCAAAATTTGAACCAGCCCCGTTGATTTCTGTTGGTGGCGTATTGGCAATTTTGATTGTGCGTACACAGTTTCCCGCTTATGAGAGTGCAGTTTTTACGGCTCTCGTGCTATTGGCGATGGCATATCATCTAAATGCTTTTGAGCGGGGACGAGATAAGGCAGCAGGAGATTTTGCTATAACTGTCACAAGCCTAATATACATGGGGTGGATCGGTTCGTACCTTGTAAAATTACGTGAGCTGCCGGGGGGGCTGTGGTGGTTTTTCCTTGTATTACCTACCATCTGGTTTGCAGATTCTGCAGCATATTTTGTTGGTAAAAACTTTGGCAAAAACAAATTAGCCCCTCGTTTAAGTCCAAAAAAAACATGGGAAGGCTACTGGGGAGGCGTGTTTTTTGGCACCCTAAGTGGTGTTCTTTTTGCATGGCTTTGGCGAAATAATATAGACGTTTCTTTGCTTGACGGAGCATTGGTCGGGTTTTTGATGTCCTTGCTCACGACTCTTGGCGATCTGGGCGAAAGTATGATTAAAAGACAAGCAAATATCAAAGATTCAAGCCAACTATTTCCTGGGCATGGTGGTGTTTTTGATCGCATCGATACGTGGCTTTGGGCTGCACCAATAGGGTATTATCTTGTCACCTGGTTTTTTATGTAAATAAGCTCTTCAAAAGAGTAGAATATTAGAAACATCGAACCCGCTTATGTAAAGAGCGGGTTCTTTTGTATTAAGCGAACGCCCAATTTTCGAATATGCTATCCCTTCGTGAATTATCTAACAAAACTCATATTGCCCTTTTGCAAGGAGAGGCTATAATAGCTATACATTCAAAATAACCTTCGGGGCAGGGTGACATTTGCAAAGCGCAAGTGAATTCCCGATCGGTGGTATAGCCCACGAGTACTGAGTTTATCGAAGTACAGGATTTGGTGAAATTCCAAAGCCGACGGTATAGTCCGGATAGTAGAAGGTCTTCAAGTAATACCAATATATTGGTATTGGTTGTGTATTTGCCCCGAAAACATCATGTTTTCGGGATTTTTTATGCAAATTGCGCGCCAATCTGCTTGTCTACTATCACGCCCTGCAAGGAATTTTTGCAGAGCGTTTTTCTTTTCCTGAACTTCACGTAGCATATCCATCAACAAGTCATAAAACTTATGGACATCAACATCACGCAAAAACTCAAAAAAACTCCCCAACAAGGAAGCTTTTGGGTTACGCTACTCTCCCTTTTTCTTGCTATGGCAGGCTGGCAGCTTACTGTATATTTTACCGAGCTGCCTGCCTTTATTCTCCCCTCTCCAGCAGATGTAGGGATTCGCTTCGCGCGAACACTCGCGGATGGAAGCTTGCTACGCCACTCGATCGTGACACTCGGCGAGGTGCTGCTCGGGCTATTAACCGGAACCGCAGCAGCTACCGTTTTAGGATATTTGCTTGCTAAATCACGCCTTTTTGAGCGGATTCTTGCACCCTATCTTGTTGCGAGCCAAGCTGTGCCTGTTGTCGCGATAGCCCCTCTCCTGGTCATCTGGTTTGGACCAGGTATCTTCTCCAAAATACTGATCTGCGCGTTAATTGTCTTTTTCCCCGTTTTGGTAAACACCGTTGTTGGTGTAAGAGCTGTCCCTGCTGCTCTACGTGACCTGATGCGCTCTCTACGCGCCACACGCTGGCAAATCTTACGCTATCTTGAGATCCCCGCAGCATTGCCCGTTTTCCTTGGCGGATTGCGGATCGGGGCTGCGCTTTCTGTTATCGGCGCGGTGGTGGGAGAATTTGTTGGCGCAGATAAAGGCTTGGGTTTTCTGATCAATGTTGGGCGCGGGCAATATGATACCGCCTTGGTTTTCGTTGCTATTTTTGCTCTCGTTGTGCTTGCGCTCACTTTATACGGCATCGTTGCGTGGTTGGAAAATTACCTGCTCAAATGGCAGGCGTGGCGGCGACAGTGATGTTTTTATTTTGCTCACTGCGCCGTCCTCGGCGCAGGCTACTCTAAAAAACGCCGCCGAGGACGGCGGCTAGAGCACTTATGTAAGATGTTTTTTTTCTAGAGCTTTTTGTGGGGCTATAAGTTTTCTACAAAAGCCTCGACCGCTTCTGCAACTTCACGGGGTTTTTCGAGCATGACCATATGCCCAGCGCCTTCGATAAGCCTTAGCTCGGAGTTGGGGATTTGTTCATGGAGAAGTTTTGAGTATTTTGGCGGGGTCATTTTATCTTCTGTGCCGCAGATGATGAGGGTAGGTTTTTCTATTTTGGAGAGTTCTTTGCTAATATCAAAGTTATTGCAGGCAATGAAGTCACCGTAAAGGACTGTGGGGCGGGTTTCAAGCATCCGTTGAGCGGCAAGTTCCTTCAGCCGAGAAGATGCTTCGGAGCCGAAAGACCATTCGGTGATATTTTTGACCGCAAAAGGGAATGTCGCTTCGTTTGCTGTGTTTTCTAAAATTGAGGGATTCACGCGTAAGCGGCTTCCCCCGCCTAATATAACGAGAGCAAGCACACGGTCAGGAGCGTTTAGCGCAAGTTGGAGGGCAATAGCACTGCCCATCGAGTGTCCGATGATGATGGCGGCTGGCAAGTTTATCGCATCCATAAAATCTTGGATGATTTGCACGTAATCGCTGATAGATTGCCTGCCTATCCCCTCTGATTTGCCATGACCAGGCAGGTCGATAGCGGCAATTTGATATCCGTTTAGGCGGCGTAACTCAGGAGGAAAATGAAGATGCGAGCCACCTGCGCCGTGAATGAGAATGAAGGGCGGGAAAGAAGAATCTTCTGCTTCGTGAGAGAAGTAGTATAGACTGGCAGCAGTTGGCATGGGAACCTCTATTTTGAGCGGTGAAGACGATCTGCGGCATCTTCGGTAAGTGGGATAAAGACCTGCACATTGGTCCCCTTGCCGGGTGTTGAGTCGATGTGGAGTAATCCATTGATCAACTCTGTGCGCTCTCTGAGATTGACCATCCCTAGAGAGCCACGTTTTT
>Ga0233431_1006069_pt1 | contig 11162 bp, 8 predicted proteins | sample SI_118_April2016_FD_179867 | JGI IMG/M metagenome (GOLD analysis project Ga0233431, IMG submission 179867) | Seawater microbial communities from Saanich Inlet, British Columbia, Canada - SI_118_April2016_200_MG | ecosystem: Environmental > Aquatic > Marine > Inlet | place: Canada: British...
CATGTCGTTTCAGCGAAATCGCTTCAAGGAAGTGGCAACTCGAATTTACAGCAACAGCCAAAGGAATTTTTTGACGAGGGAGGTTGCTAACCCCGGTGAATCAGCTAGAAGCATCATTACAGTTAGTCTTTCCGGTCTTTCAGATAATCTGAAATAATGGACAAAATAGCCTTGCCGAATTGTCTCTGCTTCTGTATCCCAATGCCTTTCACCTGTTTCAGCTCTTTGGTGTTTTTCGGCAGGTGTGTTGTAAGTTCGATCATTGTTTTGTTAGGCAGCACCATATATAAGGCCAAGTCTTTTTCATCAGCTTGTTCCTGTCGCCAGGATTTAAGTTGTGCGTAAAGTTCCGGATGCGCTATGGATGCAGGGGCAGACGCTGTGGAAATTTTTTCAACCTTTTTTTCTTTTTTAGGTGTTTCAATTCTGGCCCTGGCTCTGGTTTCCAGGTATTTTTTAACGGAAAATCCAGTTGAACAGGCGTGCAGCACAGTTAGTTTTATATCCGTGTCCTGCTTCAGGCGGGACAGCGCGTCATTTAATGCTTTTTTTACGACTTTGTTATCTATTTCAAGGGAAAGGTTTTGCAGTGTTTTTTCGATAATTGAGGTGGTTTTTTCGATAAAATAGACACATCCTTTTTGCACTCTTTCCTGCAAAACCGGATTATCTTCAACGCTGTTTTCTTTCCTCACTATCCAGTTTATCTGATTGTCAAATTTTTCTGAGACACTGACAATGTCGTTCTTCAGGGACCGGTTCATCTCGTGCAAATTGTCCGCCAGGTAGGTCGGGATGCTCCCTTTGTTGTCCTTAATGATTTTCAAGCTGTAAAACACCTGTCTTTGCAGCACGGCGAATTCGAATAATTCCTTGAGTAAGGCGTGCTGGTAGCTCAGTCGGGATTGATTCAACAGGTGGTCTTCAGCAGGGTTTTGTTCTATGTCACGATTGAATGCCAGCACATTTGAGTCGCATTTAATGCAATTATTGGACAATGGTGTACTTAAAACGAGTCCGTCAAGTGATTTGCAGCGGCTCAGGGCCACATATACCTGGCCGTGGGCAAATGCTGCATTGGCATCAATGATGGCTTTTTCAAAGGTCAGTCCCTGGCTTTTGTGAATGGTAATGGCCCATGCCAATTTTAAAGGATACTGTTTAAATGTGCCGGCGACGGTTTCTTGAATTTCTGCTGTTTTTTGATCAATGGTATACTTAGTGTTTTTCCATTCCGCGGTCTTGACTGCAATCTGCTGAAAATCACCTGGACATTGGACATATATGGTGTCTTCTGAAATTTTTTTTACGTTTCCTATTTTTCCATTATAAAACAGCTTGTCACTGGAAATGTCGTTTTTCACAAACATTACCTGCGCTCCTTTTTTTAGAACAAGTTCGAAATCAGTCGGATAAGCATGGTTTGGAAAATCCCCGGTAACTTCTGCTTCATAATACCAGGCCTTTTGGGATAATGTTTTCAGTTTGGCTGTATTGATCTGTCTGGCCTGGTTGTTATGGGTGGTAAGGTGGATATACCCTTCATTATCCTGGTGACTGAAATCAGGAATGTATTTCTGGTTCAGTTCCTGCAGGATTTCGACATCTATTCTGTTTTCACGAACTTTGTTCAGCATATTGATAAAAACAGTATCATTTTGACGAAAAATGGTTTTTAGCTCAATACGAACATAATCAGTCTTTTGCAGGGCCCTGCTGCCGAAAAAAAACAGGGTATCATAGTAATCTTTCAGCAAATTCCATTCATTATCTTTCACAATAGGGGAAAGTTGATGAAGGTCACCGATCATGAGCAACTGTAAACCGCCAAAGGGTTTTGAGCGATCCTTGTACCTGCGCAATACTTCATCAATGCCATCGAGCAAATCAGCTCTTACCATGCTCACTTCATCAATCACCAACAGGTCCAAACTTTTTATAATATTGATTTTTGTGCGGTTGAATTTTTGTATTTTGGCTCGTGAAGGAACCCTGTTTTCATTGCCATCGTTGCCTGATGCGTCCAACGCCTCCTCCGGAAGGTGCGGGCCAAAGGGCATTTGAAAAAATGAGTGAATGGTGACACCGCCTGCGTTTATGGCAGCCACGCCGGTTGGCGCGACAACGATCATTCTTTTGGAAGAATTTTTTTTCAAGTTATGCAAAAAAGTAGTTTTTCCGGTGCCAGCCTTGCCGGTGAGGAAGATATGGCTTCCGGTATATTCAGCAAAATTAAAGGCCATCTCAAGCTGTGGATTGTTGAATTCTGGTGGTGTCATGCGTAATAACGTACTCTCCTTAAAATGTTTATAACGCCCGGCGTTACCGGTGCAAAATAAGTGTAGCGAGGGACGGGCGTAGCATTTTTGCATCCGTGTACACGCCGTTGTTCAAGTAAGCCGCTCTGCGGGAGTTATCTCTTGCCAGTAACCCAACCCGGATAAACCGAAACCAAAATGATTTCAAAGTTATACATTTAACCATTTAATTTGATTAGCAAAAAAATTAACGATATAAATATTTTGCCATTTTGGGTCAGAATTTAACTTTTTATTATAATATAATCGGTGTGGTGTCCCCAGATTTTAGATTTCCACCCGGTATTTTATAATTTTTAACTAATTTGATACATGAACTGGTTTGGCATAAAGTTTTAGTCCCAATGCTCCCACAACTTTAAGGATTGTATCAAAATTTGGAACTCTTTTTCCTGAAAGCGCCTTGTATAGACTTTCTCGCGACAGATTAGCATCACGAGCAACTTGTGACATACCTTTAGCACGGGCAATATCGCCAATGGCCTTTGCTATGAATGTAGCATCTCCGTTCCCTTCTTCAATACATGCTTCCAAATATGCCGCCATTTCTTCTGGTGTGCGAAGATGCTCTGCAACATCATACCGAGTAGTAATAGTTTTACTCATAATGATTATTTCCTATAAGTTACGTGCAAGTCTCAGGGCGGTTTTGATATCTATAGCTTGGGTACGCTTATCACCACCTACCAATAGAATCACAACTTCAAGACCTTGCTGTTTAAAATATACTCTATAGCCAGGGCCATAGTTGATTCGCAACTCCGAAACTCCCTCCCCGACGGGTTTTACATCCCCTGGATTTCCTATAGCCAAACGTTCTATCCTTGCCAGGATACGTGATCTGGCACGGAGGTCACGCAAGCCATCAAGCCATTTCACGAAAATTTTAGTTTTTCGAATTTGAATCATAGTTGAAATGTATCCAAAAGGCTACATAATATCAAGACAAGAAAAGGGGTCAAGTCTGCCCTTGACTCATTTTGTTTGATTAGTTGAGCAAGAGTCAAGGGCAGACTTGACCCCATGATTCATGATTATCAATGAAAAATGTCTGCTAACGCGTGTTTCCGCGCCGTGTTACATGATGTGGAATTCCAGGTCCCACTGCTCTTGCCAGTCGTGCCATGCTTTCTTATGGACAGGTCCATGCTTTTTTGTTAATAAAAATTTAAAGAGGATACAAAGATCGGCTAAGTTTACATAAATCCGGAGGAACTATGAAAGATCAGGCGTTTGAATTTTTATCCCATAGAAAACCATTTTCATTTCTGCCCAAAAAAGAGATACAGAAAATAGCTGACATCATTACACTGAAAAGAATAAACAAGGGTGCGGTTATATCAATTCAGGGGAAAACCAAATTAGATGAAGTTTTGATTATAAAAGAAGGAAATCTGGAATTGTTTCATGAGACAATGGGGAAAAGGGTATTAAGCGGTAACATTAATATTGGCGAAGTCTGTAATGGAATTGCAATTCTCATGAATCTTGGAACTGCGTTGCGAACAGTTGTGGCGGAGAAAGATTCCGAATGCTATGTAATAAATAAACAGGTTTTTACTGATTTATGTTTACGTTATAATAATTTCCATCAATATTTTGTGAAAGAATATAACCGATTGATGGTGGATGAATCGTATTCATCTGTTATTTCAAAAGAAGAGCCATTCAATTTTTTGACTAATGTTCCTCCTTTTTCTTTTTTACCGGAGAGTGTTGTGAGGTACATTTCCTCCGTTGTATCAGTGGGATATTATCGTAAAGATAAAGTTTTATTTAATCAGGGCAGAGGAACTATCGAACATATATTTATAATCCGGAAAGGAACTGTTGAACGTTATTATGAGGAGGGAAATAAAAAAATATTAAAAAGAGTTCTTGGCAGAGGAGATATATTCGGAGGAATTTCTATTCTTATAAATAATAGCGTTCCCATAAGAACATTAAAATTAATGGAAAAATCATATTTTTATATTTTTCCGAAAAAAGAATTTTTGAAAATTTGCGATGAATATAAAGACTTTTCCGAATTTTTTACCGGAGAATTCGGCAAGATGATGTTGAATAAATCTTATGCTTCAATAATAGGAAAATCAATTCAACCAGGAGAAAAAGATTTACAGTTTTTTAATCAGCCGATTTCAGATATTTATAATAATAATCCGGTTTTTTGCCATGATAGCAGTTCAATAAAAGAAGCAGCGTCAATAATGAGCGCTCATCGCTGTAGTTCCATTATTGTTAATGATTCAAAAGGAAGATCCCTGGGAATAGTCACTGACTTTGATTTTAAAAGTAAAGTTGTATCCAAAGGTTTTGATATTAGTAAAGAAATCTTCCATGTAATGTCCTCTCCTTTAAAGAGTATATCTACTCAGGATCTTATTTTTGACGGTTTAATGAAGATGATTCAGGAAAAAGTTAAACACCTCACGGTAACGGATGCGGATGATAAAGTTGTAGGAATAATTACAAATAGTGAATTACTTTTGGCGCAGGGACAGTCACCGGTTTATTTTATTCGTGAAATTTCAGAGGTTGAGAGTGAGAAAGAGCTTATAAACAAGCATGACAGATTATCTTTTATTATTAAGAATTTAATTCAGAGCGGGGCAAAGGCGGATAATGTAAACAAAATAGTGACAACAGTGGCTGATACTGTTTTAAACAAGATTATAGGTTTTGCCATAAGAGAATTGGGGGATCCTCCATGCAAATTTGTTTTTATGATCATGGGAAGTGAAGGACGACAGGAACAAACATTAAAAACAGATCAGGATAATGCTATTATATATGAAGATGTTTCGGAAAGCTCTGAAAAAAAAGTAAATGATTATTTTTTAAAATTTGGTAAAAAAGTTTGCTCGCTTCTTGATCAGGCAGGATATGAATATTGCAAAGGGAATATAATGGCACAAAATCCCGAATATTGTAATTCACTATCTGTTTGGAAAAATATGTTTTCAAAATGGATTTACACAGCGTCTCAGGAAGACTTACTACAAGCAAGTATTTTTTTTGATTTTAAAGGGGCGTTTGGAGATATGGAATTAATTAACCGTCTAAAAAATCATCTGTTTCGGTCTTTTGATAATTGGTCGGGTTTTTTCAGGCATTTAACAGAAAATGCGATGCATTTTAAACCGCCATTGGGTTTTTTCAGAAATTTTATAGTAGAGTCAAAAGGGAAACACAGGAACTCCTTTAATATAAAAACAGCAATGACGCCTATTGTTGATTTTGCCAGAATTTATGCTTTAAAAAATAGAATAGAGAAGACCAACACAATTGAAAGATTAAGAATCTTATATGAAAAAAAAGTCATATCAGAGAAGAGATATATTGAAGTATCGCAAGCCTACAGATTTTTAATGCAATTCAGATTTTTAAGACAGATTAGCGCCATAGAAAATGGTCAGGGGCCTGATAATTATATAAATCCTAAAAAATTATCAAATATTGAACAGACTATGTTAAAACAAATATTTAAAACCATAGAAAAGATTCAATCAAAATTAAGTTTTGAATTTTTAGGGATTGTCTAATTATCTAAAACTTTAAAAGCCTGTCGCGAAATGATGAAAAAACAATATATATTCCTGCTTATTGTTCTAATGTTGTTAATATTGCCTGCCGGATTTACAATTTTTTGGTTAAATAAGCTGATTGCCCCTGTAAATCACAAGATTCCTGCTTCAATTTGCGCAAACTTTGAGAATGTTGAATTCAGAAGCGCTTCGGGAGCAGTTCTAAAAGGCTGGTATGGGCATCACAAACATGCCATGGCCAGTGTTATGCTCCTGCATGGAGTAAGAGACAGCAGGACCGGAATGGAGAGTCGTGCCAGGCTTCTGTATGAGAATAATATGAATGTGTTGCTTTTTGATTTTCGGGCGCATGGCGAGAGCACAGGCAACAACATAACATTCGGCTATCTTGAATCACTGGATGCTGAGGCGGCATTTGCATTTCTAAAGAAGCGTACAAGCGATATCAGGATTGGCGCTGTCGGATTTTCTCTCGGTGGCGCTGCAATATTATTAAGTGATGATTTGCGGTGTAAACTTGATTTTCTTATTATAGAGGCCACACATGCAACTATTGAAACAGCGATTAGTAATCGAATCACGATGAGACACGGAAAGATATGGACAATCTTTACCCCTTTCCTCTCCGAACTGTTGCGCCTGCGACTGGGAATCTCTCCTGAGCAGCGACAGTTGCAACCTGTCACAGAGATCCATAAGTTGAATTGCCCTGTTTTTGTAATCGGCGGGTCTGATGACAAACGAACTATATTGCAGGATAGTCATGCGCTGTTCAATGCAGCTCCGGAGCCTAAATATCTCTGGATTGTGAACCGCGCCCGGCATGAAAATTTTCATAAGTTTGCCCGTAAGGCATACGAAAAGAGGGTGTTGGAATTTATCAATTTTACATGTTTAACAAAGTCCTGAGTTATACTTAACTAAGGGCTCACTCAAAAATAACTTCACGTTGTTGTGAAAACCCGAAATACAGACCTCGTAAAATTAAATTTTTGATATTCTGGCAAGAGTTGATTTTTTTTGGAATTATTTCGTGTTCAGCCCAAAAACCGGACAGCATCCCCGACTTAAAAATTGGACATCCCGCTATTTAATATCTTTATAATGTTATATAATATTATAAAAAAGACAAAAAAATGCTTGCATTTTATAACGGTCTTTTGGTATTGTTTCATAAATTTTAACTTAAGAGGTGTTTAAAGTTTTGTGGTCACATTCAAAATTGAAAATAATGAGATTGATCTTAATTATCCCGAAGGGATTGTGTATTATAGCCGGTGGTTTTAACCACCGGTAAAATAGATATAAACCGATGAGTCCTGAAAGGACGACGTTATAATTAACGTGGATATTAAAAAACCACAGATTTTCACAGATTAAAAATACATAAAATCTGTGTAATCTGTGGTTAAAATAATAATGCTATTCGCTTGAAAAAGCACAAAACAAAACTACCTGTTTTTTTACCATGAAGAGCATGAAGTACATGAAGAAAAACTTCATGTCCTTCATGGTGATTATCCCTGAATAAAAACATGGGATTCCCTATACTATTAAATTACAACACCACCAGGAAATGCGAGAGTGGCGAAATTTGGTATACGCACTGGATTTAGGATCCAGCTCCGGCAACGGATTGGGAGTTCGAGTCTCCCCTTTCGCACCATCATGAAATTTTAACAATAGTTCTCCTCCCATAAAACAGATTTTTCAGCATCAGTCTGCGCTCAGAAAAAAAGTTGACAGTCCCGACTGTTTTCAACCACACGGCTAACCTGTTTAAAAAGTGTAAACTATTTTTAAAGCTTTATGAAACAGGCCGGATTTTCCACTCACATTTTTTTCCTAAAATAAAGAACAATACTTTTTCCTAAAACCGGATTGAGTAGTTTTTCAATCTTTCGGGTTATCCCTGGATGTTTCATTATGTCCCAGACAAGGAATTTGTGATAAAGTTTTATGAGCATGGAGTTTTCTCCGGAAGGTCCTGCAAGGCATTTCAGCCACCAGTAAGGTGTGTGGAGACTGTGGGCAAAATGGATTGATTTAAGCTCAAGACCTGTTTTTTCAAATAGAGAGATTATCTCTTTTTTTTTGTATATGCGGACATGCCCCTGGTTAACATTGTGATAATCATCAGAAAAAGCCCAGCAAATCAGTTCGGGAAAATATCGCGGCACACTGATAATCAGGTCTGAACCTGGTTTTAAAACCCTGTTGATTTCAGTTGCAGCCTGCTTATGATCCCGTATATGCTCCATTACCTCTGAACAGATCACAAGATCAAAGGATTGATCTTTAAACGGCATATAAAGTGTATCCGCAACAGAACCCGCCCATTTGCCATTGCCATGTTCTCCGAGTTTTTCATGGTATCCGAGCCTTTTCACAGTATCGGTAACATTATTTATATTCAGGTCCGCACCAACAACAAAAATCCCGTTATAACGATAGGCTTCACAGGTGTGGCGACCTGAGCCGCAGCCTATGTCAAGAATCCTTAAAAATGGTTTTATATAAATACGTTTGAAATCAACAGTAATCATGTGTATATACTTTTTCTTTCGTCAGCTTTGTTTTTTTACAGTCTGTTCCATTTAACTTCTTACTGTTTTTGGAAGCAATCATGTCTACTATCAGGGTTTAAGCTTCGAAATTTAGTATGAAGTCATATGAAACGTACTTATAGTTTACACTTTTTTAAACATGCCCCCTGCTTCCCTTCCTTAAACCACAACAAGGGAAAAGAGACGCCTTTTATATTTTTAGATTATGATAAAACAAATTATTGATTTTTTAAAAGATATTTTCAGAAAAATAAATGATAACCGGATTAAATGCGGTTTGTATTCGATTTATGCAATTATTTCTGTGGTCTTTTTTCTTTACTATCTTTTTCCCTCAGATGATATAAAATCCCATATTACACAATCCGTAAGACAGGTAAACCCTAATGTGAATCTTAAAATTCAGGATGTTGGTCTTTCTTTCCCTTTAGGCGTAAGCCTTAAAAATGTTATTTTTGAATTCGAGTCAACCCCTGGATTTGCGTTTGATAAAGTTAAGGTTAGTCCTTCAATATTGTCGATTATTGGATTTGGACGCTCATACAGTTTTAAATTCAGAGCTGTGAGCAAAAATAAGGGCATAATCAAAGGAGACGCGGTTATTGTAAAAAATAGTCATCCTGCTGATTTTATGATTAATACGGTTATTTCAGAAATTGAATTAAAGAATATTGATTATATGAAAACTCTTATCCCGCGAGGCGTTTCCGGGCTTGCGAGCGGGAGTATGACTATGAGCGGTAGCGCTGAATCAGGTATTATAATGGATTCAGAAGTCAATATCCTGAATTGTGTGACAATGTTTTCATTTTTGGGTTTGAATGAGATTGACTTAAACTTTAAGCAGGTTGACGCTGTTTTGCATTTGTCGGACAACAAGCTGGAAATAAAAGATATAAGCGTGAGCGGAGACCAGCTTAACGGAAGTTTTAAGGGAAATATCAGAATAAATGAAATGCCTGGCAAAAGCATATTAAATATTACCGGGACCATTAAACCTAAGACCGCTTTTTTATCCCAATTAAATAAAGCGTTATCAGGAAATGTGTTGGGCCGTTTTGGCCTTGCCTCAAAAGGAATTCCTGTACGTTTTAAAGGAACGGTTGATAAACCGACATTCTCATTACAATAATCGGGACCTTTACATACTTGAGTTTTCGGTTACCGGTTAGCGGAAAACCGTAGTGCGCCACGAAGCGCTATGGCATCTTACTGGTGAAAGTCCAGTCTCAAAAGTGCAGACCCGGAACATTCTGCGCTTTGCGTAGTAATGCAGATCAGACGCTAAAGCGTCCGTGTTGATATACACAAAGGGAGCGCAAAGCGCTTCGGCTGCGTTCCCACGTAAAACGCGGGAACGAAAAACAATAGTTTTCGATCTACTGAAATTTTTAATTTTCAATTTTTACAAGGGGCCGCGGATGGGTAATTTATCAATAAAAAGAGAGTATTTCACGATACTTAATTTCCTTTTGATCTTTGGAGCCGCGTATTATGGCGTAGATACTTTTTATTCATATTTGAAAAGCGGAACTGTGCCTTATGTAACACCCGTAAATCTAACTGAACAGAAAAAAGCTGTAAAAAATGTTAAGCAGGTAAACAGAACTCTGGATTATTATAATCAGATTAGTAAGCGGAATTTATTTAAAATAAAAGATATTTCAAAGAAGAAAAAGCCCGGCATAAATCTGGAATCTTTAAAACTAACGGATTTAAAGCTTAAATTATTAGGAACAATAGTTGCAAAGCAGTCTGATAATTCCCGTGCAATTATAGGCGAACTGCATTCCAGAGAAAGTAGTAATGATATTTACAAAATAGGAGACCGTGTAAAGACAGCCAGATTAAAGATGATTTTGCGCGAAAAGGTTATTTTAACTGTTAACGGCAAAGATGAAATTCTTGAAATGGAAAGACAATCAACCGGGACCAGTATCTATACAAGATCTACCAGACTGTCCAGCACCCAAAAAAGACTCAGCAGGCCGTCCGATCTCAGTAGAGGCATTACCTTGAAAAGAGCCGATGTGGACAATGCGGTAAAAGATGCAAACAAGTTGATGAGCCAGATAAGAATAAAGCCATATTCAGGAAAAGGGAAAGATGGTTTTCAGTTAAGCCGTATTGCTTCCGGATCTTTGTTTAGCAAAATGGGATTCAAAACCGGCGATATTATAACTGGTGTTAATGGAAACAAGTTAAACTCTATGGATGATGTGCTCGGCCTTTATAAAGAACTAAAAAAGGCTGATTCTTTATCCATTCAAAGATTAAATCAATATGGCAAGGAAACTTCCGTGAACTATAATATTAAGTAGAGGCAGTCTTTTGAATACTAATCAATTATTGAATTGGTGGCAGCATCTGCCGGAAAAGATGAATCCGGTTGTTTTTGATCTTGGGTGGTTCAAGCTTCAGTATTATGGACTGATGTACATTGTTGCCATTACTATAGTTTACTCCCTGGTATCATACAGGATAAACCGCGAACCAGGGTTTTCCATTTCAAAGACTCAGGTCCGCGAACTGAGCCTGAACATGGTTGTAGGAATTATTATCGGAGGGCGACTCGGATACGTTTTGTTTTACAACTTTACTTACTATCTGCAATATCCCTGGGAGATAATACTACCTTTTGAAATTACAGACCAGATTCATTTTACCGGAATTTCCGGCATGTCATACCATGGAGGCCTGATAGGAGTTATAATTGCAAGCTGGCTGTA
>Ga0233431_1006073_pt1 | contig 11156 bp, 10 predicted proteins | sample SI_118_April2016_FD_179867 | JGI IMG/M metagenome (GOLD analysis project Ga0233431, IMG submission 179867) | Seawater microbial communities from Saanich Inlet, British Columbia, Canada - SI_118_April2016_200_MG | ecosystem: Environmental > Aquatic > Marine > Inlet | place: Canada: British...
ACAACATGGTCCCTGACTTGGGTTCCCTCACGGCTTTCCAGGCCAGATCCCGACCCTGTTCCGCGGCCTCTTTCATTTCATGGAGACTTTCAATGCATACAAACGCGCTGAGAAACTGTGCGGCGATATTCCCCGAATTTCCCCGCGCCGACAGCAGCAGTGCCTCAATCAATTGATCCCGGCTTTCAAATGGCTGTTTGAGCGGTTGAAGGCTGACAACCAGGTTTCTGCCGGTGTCACCGTCCGCCACGGGAAACACGTTAATGCTGTCCAAAAGGTCGGCCCAGGCGGAAACCCGGTCAACCCCCGCCTCAAAAGCCTCAAATATTGTTGATTTCATCAACGGTTCATCCACTGCTGAAGAAAGCTGGTTCAAGACAAATGTCTCCTTGATAAAAGTCTGTTCACGGTTGGCCTTTCTATTACCACGTTAACTCAGCGGAGGCAACCAATGAAGCTTCAGGGGACCCATTCTTGAACCTCCAGCCAGGGCCCGAAAAGAGAGACACTTAAGGTGTCCCTCGAATTCGACCCGTTAGTCGCATTTTCTGAACGGCGTTTCAAAAAACCACTTGATTTTTCAAGCCCATGCATACTACTGTCGTCTCTGACAAGAAAATCCGTTGATAAAATCCGTACGAAAACACCTCAAATGGATGTCAAAATGGATGCTTACCGTAACCCCCCATATCTTGAATCAAGATATGGGGGGTTTTTGTTTTATCCGGAGGGTGGCTTGTCAAAGGACGGCGATTTCATGTTGGAATGCATTGAGTCAAGGGCGGATTCGACCTGTAACCCACCAACCCAAAATTGACCAAAAGGCCTTTATATTTACGGAGATCTGTTTCATTCGGCATTAAACATCTTTCTGTTTATCATGCGCATTGCACACTATGCAGTTAGCAGAATAGTTAAAATACCAAGGATTTTTGTTGAGGGTTTATTTTGATGCGTAATAAACAGAAACTATACAATCACAGTTTACAAACAGCGTAATGCCAATGATGCTCCAAATAAAAACGTTAAGGGATCACGCCTACGAACTCACCAAAGCCCGCGACCTCCTCCTGCCGCGCCTGATGAACGGAGAGATTTCGGTATGAAACGAAAACGACTGATGGATCTGATTCCCCTCGGTGAAGGCTTCACAACCGAGTTCAAGCGTTCAGGCACTTCGAATCTCGGGCGCGAAATCTGCGCCTTTGCCAACGCCACCGGCGGTGTAATCCTGATTGGTGTAACGGATAAAGGCGAAATCGTCGGCGTTGCCGATCACAACCGGCTGAAGTCGGAAGTGCAGGCCATCGCCCGTTCCGCGGAGCCGCCAATTTCCGTGGATGTTGAGATTGTTGAGCAAGTCCTCTGTGTGGACATCCCGGCCCAGAACGGCAAACCCTACTCGTTCGGTGGCAAGTTCTTTTTGCGCGAAGGAGCGTCTTCACAACAGATGTCGCGCGAGGAGATACGAGAGTTCTTCTTTAAGGAAGGGTTGATCCATTTTGATGAGGCCCCGTGCAGACACTTTTCGCTGAAATCGGATCTGACCGATGACGTGTGGAACCTGTTCCGGGTGCGGGCAAAAATTCCTGCTGATATGGAACCAGTTACGGCTCTGGAAAATCTCCACCTGTTCAAAGACGATCGTATGACCAACGCCGGAGCATGGTTGCTGGCGCGTGATATCCAGAAGTTCAATATCAGCGCCGATGTCGCATGCGCCCTGTTTATGGGTACCGACAAAGTGCGTATTCTCGACCGGCGTGGTTTTAACGGTGATGTGTACTCTATGATCGATGACGTTGTCGCCTATATCCTCTCCAAAATCAATGTGGAGTACGTCATCAAACATGTAAAGCGGGAAGAGCGACCTGAACTCCCTGAGGAGGCGCTGCGGGAGGCAGTGGTTAACGCAGTTGCCCATCGAGATTACCGCTCCACAGCCAATGTGCAGGTCTATATTTTCAAAAATCGGGTAGAGATTGTCAGTCCCGGCGGGCTCCCCGCGGGAATGACCGAAGCAGAATTAGGCATCAAAAGCGTCCCGCGCAATCCTCTGCTTTTCGGGATGCTCTTTCGTATGGAAGCGGTGGAGCATATCGGTTCGGGCATCAAGCGTATTCGCAGCCTGTGCCGGGAATACGGTGTGGCCGAACCACGTATTGAGGTATCCGAACATTGGTTTACCGTGAGCTTTCCGAGACCGATCGTTCAGGATGAAGGCCAGACACCCGTTGAAACCGGGGAACTTGGGACCGTTTCCGTCCAAAGCTTGTCCCAAGTCTGTCCCAACTCTGTCCCAAGTGACCTTGCCGAGATGATCATGCAGGCTTCGACTTCACCGGTGGATATGTTGACGCTGATGGCTCTGGCAGGGCACACAAATCGAACCCGTTTCAGAAAAGCGATTTTGCAACCACTGATGGACGTTGATCTCATGGCGCTTACGATCCCTGATAAGCCGCGCAGCAGTAAACAACGTTACCACCTGACCGAACTGGGACAAGAACTGCTCAAACGACAGGACAAGGAACAATCATGACCCCCGCATCCTATACGGAAGACACCCTTGTTCAGCAGACCACCGCCGAGTACCTGGGAAACCAGCTTGGCTGGAAGTCGGTCTATTCCTACAACAACGAGGATTTCGGACCGGATAGCCTCCTGGGCCGCAACTCAGACCAGGAAGTGGGCTGATACGGATCCTGCGGGCCAAACTCATCCAACTGAATCCGGGTCTTCCGGATGCGGCCTATGATGATGCGGTTCGGCAGATCACCGCTACTGTGGCCTCCCAGACCATCGTGGCCACCAATCGGGAGAAGTTACGCGTGGATCAGTGGCGGGAAAAGGAGGCCACACGCGATGCAGTGCGGGTCGCCATCAAAAATTTCCTTTGGAGCGACAAAACGGGCCTGCCGGTGGACAGTTACACGGAAGACGATGTGCAGACACGGTCAGATGAAGTGTTCCGCCATGTATTTCGGGTGTACCCGACGGTCCCGTCACCTTACTATCAGTATGCAGCAGCGGCATGAAAGTGAAAGCACGGGGTGTTCCCGGAACTGCGAGGAATGCACTTGACTCCTCACAATTTATGGTCCATATCAGTCTTCATGAAGGATATTAATCCCTTCATTTCACATGTTCACATAATACCATCTTAAAACGGTTCCGAGATCCTGGCGGTTCTCCTGGATGATCTATCCGCCTCCCGGAGCCATGAAAGGAGCACTTCAATGAAAATTATCGGCGTTTCCTGCAGTCCCCGAAAAGGGAAGACCACCCGGACTGCCCTGGATAACTGCATCCGTGCCATTACTGAAAACTTCCCTGAAATCCAGACGGAAATTATTGACCTGGCGGGAATGGACCTGAAGGGGTGCGTGGCATGCGGCAGCTGCATGAAAAGTCTGGAATGCAGCCAGAAAGATGATTTTAACGGCATCATCCCCATCCTCGAAGACCCTGGTGTGGGGGGGCTCATTGTGGCGACGCCGGTATACCTGGGCACCATGAGTTCACAATGCAAGGCGTTTCTTGACCGCACCGTCATGTTCAGACGCAACGGCTTCCTGTTCCGGGACTTGGTGGGCGGCGTATTGGCCGTGGGAGGCTTCCGAAACGGCGGCCAGGAGGCGGCCGTTCTGCATGTCCAGTCCGCCATGCTGGTTCACGACATGATCCTGGTGGGGGACGGGAAACCGGGATCCCATTTCGGCGGCACCCTGTGGAGCGGCCACCCGGAAGGCATGGAAAATGATGTTTTGGGCCTCAATACCGCCAGGAACCTGGGTCAGAGGGTGGCGCAGGTGGCACTCAAAATCCATGGCTGAATCCGGCATCCCCCTCGTTGGGAAAGGGGGTCAAAACAGCAGTAAAAGACCTTTAAAGGAGGTTTAAACGCATGTCTTTAGATATCAACAGTACCCTGAAAGACAAATTCTTAGGGTTTATCGGCGCAGGAAACATGACGGAGGCCATGATTCGCGGCATCATTCAAAACCAGGTGGTACTACCGGATCGGATCGTGGCATCGGACATATCCCATGAGCGGAGAGAATACGTATCCAAAACCTTTGGTATTGAAACTTCCAAGGACAATCGATCGCTTGTGGACCAATGCAATGTGATCTTTCTTGCGGTTAAGCCCCAGGCGGTCCCCCAGGTACTGAAAGGCATGGGCGCAGACATGGGACCTGAAAAACTGCTGATTTCCATTGCGGCGGGGGTTCCCATAAAAACCCTTTCGGCCGGCCTCCCCAAGGGTCCCCGGATTGTTCGCACCATGCCCAACACGCCCATGACGGTCATGGAAGGCGCCATGGGCATTGCATCGGACAGTCCCGCCCGACCGGAAGATCTGGAAACCGTGGAAACCCTTTTTCGCCCCATGGGACGTACCGTTCGCATTGAAGAAAAACTGATTGATGCGGTCACCGGGCTTTCGGGGTCCGGCCCCGCCTATGTGTTCATGATACTGGAAGCCCTGGCGGACGGGGGCGTCAAGATGGGGCTGCCCCGGGATGTTTCGGAGACCCTCGCGGCACAGACGCTGATGGGATCGGCCAAGATGTTTCTTGAAACCCGACAAAACCCCGGTCAGCTCAAGTGCATGGTCACCTCCCCCGGCGGCACCACCATCGCCGGCATCCACGAACTGGAAAAGGGTGGTATCCGCGCATCCCTCATGAACGCCGTTGAGTCCGCCACTAAGCGGTCCATTGACCTGGGCAAAGGGTAAAAAAACCGGCATCAAAAACCAAAAATCTCCAGGGGCTCCGCGATTAAGACAAACCACGCGAATCCCCTGGAGAAAAATTCCAATGGCCCAGCTGAAAAATCAGGCCTAGCTACGCACAAACGCCCAAGCCTCATCCATATCGGCCACGTCAAAATACTTTTCAATGATCTCCTTCTTGGTACTTCCCAGAAGCTTGTTATCCAGCTCGATCAGAATCTTTTCCAGCTTGCTGTGCCCCACCACCGCGATATGGCGAAGATTTTTCATGTGCGTGAGAGCGTATTTGCAGTCCTCATAAAAGGCCCCGAACTCACTCTTCCCAAATTTCAGCTGGTCAATTTTAACCAGAAAATTCAGTTTTTCGTGACCTTCGGCCAGTTTGTCATCGCAGATTTTTTTCAGCGCCTCAATGTCTTCTTTCATATAACCACCGACCACCTCAACCCCCAGGACATTCCCTCCACTCCCTTCCAGAATCTTGAACATGGCTCCCTCCTTAAATTCAGTTTATATTTACGGCAAGATATCCCGGACCCTGCCGGATTCGATTTTCATCCTGCCCCCTGACAACTGTCCCCTGCACCCTCCGAACTTTTACACATGATACTTAAAATAAGCCGCACAGGTCCCTTCGCTCGATACCATACAGGGACCAATGGGGGTTGCCGGCGAACACGCGTTCCTGAAAAACTTGCATTCCGGCGGTGTGGCGGCGCCCTGCAAGACTTCGGCACAGAGACACCCGGGCGGTTCCTTTGCTGCCGGAACCTGCAGATCGAACCGATTTTCCGCATCAAAGGCGGCAAAAGAATCCCGAATGGCCAGGCCGCTTCCCGGAATAATGCCCAGCCCCCGCCAGGGCGCATCACACGGTTCAAAGACTTTTTCCATAATGGCCAGCGCCCCCGGGTTCCCCTCGGGGGAAACAGCACGGGCATACTGAATCTCCACTCCGGCCTGGTCCGATTCGATCTGTTGAACCAGCATCAGGATGCCCTGCAGGATGTCCACCGGTTCAAAACCGGTCACCACACAGGGCTTATGGTACTGTTCAACAACTTTTTCGTAAGGCGCGGTCCCGATGATGGTGGTCACATGGCCCGGACAGATGAATCCGTCCACCATGACATTTCCCCCGGAAAGGAGCGCGTCCATGGCCGGCGGCAACAGCTTATGGGCAGACAGTACCGAAAAGTTATCGTTCCCGCCCGCTTGGGCCGTCTGGATGGCGGCGGCCACCGTGGGCGAGGTGGTTTCAAACCCGATTCCGAGGAAAACCACCTCACTGTCCCTGTTTTCGGAGGCGATTCTGAGGGCGTCAAAAGTGGAATAGACCATTTTGACCACTGCGCCCTCAGCCTGCTCCATCTGGAGGGAAGAAGCACTGCCGGGCACGCGTATCATATCCCCGAAGGTCGTCACCATAACCCCTTTCGTTCTGGCCAGCTTCACCGCCCGATCGATCTCCTCCGTGGCCGTTACGCAGACGGGGCAACCGGGACCTGAAACCAGTTCAATGGTTTCAGGCAAAAGGGTTCGAATGCCGTGCCTGAAAATGGCCATGGTGTGAGTGCCGCAGATTTCCATTAAACGAACCGGTTTTGTGGAAATATCCCTGATCTTGTCGGACAGGGCTTTTGCCACGTCCCCATCCCGATATTCATCCATGTATTTCATAGGTTTCCTCAAATTGACCCTTTTGGCCGGCACACAACATACCGGCAATTACGGCCTGCCCCAGGCTTAACCCGCCGTCGTTTGCGGGAACCTTCGCATGGCTCAATACCTTAAATCCGTCTGCGCCAAGAACCCTGGTCAAACCGCTGAGCAATGTTTCATTCTGAAAAACCCCGCCGCTCAGAACCACCCGCTCCATACCGCTTTCGGCCCTCATGGTCACAGAGATTTGATGCAACATCCTGATCAGGGTGTTGTGAAATCGCCCGCTGATAACATCAGGGGGTTCCCCTTCCATCAGATCCTTTACCACACCCTGTATGATGGGTGCGGTTACCATAATCCATCCTCCGTCCCCGGCAACAATATCAAAGGCATAGGCCCCTTCTTCACCGGGTTTCCGACACATTTCCAGTTCAATGGCCGCCTGGCCTTCGTAGGCGATTTCCCCGCGAATGCCGAGGAGGGCTGAAACGGCGTCAAAAAGCCGGCCACTGCTGGATGTAGACGGGGAATTCACCCTTTTTTTCACCATTTCCAGAATAATGGATGCGGTTTCCCGGTCCAATTGCTGAACAAAAGGGATGGGCAGGTCAAACAGCGCCTCGCCATAGGCCTGATGGAGATGCACAAGCCCCATACGCCAGGGGGATCTGGCGGCCGCGTCCCCGCCGGGCAACGGCACGTAGCGTAAATGGGCCCGCCGTGAAAAGGAAACCATATCGCAAAGCAGGACCTCACCGCCCCAAATGGCCCCATCCAAACCGAGTCCGGTACCGTCCATGGCCAAACCGATGGCGGATCCCTCAACCCCATGTTCGGCAAGGCAGCTCACAATGTGGGCATGGTGGTGCTGCACCGCCAGTGTTGCAAATTCCTTTTGTTCTCTGGCGAACCTGGAACTCAGGTAGTCCGGATGAAAGTCATGGACGATCACTTCGGGATGAATCTCCAGAATCCGCCGTAGGTGGGAAACGGTTAATTTGAAGAAATCATAGGTTTCCAGGTTCTCCAGATCCCCCACATGCTGACTCAGGAAGGCACGGTTTTTTTTGGTGAGGCAGATGGTGTTTTTGAGTTCAGCCCCCAGGGCCAGCACCGACGGCATGGTGGCCATGGATGAGGGGAGGAAAACGGGAACCGGCACATATCCGCGGGACCGCCTGACCTGTCTCGGCACATCATCCACCACACGCACCACCGAATCATCCCCCCGCAGATGGATGTCCCGGTTGTGATTCAGGTAATAGTCGGCAATACCGTCCAGTTTTAAGAACGCCGCCTGGTTATCCCGTGTAATGGGTTCCTCGCTCACGTTGCCGCTGGTCATCACCAGGGGCCCCAAAGGCCCCTCCATCAGAAGGACATGCAATGGGGTATAGGGGAGCATAACACCCAGGTAACGGTTGCGCGGCGCCACCGGTTCCGAGAGACCCGTGTGTGGCTTTTTTTCCAACAGCACGATGGGTTTCTGGCGGGACAACAACAGTTCGGCCTCAGCCCGGTTCACATGAACAAACTTCCGGGCCATTTCCAGGTCTTTCACCATCACGGCAAGGGGCTTTTCCTCCCGCTGTTTTCGGCGTCTCAACCGGACCACGGCCTCATGGTTTGAAGCATCTACCGAGAGATGAAACCCGCCCAGCCCCTTGATCGCCAGAATGGCCCCCTGTTGCAGCAGGGAAATGGTCTCCCGAACCGGGTCGTCACAGGGCATCTTCGCGCCATTTGCGTCACAGAGAGATGGCAACGGGCCGCATGCCCAGCAGGCGTTGGGTTGCGCGTGAAAACGGCGATTGTCAGGATCTTCGTACTCTTTCTGGCAGACCGGGCACATTTTAAAAGATGCCATGGTGGTGGTGGCCCGATCGTAGGGAATGTCTTGGATGATGGTGTACCGGGGACCACAATTGGTGCAGTTGATAAAGGGATACCGGAATCGCCGATCCAGCGGGTCCAGGAGTTCCGCGCAGCAGTCTTCACAGATGCTCGCATCGGGAGAAATGAGTGCCGATCGCTCCTGCCGGCTTTTGCTTTGCCTGATTTCGAAGGATTTCTGGTTCTTAAAAGGGATGTCGCACCACTGTACGGATGCGATATGGGCCAGCGGCGGGGGAGTCGCCTCCACAGACGCCATAAAAGAGGCGATATTTGCGCTTGATCCTTCCACTTCCAGGTCCACGCCGAAATCCGTATTGCCCACGTAGCCCGACAGACCATATCGACCGGCCAGCTGATAGATGAAGGGGCGAAATCCAACCCCTTGGACAATCCCTTCAATGGCGCCGCGAACCCGCCTTTTCATGATTTCCAGGACCTTTAGGCTTTTGCCTTCATTTCACCTTTAAGCCAGTCGCACCATGCATCCAGCCCTTCCCCTGTTTTGCAGGAAATCTCAAAAATCGTCAGGTCGGGGTTCACCTTTAATGATTCTTCTCTGATGCGCTCAACCGAGCAATCCACATAGGGCAAAAGATCAATTTTATTGATGAGCAATACCTTCGACTCGTGAAACATGAGGGGGTATTTGGCCGGTTTGTCCTCGCCTTCCGTAACACTCAGGATCATTACTTTGAAATCTTCACCCACCTTGAATTCAGCAGGGCACACCAGATTGCCCACATTTTCAACCACCAGCAGGTCCAACGCGTCAAAATCAAATTCATGAAACGTATCACGAATCATGTTGCCATCCAGGTGGCAGGCCCCGCCCGTATTAATCTGTACCGCGGGCGCCCCCGTTTCGGCAATCCGCTCCGCGTCCTGGGAAGACTGGATATCCCCCTCAATGACCCCCATGTTCAGATGGTCTTTCAAGGCGACAATGGTCTTTTCGAGAAGACTCGTTTTACCGGCCCCGGGGGAACTCATGAGATTAAAAACCAGTAAATTTTTTTCATCAAAGATGGCCCTGTTTTCCTGAGCGATCCGATCATTGGCCGCCAAAATATTTTTTACAACCGATACTTTCATTGATATGACTCCATTTTAAAATTCAAAAAATCATTTCATATTCAATCGCGAACGCTTCAATCCACCTCCATTTCAACAATGGACAACTCCTGGCCGGACAGGGTTTCAATATCCGTTCCGTCGCAGAAGGGGCATTCAAACGCGTAGTCTTTGATTTCAAAGGTCTGTCCGCATCCCCGGCAATTCCCCGTCAGAGGGATGACTTCCATATTGAGTTTTGCGCCTTCCAGTTCGGTACCCGACGTCATTATTTCAAAGCAGAAGGAGAGGGATTCAGGAACGATGGCGGAGAGCTGCCCCACATGGACGAGAACGGATTTCAACGTCGTCGCGTTGTTTTTTTCCATCTCTTCCTTGACCACATCCAGAAGGGACTGCGCGATGGACATTTCATGCATGGGACTTTTTCCTCAAATATGGGGCCTTTCCCTAGAATCGATCCGCATCAACCCTGTCTTAATGCCATGGACAGGGAATCGATTTTCTGTCTCGCATCGTTAAAAACACTCGACAGGTTCAGAGAATGGTTGGAGAAAATGCTCTGCGGCGACCCGTTAAAAACAATCCAGGGCTCAAAATAGCACCGCTCCAGGTTTTCAAGGATCTTATCCACCAGTGCCATGGCGCTTTTTTCCTCCAGCACCCGCTTGAAATCAACCTTAATGGCTTTGAAAGATTCGTACAGGCCGTAAGCCACACCCTGGGCATAATAAAAATTGTCATCGATGTGGTGCCATGAGATATTGAGGGTCACGAGCTGCGAACCCTTCTGACCATTCCCTTTCTTGTCCCCGGCATCCACCGGAAGGACGGTTCCTTTTCGCTGGGGAGCATTGATCAACCGGGTGTTCACGCCACCCATGAGCGAAGCATAATCATCCACAAGTTCAATGAGGTTGTCGCCACGGGGATAAAACTGGCTCTTTCCGCTCAACAGGTTCTGGTAGTACACCTCCAGATCATCATAGGCATTCTGCCATTTGCTCTCCGCCGAAGGAAACCACCACTTATAGGGATCATTGGAAAGCGCCGTGAAGGTATCCTCGACCTTGCGATCAATCTTGTCCGTGGTCCGCATGCGGGAGAGGTTGTCCCTTAAGACATGAATATTGTATCGAACCACTTCCAGTTCACCGATTTGAAAAAGCGGCATGTTGTCAAGAAAAACCGTGGGCCAGTAAATATCATTGGGCAGCCAGTTGTCCATCATCTGTTGGATGAGCATCTGGTTCGTCCTGACGAAGGCGGCGCCATTCACTTTGGCGTCATACTTGATGGACTCCAGGGGTTCCGGTTTTCTCGAGTTAACAACCATCACCACAATACAAAAAATCACCAGAATCAGGAGCAGAAGACCGACCAGGCCTCCGCGATTCTTCTTTTCAGTTTTTTCCGCCATAGCTTATGGATTCCTCCGTAAAGATAACCCCCGATTGAAAAAGCACAATGGAGGCATTCGTTTGATGAAGTTCCTGCTTAAGGAGTGATTTTAGAAGTGTGGGCGTACCGTTGTCAACCAGTAAAGACCGGGGAGGAAAATAAACTGTCCGCAGCCCGGCCTCCGCCGGTCTTATTTTTCGGATTTTTCGGGAGGGAGTTTGATCTTTTTAAACACCAGGTCATTCATGCTCTGGGGCGTCACTACCCGCTGGCTCAACAATTCTTTGGTGCCCGTTTTAAAGGCATCCGTGTCATGAAAGGGATGGGTCCCCTCCACCACCTTCAGGTCCGGATAATCCCGCTTGATGGTTTCCAGAAAAGC
>Ga0233431_1006074_pt1 | contig 11156 bp, 9 predicted proteins | sample SI_118_April2016_FD_179867 | JGI IMG/M metagenome (GOLD analysis project Ga0233431, IMG submission 179867) | Seawater microbial communities from Saanich Inlet, British Columbia, Canada - SI_118_April2016_200_MG | ecosystem: Environmental > Aquatic > Marine > Inlet | place: Canada: British...
CGTCTGCTCGCAGACGGTATATCTCACATCTCTCGGTTAAATCGAGGTGGTTGTAAGTCTGTTCCATTGCATACCCAGCATAGCTGAGTGTTGCACCTCGTTTCGGAATCTAGCCCCGAGGCTTCCGGCGCGATAATGCCGCATACGATGCCGTGAACATTTTTTCGGTGATAAATTTCCTCATACAGTTCCCGACCGCCGCCGAAATAGAACCATGCCATGAATTCCGATGGGTCCGGTCCGAAAGGAACCGACGAAAACAGTTGCAGCGCGGGCGCATTGTCTTTTCCGAACCCCGGAGACGCGAAGGCGGCGTCGATCGCACCCGATTCCACCGCGTCGAATAGCTCCGCGCTGGGCACCAGTGTCTCCGGTTCGTGGAATTTGATTTCCATTTCGCCGCCGGAAATACGCCAGATGTCCCGGCTGATACGAGTGGCAAGCGTTCCGATCTGCGGCAACGACGCCGAGAATGCGCTGGCCATTTGCCACGAGATTTCGGGAGCACTGGGTTCGACGGAAACGGGTTCTGTTGCCGGTGGCGAAAGGTGTTCAATGCGTTCGCCGGAAATGGATGTTGAAAGGTTGGTTAGCCTGGGGGCAAGGAACGTGGCGCCGATCACGACACCGACAACTGTTCCAATAATTATCCCGATAATCGCGTCACGCATGCGACTGCTCCCTCACCCATTTTTTCGAGCGGGTGTTTCATTTGTCTGGGGAGACTGACAAAAAAACCCCTTGCGATGCAAGGGGGTAATCTTCGTGAGCAGCGGATTTGTTGGTCGGGGCGATAGGATTTGAACCTACGGCCTCTGCGTCCCGAACACAGCGCTCTACCAGGCTGAGCTACGCCCCGATCCGTTGCGGAAGGGGTTATAGCGTTGTCGGAAGGGAAGGGCAAGCATCGTCTGGAATATGTTTTGCGCGCTCAATCGGAGAAATATATCTTCCATTCCGCAAGAGGGGGGGGAAGGAAAAAAAGAAACCGATCTGGGGTGTGTCGGACTGGGTATTCATGAAGGTGAAAACACAAGTTGAAAAGCGCGCCTCCGAGATAACGCATTGAACCCTACCCTTCGGCAGTCTGATAAGATATATCCGAAGTGACTCAAATGCGCGGTTTGGGGGGTTGGATGCCGTTGCCGTTTGTTGCAATTCTGATTGCCGGGGCCACCGGGTTTTTTCTAACTGCCGCATTATTTTTGCTGGTTAGAAGAATGCCGCGAACGGAAACGGGTGCCGGGTGGTGGGCGGTTTCATCGGTTGCTGCCGGCCTTGGCTACATTGTCCTGTTGATTCTGGGAAATCTGGGGCGGCCCGGCGAGGGCGAAGCGCTCTACAATATCCTGTTCGTGATTTGGGTTATGGCGCTCGCTTTGGGTGCGCGCGAATTCTTGAATCAACGTGGCTTCGAGAAGCCGCTGGTCGTTCTTTCCGGCGCGACCTGCATCTGGTTGTTCATTTTCTATTTCGTTTATCCGGTGTTTTTGCCCGCCGCCATCGGTGTGGCGATGTTTTGCGGCGGATTGAATCTTTACATGGGTTGGCTTTGGGCGCGTCGGATCGAAAATCGTTCGGCCCTTCACAACGTGTTAATTGCGGCACTTTGGATTAGTGGCCTGCATTGGCTCGATTATCCGATTCTGCGAAACGTTGAGTGGTTTGTGCCCATAGGGTTCATGGTTTGCGCCGTGACTGCCGTCGTTATCAACGGAACTCTCGCCGCGTTACTTGTTGAGCAGTTTCGTGTGCGGACCGAGAATGCCGAACTGGAAGCTATTGCGGCCGCTCGCCGTGATGCGCTTACCGGGCTCAATAACCGAATCTCCCTGAACATGCTTTTCGAACAGGCCGTCGCCAATGCGAACCGCCACGAAAACGGTTTGGCCATGCTTTTCGTGGATTTGGATGGCTTCAAGGCGATCAACGACACATACGGTCACAAGGCGGGTGATTTGGTTCTGGCCGCGATTTCCGAAAGGATGAAGTCAGCGTTTCGTGACAGCGACATTGTCGCCAGGATAGGGGGCGATGAATTCGTCACGATCCTCGTGGATCTGGATCGGCACGACCGTGGTGCTGCGGAGGCGGCGGCTGAAAAATTGCTGAGTTTGATCGGTGAGCCCATCCAATTTGAAGACTTCACTTGCCAAGTCCATGCAAGCGTCGGAATCAGTTACTTCCCCGGCCACGGGGTTACGCTGGACCATATGATGCTGGCCGCAGACAAGGCGATGTATGCCGCGAAATCGAGCGGAAAAGGCGTGTTCTCGGTGGCTGGCTGAAAAGGCGTGTTTGACCTGTGGGACGCCGAAAATCCGTCGCCTTAATGGGCGCGCTGAATGCAAAAGTCGATGAGGTCGATCAGCGCGGCCTTCTCCGGGCAATCGCGGAAAATTCCCAAAGCATCCCGGGCGATGGAGCCGTAGTGGCGTGCGCGTTCCACGGTATCGTCAAGGGCACCGTACTTTTCCATAAGCCGGGTTGCGTTTTCGAGATCGCTGTCCCGTTGGTTCAGGTCCTCCAGCGTGCGTCGCCAGAAGGTACGTTCTTCTTCGTTTCCCCGGCGGAATGCTAGGACAATCGGCAGGGTTATCTTTCCTTCGGCGAAGTCGTCGCCCACGGTCTTGCCCAAGGTCGCCTGTTTGGCCGAGAAATCGAGCACGTCGTCGATCAACTGGAAGGCGATGCCCAGGTTTTGCCCATAGGATTGAAGCGCCTCCTGCTCTACCTTGGGTCGGTCGGCGACAACCGCGCCGATCTGGCAGGCGGCCGCGAAAAGCTCGGCAGTCTTGGCCTTGATGACCTCCATATAAGCCGATTCGCTGGTTTCCGTGTCGTTGGCCGTTACCAGTTGCGCCACTTCCCCCTCGGCGATGACCGACGAAGCGCGAGAAAGGATCGCCAACACTTCCAGAGACCCATCCTCGATCATCAATTCGAACGATCTGGCGAACAGAAAGTCGCCGACCAGTACGCTGGTCTTGTTTCCCCACACGGCGTTGGCCGACGCCAAGCCTCTGCGCAATTTGCTGTGATCAACAACGTCATCGTGCAAAAGGGTCGCGGTGTGGATGAATTCCACGCACGTTGCCAGCGCCGTATGGCGCATGCCCGCATACCCGCACATGCGGGCCGAGGCAAGGGTCAGGATTGGGCGAAGCCGCTTTCCACCAGCGGCAACAATGTGTCCGGCCAGTTGCGGGATCAGCGCGACGGGGCTGTGCATGCGTTGGACGATCAGCGTGTTGACAGCCTTCAAATCGTCGGCGACAAGCGCCGTTAGCGCGGCCAGTGACGGCTTTCTTTCCCGCTCGTCGTTTAGGTCGACAACGATTCCCAACACATTTCTCCCGAATGACTTGACCTTTTCGCGTAGTCTCAAGAGCATATGGATGCTCGGGCGTGTGGGTCAAGTCCGTGAGGCAAGGTGATTGAAGTGAAAGAATCGATTGTGAGCGAGGATGCGGTCCTGGGCGGGCGGGTGAGGTTGTTCCAGCCCGTCACCGGCTATCGGGCGGCAATTGACCCCGTGCTTCTTGCCGCATCCATTCAGGCGGGTGCGGGAGACAAGGTCCTTGATGTCGGTTGCGGGGTAGGCGCGGCGGCGCTTTGCCTTGCCACGCGTGTCGCCGAAGTTCGTGTCAGCGGCATTGAGGTTCAACGCGATCTGGTTCGCCTCGCCATGCAAAATGTCGGAGAAAACGCCATGACGGGCCGTGTCGACATTATGAGAGGGGATTTGCTTGCCCCGCCACCGCGCCTTGCGCCGGGCGGGTTCGATCACGTCATGGCCAATCCGCCCTTTGAGGCGGCGGGAACCGGCAATGTGCCGCCCGACGCAAGCAAGGCAGTCGCATCCGTTGAGGGCGAGGCCGATCTCGCCGACTGGGTTTCGTTCTGTTTGCGCATGGTGCGACGCAAGGGAAGCGTCACCTTCATCCATCGGGCCGACCGGCTGGATGAACTTCTGGCGGCCATGCGCGAGGGGCTGGGCGAACTGGCCGTGTTTCCTCTGTGGCCGGGGATTTCCGGCAAGGCGGCAAAAAGGGTTCTTGTACGCGGGCGCAAGGGCGTTTCAGGGCCTTTGGCGATGATGCCGGGACTGGTTCTGCATGGCGAAGGGGGCGCTTTCACTCCCGAGGCGGATGTTATATTGCGCGACGCCGGACCTTTGAAAATGTAGTTGTTTGTTCGTTTGTTTTTTTGGAGCGCTGTTTATGGATTTCACTTCGTTGATCAAAAAGTACCGCAAACCGGCCCCGGTGGTCGCGGTTCTCAGGCTGTCGGGCGTGATCGGGCAGGCGGGTTCTCTGCGCAAGGGATTGGATATGGCGTCGTTGGCCGGTCCCATCGAACGCGCGTTTAAGATGCGAAACTTGAGGGCCGTGGCGCTGGCCGTCAATTCGCCCGGCGGATCGCCGGTTCAATCGGCGCTGATTGCCACGCGTATTCGCGCGTTGGCGGGCGAGAAGGAAATTCCGGTATTCGCCTTTGCCGAAGATGTGGCCGCGTCGGGCGGCTACTGGCTGGCCTGCGCCGCCGACGAAATATTTGCCGATGAAAACTCCATCATAGGTTCCATCGGCGTTGTGTCGGGCGGCTTCGGGGTTCCTGAACTGATGAAACGTTTCGGCGTGGAGAGACGCCTTCGTACGGCAGGCGATCGCAAAGCCATGCTCGATCCCTTTTCCCGCGAGAAGGCGGAAGATGGCGAGCATCTGCAAGGCATCCTCGCCGAATTGCACGAAAACTTTAAGGAAATGGTGCGAACCCGGCGTGCCGGAAAGCTCAAAATGAAAATCGAAGACCCGTTCAGCGGCGCGTTCTGGACCGGAAACAAGGCATTAAAAATGGGCCTGATCGACGGCATCGGCGATTTGCGCGGCGTTATGCGCGAGCGCTTCGGCGAGAAGGTAAAACTTCGCGTGGTCAGCGCCGAAAAAGGCGGCTGGCTGCGCCGCAAGCTCGGCCTGTCGGCCACCACATGGGCCGACGAATTGCTGGTCGCCATCGAGGAACGCATGACCTGGGGCCGTTTTGGCCTGTGATCCTTGACGGTGGGTGGGGCGCGCCTCTAAAAGAACACCATGCTTGGTCTCAGTATCGGAAAGATATTATTGACGGCGGCCGTTATCGCGGCCGTCTTTTACGGGTGGAAGTGGCTGGGCCGGGTCCAGACCCTTCGCCCCGCCGTCAAGGACAAGGTGAAAAAAAAGACCAACGTCAACGCGGCGCCAGCGGCGTCCGGCGCCGTGGATATGATCCAGTGTCCGGCCTGCGGCGACTACGTTGCCGGTCACAGTGCGCGAAGCTGCGGTCGCGACGATTGCCCCTATCCGGGGTAATTTGCTCTCTAGGGTTCGAGAATTCTTGACCGGTGGGCGGCGGCGCTTTATGTTCCGCGCCGCAAAAAACATCAGAAAATTGAAGTCCCATGCCCGATCAGAAGCCTAGCTTCCAGTCCATGATTCTCGCTTTGCAGTCCTTCTGGGCTGAGCGCGGATGTGTGTTGTTGCAGCCCTACGACATTGAAGTCGGGGCGGGCACCTTTCATCCGGCGACGACGTTGCGCGCACTTGGCCCGGACAACTGGAAGGCCGCCTACGTACAGCCTTCGCGCCGTCCCACCGATGGGCGCTACGGCGAGAACCCCAACCGGTTGCAGCATTACTACCAGTATCAGGTGGTTTTGAAACCGTCGCCCGACGACGTTCAGCAGCTTTATCTGGACAGTCTGAGATGTCTGGGCGTCGATCCCGACCTGCACGATATCCGATTCGTTGAAGACGACTGGGAAAGCCCGACGCTGGGCGCTTGGGGCCTGGGCTGGGAAGTCTGGTGCGACGGCATGGAAGTCACGCAGTTCACCTACTTTCAGCAAGTGGGTGGCATCGAATGCGCGCCGGTCACCGCCGAAATCACCTACGGTATCGAACGCCTTGCCATGTTCATTCAGGAAGTCGAGAACGTTTACGATCTGGATTGGAACGGCGAGGGCGTCACCTACGGCGATGTCTTTCTGCGCAACGAAAAAGAATTCTCGGCCTATAACTTCGAACACGCGAATACGTCCGTGCTATTCCGCCACTTCGAGGACGCCGAAGCCGAATGCAAAGCGCTTCTGGGACAATCGCTAGCACTTCCGGCCTATGACCAGTGTATCAAGGCCAGCCACACGTTTAACCTGTTGGACGCGCGCAACGTCATCAGCGTAACCGAACGGGCCGCCTACATCGGTCGTGTCCGGGCGCTGGCCAAGGGTTGCTGCGAAGCTTGGCTCAACGGCCAAACGGCGGGGGACTGAGCCATGGCCGAACTACTGCTTGAACTGTTTTCCGAAGAAATCCCCGCCCGCATGCAGGCCCGCGCTGCTGATGACCTGAAGCGTCTGGTCACGGCAGGGCTGAAAGATTCCGGGCTCGAATTCAAAAAGGCCGAGGCTTATGTGACGCCGCGCAGGCTGACCCTTGTGGTCGACGGCCTGCCGCTGGCGCAGCCCGATGTTAAGGACGAACGCAAAGGCCCGCGCGTCGGTTCGCCGGAAAAAGCCATTGAAGGCTTTCTCAAGGCCGCCGGGCTATCAAATCTGGACGAATGCGAAACCCGCGAAGACCCGAAGAAGGGCGCGTTCTACGTTGCCGTGATCGAGCGCAAGGGACAGGCTGCCGCGCAGGCGCTGCCGGAAATCGTATCGGCGGCCATGACAGCGCTTCCCTGGCCCAAGTCCATGCGCTGGGGAGACTACGGGGTTCGCTGGGTGCGTCCGCTGCACAGCATTCTTTGCCTGTTCGACGGCGCGTCCGTTCCCGTCGAGTTCAACCACGTCAAAGCGGGTAGTTCTACGTTCGGCCATCGCTTCCTGGCTCCCGACGAGATCAAAGTTTCGGGCTTTGCTGATTATGAAACCAAGCTGCGTGCAGCCAAGGTCATGCTGGACCCTGCCGAGCGGCGCGAGGTCATTCTGGCCGAGGCCGAAAAGCTAGCCAAGGATGCCGGGCTTCAATTGAAAGCCGACAAGGGCTTGCTGGCCGAGGTCGCCGGTCTGGTCGAATGGCCGGTGGTTCGCGTAGGCGCAATTGACGAAGCTTTCATGGATTTGCCCAGCGAAGTGCTGGCATTGTCCATGCGCGCCCATCAGAAGTATTTCTCGACGCTGGATGCCGACGGTAATCTTGCGCCGCGCTTTATCTTCGTTGCAAACAATGAGGCCCGCGACGGTGGCGACGAAATCGTCAAAGGCAACGAACGCGTCCTGCGCGCACGCCTGTCCGACGCCAAGTTTTTCTGGGGTCAGGACCGCAAAGCGCCGCTGGAAAAACTAGTCGATACCCTGGGGGACCGGGTTTTCCATGCCAGACTGGGCAGCGATCTGGCGCGCGTTACGCGCATCCGCGAATTGGGCAAGACCATTTCAGCCCATGTGGAAGGCGCGAATGAAGCGGACGCCGACCGCGCCGCTCTTCTTTGCAAGGCCGACCTGACCAGCGAAATGGTTTACGAGTTCCCCGAACTTCAGGGGATCATGGGCCGTTACTACGCGCTGAACGACGGCGAGAAGGCGGAAGTGGCCGAGGCCGTCGCCGAGCATTATTCGCCGCAAGGCCCCGGTGACGATTGCCCGAGCAACCCGCTTAGTGTCACCGTAGCGTTGGCAGACAAGATCGACATGCTAGTCGGTTTCTTTGCCATCGACGAAAAGCCGACCGGCTCCAAGGACCCGTTCGCGCTGCGCCGGGCCGCACTGGGCGCCATTCGTCTGATTGTCGAAAACGGCTTGCGGCTTCCGTTGTTTGAAGTGTTTGAGCGCGCGCGTACGCTTTACGCCGCTGACGGAATTTCGTCGGCCGAAGCCCTGAACGTGAAAGAGTTGCTTGACTTTTTCGCCGATAGGATGAAAGTGCACCTCCGCGAGAAAGGCGTGCGGCACGATTTGATTGCCGCCGTGTTCGCCCTGGGTGGCGAGGACGATCTTGTTCGCCTTCTTGCCAGGGTCGACGCCCTGGCGGCGTTCCTTGATACCGAGGACGGAGCCGATCTTCTGACGGCCTTCCGGCGTGCCGCCAACATCGTCCGTATTGAAGAAAAAAAGGATGGTGAAAGTTACGCGGACGAGGCGGATGGAAATTTGCTTCGCCAGGACGAAGAAAAGGAATTGAGCGGAAAACTTGGGGAAATCATGCCTCAGGTTGCCGCACATATTCGTGACGAACGGTTTGACGAAGCCATGGGCTCTCTGGCCCGGCTGCGCAAACCGGTCGACGCGTTTTTCGACGACGTCACGGTTAATTGCGAAGAACCGGATCTGCGAAGGAACCGGTTGCGTTTGTTATCAACAATCCGGTCGGCGCTGTCACAGGTCGCCGACTTCTCAACGATAGAAGGGTAGGAACGATGGCTAAATGGGTTTACAGCTTTGGTGGCGGAACCGCCGACGGCGGCGCTGAACTGCGCAATCTGCTGGGTGGCAAGGGCGCCAACCTGGGCGAAATGTGCAAGATCGGCACGCCGGTCCCTCCGGGATTCACCGTGACGACGGAAGTCTGCACGTACTATTACGACAACGGTGAAACCTATCCCGGCGAGTTGAAAGATCAGGTCCGGTCCGCCGTCACCAAGCTCGAAGACATCATGGAATGCAAGTTCAACAGCACGGAAATGCCGTTGCTGCTGTCGGTTCGTTCCGGCGCGCGCGCTTCCATGCCCGGCATGATGGATACGGTGCTGAACCTCGGCCTGAACGCCGAAACCGTCGAGGCCCTGGCCAAGGCAACCGGTGACGTGCGTTTCGCTTATGACAGCTATCGCCGCTTCATCCAGATGTACTGCAACGTCGTGCTCGACATCGACCACCACAACTTCGAAGCCATTCTTGAAGCCCATAAGGCCAAGCACGGCTACAAGCTCGACACCGAAATGACCGGCGAAGACCTGAAGGTTATGGTCAAGGATTACGAAGCCAAGGTCGTTGAGATGGCCGGCGCACCTTTCCCGCAAGATCCGTGGGAGCAGCTTTGGGGCTCCATCGGCGCCGTCTTCGGCAGCTGGATGAACCCGCGTGCCTGCACATATCGTAAACTGCACCAGCTGCCCGACCATTGGGGCACGGCCGTTAACGTTCAGGCCATGGTGTTTGGCAACATGGGCGATGACTGCGCCACCGGCGTTTGCTTCACCCGTAACCCGGCCACCGGCGAAAACGCCTACTACGGCGAATACCTGATCAACGCCCAGGGCGAAGACGTGGTTGCCGGTATCCGTACCCCGCAGCCCCTCAGCCTTGCCGAAAAAGCGGTGGCAAAGACCGATCTTCCCAGCCTGGAAGAGGTCATGCCGACCCTTTACAAGGAACTGTGCGACGTTCGCGAACATCTCGAAGACCACTACAGAGACATGCAGGACATGGAGTTCACCATCCAGCAGAATAAGCTGTGGATGCTCCAGACCCGTACCGGCAAGCGCACCGCCGCTGCCGCCCTGCGCATCGCCGTCGAGATGAAAGAAGAAGGCATGATCGACGAAGCCGAAGCCGTGCGCCGGGTTGATCCGGGCGCGCTTGATCAGCTTCTACACCCGACCTTGGATCCCAAGGCCGAGCGCACGACGCTGACCAAGGGCCTGGCCGCTTCGCCGGGTGCTGCCACGGGTAAGGCCGTGTTCAGCGCATCGGACGCCGAAGCCTGGTGCGAGCGTGGCGAAAAAGTCATGCTGTGCCGCATTGAAACCAGCCCCGACGACATCGGCGGCATGCACGTGGCCGAGGGCATTCTGACCTCGCGCGGCGGTATGACCAGCCACGCCGCCGTGGTTGCCCGCGGCATGGGTACCCCTTGCGTTTCGGGTGCCGGTGATCTGGAAATCGACTACGCCGCCAAGACCATGAAGATTGCCGGTGAAACCATTTCCGAGGGTGACGTCATCACCATCGACGGTTCCAGCGGTGAATTGTTCCTGGGCTCGGTCGCCACCATTCAGCCCGAGCTGACCGGCGACTTCGGCAAGCTGATGACCTGGGTTGACGGCATTCGCACCATGAAAGTGCGGACCAATGCCGAAACCCCGCTGGACGCCTCGACCGCCATCAAGTTCGGCGCCGAAGGCATCGGCCTGTGCCGTACCGAGCACATGTTCTTCGATCCCAAGCGCATCATTCACGTGCGTGAAATGATTGTTGCCAAGGAAGAAGCCAAGCGCCGTGAGGCCCTTGACAAGCTGCTTCCGTACCAGCGCGAGGATTTCGTCGAACTGTTCCGCATCATGGACGGCCTGCCGGTGACCATCCGTCTGCTTGACCCGCCGCTGCACGAGTTCCTGCCGCACACCGACGCGGACTATCAGGAAGTCGCCGAAGCTGCCGGTATCACGGTTGATGAAATCAAGACCCGTGCGGCTTCCCTGCACGAGTTCAACCCGATGCTTGGTCATCGTGGTTGCCGTCTGGGCGTTGCCTATCCTGAAATCACCGAGATGCAGGCCCGCGCCATCTTCGAGGCGGCTTGCATCGTGGCCAAGGAAGGCAAAAAGGTTCTGCCGGAAGTCATGATCCCGCTGGTCGCGCTGACCGCCGAGTATGACATGCTCAAGATCGTCGTCGACGATGCCGCCAAGGCCGTCTTCTCCGAGAAGGGGACCGAGGTCGAGTACATGGTCGGGACCATGATCGAAGTGCCGCGCGCGGCCTTCGTTGCCGACAAGATCGCCGAAGGGGCCGAGTTCTTCAGCTTCGGCACCAACGACCTGACGCAGATGGGCCTGGGGCTGTCGCGCGATGACGCCGGCAACTTCCTTAAAGTCTATCTGGACAAGGGCGTCATGGAAGTCGACCCGTTCGTCAGCATCGACGAAGAAGGCGTTGGCGAACTGGTTCGCATCGCTGCCGAAAAGGGCCGTTCGACCCGCAGCGATATCAAGCTTGGTATCTGCGGCGAACACGGCGGCGACCCGGCATCCATTCACTTCTGCCAGAGCGTCGGCCTGTCCTACGTTTCGTGCTCCCCCTACCGTGTGCCGATTGCACGGCTGGCGGCGGCGCAGGCAGCCTTGGGCGTCAAGGGCGAACAGAACGCCTAACCCAACGCTACCTAAAAGAACGAAAAGAAGCGGGGGTCCTGTTGGGGCCCCCGTTTTTTTGTTGCGGGATGTGGGGCTTAGCG
>Ga0233431_1006076_pt1 | contig 11152 bp, 12 predicted proteins | sample SI_118_April2016_FD_179867 | JGI IMG/M metagenome (GOLD analysis project Ga0233431, IMG submission 179867) | Seawater microbial communities from Saanich Inlet, British Columbia, Canada - SI_118_April2016_200_MG | ecosystem: Environmental > Aquatic > Marine > Inlet | place: Canada: British...
TCGGATGGTTGAGGCAGAAGTAAGAATCATCTGCAAACCGTTATATACAAGCCCCTGCCCTAAAAACCAGGGGCTATTTATACACATTGTTTCCTATCCAACTCCCGCAACACGCAAAACACGCAGATTAACGCGTGACCGGTATGTTACCGGTATGTTGTGTCTGTAAGTGTAGTAATAACAACGCGAGGAAATTGATTAAGAGAAGTTTGGTTTTCACATATTATTTTACTATAAGTCTATATTATATAATTAGTTATTGTCACACACCTATTCTATCGTAGTTGATATCGTAGTTGACTTTCATATATATATATGTTAAATTGATCCCCAGAATTTAAGGGGAATCAATGAGTTCCATCTACCTGAAAGACAACACCTACTGGTATCACCGATACACCTACAACCCTGAAACCGGGAAAAAAGATAAACGAGTCTATAAATCACTTAAAACAAATGATTACAACGAAGGGTTACTTAGAAAAGAATCACTAGATAAAAAATGGGATGAAATCGAAGAGAAAGATAGGGTCAACCCTCCCAAACCACTTCGTGTTTTAATTGATAAATATCTTGAAATTAGAAAGGTGGAAGTATCCCAAAGACGAAGGAGTCCAATCACCTATCGTAGTGATGATATTTCCTTAAATCAGTTCCTCGATTTTATCGTTGGTGAATATGGTGAAATGGACATAAGAAAGATACAGAAGTCCCACATTATTGATTTTAAAGATTACCGATGGTCTCAACCAAAGGTCAAATCACAAACAACAGTATCCCTGAATCTCAGAGTTATTCGGTCGTTCTTTTCCTTTTGTCTCGATAATGAGTGGATTGAGACCACCCCCTTCCTTAAGGTGAAAATCCCAAAACCCAACAAACGGGAAAACTACCCTCCAACTGAAGAATTTGAAAAGATCACCAAATACTTCAGAACTGAAATTGAAAAACCTAAAACAAATAAACCAAAACCCACAGATGGGAAAAACAAGAAACAGTCAAAATTCGATTGGTTTTATGAGAATGAATGGTTCTCAAAACTTATTTGGTTGATCTTGAATTCTGGAATGAGGGTCGGTGAAACAACAATTCTGAAGTGGAAACCTGACTCGGATGATGTTGGTACTGGTCACTCATATTCATATTCATATCTATCAGACGACATGAAATCTATTCATATTCATTTCAAAAGACGGACAAGGGTTATCCCCATAGTACACCTTACAAAAATGTTTGGGAAGATTCCCCGTACATACATGAAAAATGAAAATGGTAAACCCGTTAGAAAGACTAAAAAGTATGTATTCGAGAACGAACGGACTGGAAAACCACACCTGACAGGAACCGTCTCCCATTTGTGGAAGAAATTAAGTGTCGACTTAGAGTGGGATACCCGTTGGACAATTCATTCCCTCCGTCACGGGTTTACATCATACCTACTAAATCATGGTCGGGATATCTTTGTCGTCTCAAAAATATTGGGACATAGTACACTTGAGATGATGGACATCTACGGTCACACAACTCGAGACGACATGGTGGATTCGTTTAAATCACTTCCAAAGGGGTAATTGATATCCCTACAGTATTACATTAGATTCACCGTACACACCTTCATAAATTTCGACTTGGGGAGTATTCACATGAAAAAGACATCATTACTATTTCTATCAATTATTGTATTTGTTGGATGTACCAAATCTGTAGATGAATCAACATTGATTGAAAAAAATGGGGTTTTGTATGAATCTGATTCTGATAAACCGTATAGTGGAGAGGTTTTCGACCTTTATTATAATGGTGAAAAATTCTATACTGGTTCTTTTGAACAGGGGAAATTAGTCGGAGACTATGTCTACTATAGGAAAGATGGTCAAATTCAAGAACCTCTGAACTCTAATGATGTTAAAATAAAGAATGAATTGACCTACTCATCAATTTCAGATGAACCGTTCAGTGGTGAGGTTGTTAGTCTATATAGTACCGGTGAGAAAGTGTTCTCCACTGTTTTTTTGAATGGGTACCAGAATAGTGATTATTTATACTTCAAAAAGGATGGTTCTATTCAGGAACCCCTTAACTATAAAGATATCGTTGAACGAAATGGATTAATTTATTCACCCAATTCTGATGAACCATTTAGTGGTGAGATTGTGGGATATAATGATGTCCGGAACAAAGTTTTTTCGGGGTTTTTTCAATATGGAAGAAAGGTAATCGACTTCTCATTTTTCAATGATTCCGGTCAAAAACAAATTGACACTAACATAGATAGTTTAGAAGAAGTTGATGGTCTGTTAGTTAAAAAATCCTCCGGACTACCCTTTTCAGGAAGGGTTTATTACAATCACCTTATTGGTTTATCTCGATTTAAACAGATAAATTTCTTTAATGGTAAACCTCTCAGAGAAAAGATTATCTATTTCAAAGAAAATGGAGAACTAATTAGAAATTTTGATCTTTCAGAACTCAATTATAATTACTCTTCGGGGAATTATTATCAAGTTGACCCGAAGAAACCTAATTCGGGGATAACATCCTGTGGAGTGATATCCAAATTTTTTCCCACTGGTGAACCATTATTCAGAGGGGTTTTCTATAACGGGAAGTGGATGGAGGGTCCCACTTACTTCAATCTTGATGGAACAATAAATAAACCTCTGAATTATCCCGACCAACTTGATGTTAATATGGGAGATAATGAGTATGTCATTAAATCCACCAACTCAAGGTATACTGGACTGGTCTATTCAACCTATCCTAATGGAAAGAAAAAAATGGAAGGACTGTCAATCCAAGGAAGGAAGGAGGGGATGTGGACGACATGGTATCAAAACGGTAACAAGGAAACTGAGGGTAATTATTATAAGGGTACCCAAACTGGAGAGTGGGGATATTACTATGAGGACGGTGAAGGAGTTGAATGGGTTGGTGAGTCATATAAGGGAAAGAGAACCGGAGTGTGGAAATACTACAATAAAAACAGTCGTACTCTATCTGGAATAAGAACTTACTTAAATGGTGTAATACATGGGAAACAGACTGGTAATGAGTCAGGGAATTATGAACATGGTGTGAGGGTAGGTCAGTGGACATTAAAACTTGGGTACAGAACTGAGGTTGGAATGTACACAGATGGGGAAAAATATGGATGGTGGGAATTTTTCAACCCCTTAAACGGAGAGTTCATGATGAGAGTATTCTATCATATGGGACAAGAGGGTAAATAACCCCTCCTGTATTACATTAGATTCAATGTTCACAACATGTTTGAACTCGAATGGGGAGGATTTTTATTGTTAAAGTCATTATTGGGTTATCTCAGAAATGATTCCGAACTGTATATAATTTATATAGTCTGGGTAATACTTTTTATTGGAGGGGTTATAATGTCTGTTGTATGGGGTATCGAAAAATTAACCCAATCTTACTATCCTCCTTCAAGTCCAAAAATTCATTTTTTTAGGTATCCTCACCCTCCTGGAATTGTTGAGTGGGTAATGGAGGTTGACGGTAGTAATAAAAGGGTTGTTTTTGAATCGGATGAAGAATTGATTGAAAAAGAAACTAAAATTTATTCTCCTGACAGTAACATATACCTAAGTCCAATTCCAACAATGAATGATTCTGATTTGTTTCTTCATGATTACGTTAATAGTGATTTCGTGAATATGACGAGAGGGGAAGGTATTGAGGGGGACTTCCAATTCTCCCCTAATGGAAAGAACTTGATATATATGTCTGATCGGGAGGGAATGTGGAATATCTACAGTTATCATATTATTTCAGGTACTACAACAACTTTAACTAATCCGGAATTTGGAGGTATGTATCCAAATTTTACACCGGATGGTAGGAAAATCGTGTATGTCCAAGACAGACAAAATCCCTATTTTTCCAAATACACTCCATTCGATTTTAATGATCTCCCTGACCCCTCGTTTGACTTCTCAATTGATGATATTACTGATAGAATCTCTGGACAACCCATAAAACCAGACACGTTATTGAATGGTGGAGGTAGATATATTTACATCATGAACGACGATGGAACAGGACATAAAAACTTAACACCTAATCAATCGTTCTCACATCGTCCAACAGTTTCACCCTATGGATTAAACATTTTGTACGAGTCACATTTTAACCTTTGGATAATGGATATTGATGGTGAGAATGGGATAAACCTTACCTCCGTAGATAATACCTTCTATTCCCCCAGTTCACCTACCTTCACCCCAGATGGGAATAGTGTAGTGTATAACAGAAAAGTAAAGGAAAAAGGTAAGTACAACATGACACACGAACTTACAAAGGTATTTATTGTTGATATTGAAGGTAATAATAATGTACAGGTTTCTGGTTATGGTAGTGACTACGACCCCTTCTTCTATGATGGAGAATCTCTACTTAAGGATAAATTCATTCCGATTTCAGAATAACCTGTCAAATATCCAAATAAGACTTTACTCTTACGGGATAACAAATAATCACCAAAAACCCGTAAATCCCGTAGGAACAGGGGGTTATATATGTTATCTTATAATGGTATCAGAATGATAACACATTATGAGGAAACAGAATGACTCGAATCGGATATTATATGAGAACCTCAACCTACCTTCAGAAAACTGAACGACAGGATGAAAAGGTAGAAGATGGTTGGAGATTATATAAAGATAAGGGTGTTAGTGGTCGAGTTCCTTTTGAAGATCGACCTCAGGGGAAGAAACTTCTCAGTGATGTGGAAAAAGGTCTAGTCGATGAAATCAAGGTCATTCACTTAGATAGATTAGGTCGAAATACTGAAGATGTTCTGAAAACAATCCGTACCATCCACGAATCCAATGTTTCCATTCATATTATCAAACAGGGTGTCCATACTCTTGTTGACGGTAAAGAGAACTTCACCACAAAATTGTTAATCACCATACTCACTTCAATTTCTGAAATGGAATACCACCTTCATAGGGAAAGGGTTCTTGAGGGAATTCGAATTGGTCAGATGAAAGGTCATTATAAGGGTAGAAAACCTGGATCTACTGAATCTTTTGAAAAATGGTCACAAAAACCAATGGTGAATAAAGTCAAAACATTGTTGGAAAGTGGTGTCTCAGTTAGAAAGATTAGGGACATCTTGGGTGTGTCCTTCAATTTCGTATATAAAGTGAGAACCCTTCTTGTTCAACCCAATTGACAATACGATTCAATTTAATATTCAATATAATGGTATGTCTCTGTATAGTATTCATCATACTTTTTTTCCGATTTCAATTTTGAAAATCGTTTTTTCAAAATTCTACCCTCATTATCATATGTAAATTCCCCTTTTCTTCTGGAACCTTCATTGATGTCAGTAGGGTTACCTATATTCACTTCTTTCAAATAACCATCGGAATCAATAATATTCTCAACTTCTGTGGTTGTAGTAGTCCCCCCCTTAACTTTGACTATTTTTGACAACCTATCATTTTTGTAGGTGAAATTCTCAAAATAATCTCGTTCTGGATAATTGTAGGAAATATTTTTGAAGTGGACTATTCTACCTTTCTTGTCAAACTCAAACTCATGGGAAGTTGTTGAACCTGACATATAGATTGTTTTCTTTAAATCACCACCCGGATAGTATTCAAACTTATATTCATCACTCAAATAAGTCCCAATGTAATTTTTGACATTTTTAATCGACCCATTATCATAGTACCGATAAATACTCTTGTCTATAATTCTACCACCCTGACGATCACTAATCCAAGATTTCTCAATCAACAGATCCTCATCATAAATATATCTATCAGAATGGTCTAATCCTCCCGATCCATCTTCATATTTTTCATATTTTTTTCGTGATACTATATGTTCGAATCTTTTATCATACTCATAGATAATATTTTCAATATAATTTATAGGTGTATTGGTTCTTGTGGACCATATGTTTGAGTGTTTTGATTGAATTTTACCCGAATCATTAAATAGGGAAATTGATTTTGTGTGTTGATCATTGTCAGAGTGGTCACCAGTATCCTTAAATGTGAACTCTACCATTGAATCAATTTTACCAATTGAATTTATATAGATCCATCTAGTGTAAACTGGTTCACCATTTCTCTCTTTGTTCTCATATATATAATTTCCAGATTGATCATATTTTTTAATGAGTACAGATGTCGTTGGGTCTGAATTAAAAGAGTAAAAATTTACTGTTTCATGAATAATATATTTAATTCCCTTTTTAACTTCTGGTTCATCCATGACTTTCATAGGATTCATCATGTCAAACAATTCAAATACATCCGTGTATATTTCTTGTGAATAAATGGGAAGTGTTAGAAAGAGTATCAGAGTACTACGTAATAGATATTCCATTTGAGTTCCCCTCAACTTTCTGATTTCTTGAAGACCTTGATTTTAAACTTTCTAGAATATATCAACAACCCACTGTATTCCCATGACATAATTATGGGGTTTTTATTGACCCCGGGGGTAGGGAGTTACTCGTTACTCAGAAAGTAATTACTCCCAAAATCACGGTTTAACTTGTCCTCGTACTGGTTACACTTTTACCATTACTGGGATTTTTCATGTTTTTCATTACGATTTGGATGATCCTATACCCAATCAGAAACCATCACGTTTGTTACTCACACCTTTATACAAGAAAGGTGGAGGGTGGACACAACAAAAAACCACCCTCCGAGGTTACAATGAAAACTATAACATTTCTTTTTCTTCATCATCCAGGAAATCTCTAGTCTGTAAATGATGTCTATTCATTATGGTGTACAGATGATTGGTCAAATCGACAATCGGTTTTTCTTCCGAATCATCTACTTCCTTTATCCAGTATCGTAACAATTCAAAAAATGACTCAATCAACCTCATAGTAGTATAGTAATACTCAGATTTCTCAAGTTCTCCTCGTTTTACTCGTTTTCAATCTCCGTTTTCAGGTTGGTGGTTTTCTTCAGTTAGTTTTTCGGTCATTATCTCTCTCCTCTTTTAGTATTTCTGATTTAGAATCTGTTCAAGTTCATCAGTTGTGATATTAGGATTAATTTTTGAATACTTCTCATATAGATATGACATGATTGATTCATATTCTTCATTCACCTTTCTTTTAGAGACCATTTCCTGGTCTTCTAAAGGGGTACTCATTCTATAATCCCTGTATTCATCGTAGTTAATCCATTCTCTCATTTGAACCTCCATCGTTTTAGGTGTTGAACATTCCACCTATGTAAAGGTGGTAAGTGTATACGGGGATTTATTTATCCCTCACATATACATATCAAGGAGGTCACCCAAACCACCCATTTATTTTCATATTTTTTGAAATAATTTTGATAAAACCCAAAATAATTCAACGGTTTCTAAAATTACCTGATACTTATATATAGAACACTAATTGGTGGAAGGTAATCCAATGATAACGATAAAAACGTCACTCTCAGTCTTAGAATTGAAATCACAATTGAACAACCTGATATTTCGAAGACTAAGATTACTCAAAAGAAGATTAACGAGTGATTCATTCAGACAATACCGTAAAGGTTGGGACAAAATATGTCTGTCAAAAATGAATCAGGATGTGTTAAAATCGGTTCTGTTGAAAGAAATCATTCGAGTAGAAAATTTATCCGATAAAAACTTTAAATTATCTTTTGGAAAAAAACGATTCTATGATTTAACCACCATCGAAGGGAAAAATGACCGTAGGGAAACTTGGAAAAGAACCCAACAGTCAAGAAGTCTCAAAAAGAAGTATTGGGAACCTCGAAGTAAGTAGTACAGGAAATCCAACATTTCTCAATTATACATTCATTTTCTATGTCGAACCCGAGAGGGGATGAACATCCGGAGGGTATTGAATACAGTATCGGATTCTAAAAGATTATGATGATGTGATAGTAAATCAATTTTTACTATAGGGGACTTTATACTTAAAAATAACAGTTAACAGTATTTCTACTCGAGTTCGAAAGGGTAGGTTGAAACCTACCCCATTGAAAACCTATCGGTTTCCAAATTTCCAATTCAATTAAAAAACAAATTCTGAAAGGACTAAATATGAAAAAAGAAACTTATGAAGACAAAATCAAAGACTTAGATGACAGGATTGATATTACCATCAAACTGTTCTGTAATCACCTCGATTGAGAATATTCAGAAGAGTTAAAAGATTTAATCGAAACTACGGTAAATCTTTCAATTCTTAGGTACATGTTCAACATGAAAAACACCAAAAATCTGTTGGACAACTCTATGGACAAAATGATGAATGAATATCCAGACATCTTCTCAAAAATGAAAAATGATGAAAATGAATTCTAAGGAAATTCAGATACTTTTGGTATCTGACCTTCACTGGACAACAGGAACGGTCATAGAATCCATCCTCAGGTGTTACAGACTGAATATTAATGAAAAGGAGATAAACATATGTTAAAAATAAACGATATTGGTGAATTCAAACCGGTGGAAATTGAGAAGATTCTGGAATCATTCCAAATTTCCAGAACTACACTCTGAAGATGGATGTACAAGATTGATAATCCATTTCCATTCTTCAGATTAGGTCGGAAGATCTATTTCGACAATGATGATATTATTAAGTGGTATGAGGAGACACGGGATCGAAATATTGATTAGTCCGACTTTCCCAACATACACCTGAGAGAAGATCACTTCAAATTCACCCCCAGAGAATATTACATAGATTATATCAGGATCATATTAAAGGAATTTTATCAGTATAGACTTCTGTCGGTACTTGTTTCTTTTTAATTTTTTCACATAATTCCACTCTGAATTCTTCTAACGAATCTAGAATCCAATACCACTCACCTTTTGTTAACTCTCTTCCCAAGTAACAGTTCTCCATCCTCTCTTTGGTGATGATAGTTTTATTATAATAGATTTCAATTGGTTCACCACCATCCAACACCTGTTCCCCGGGTTGTAGTTCATAGTTATCTGGTTTTTCAACAATATCCCAAATCCATCCTCTTAAACCAACGGTACTATACTCTTCTTCTTGATATACTGATTTCATTTTACTATTCCTTTTTTCTAATTCTCATTTATACCGTTACATTCATCATCGTTTCATAATTATTAAAGAATCCATCAAAGGGTTCTTGTTCGTCAAACAATAGATTTCCATCATCGTCCATGTGAACTCCAAAGAAATATCTTATTCCAAATGTGAAGTGATTTTCAAGGTATTCAATATCTAATTTCCATTTCATTCCCTCTACTTTGGAACGTAGTTTCATATACCGTTCTAACTCTTCTGTTTTCATTTTACTTGTTCTGTTATTAGTCATTATTGACTCCTTTTGTTTAGTCGATTATTAATTTCCTGAAATCCGTTCGACCTATTCAGATTTCGGGGTTTTGTTATTTTTGAACACAAAAAAAGGGTTTGACCAACTGGACATTCCCAGTCAATCAAACCCTCTTATTCCCTGTGTTCAGTACTAACCCATTATTGTTAGAACCGTGGTGTCCTTAATTTCAGAACAATTCCATAGATTCAATGTGGTGAATCTATTTGTTTCACTTGGTATTTGTTTTTCGTGTCTCTTTCAATGAACTGTAAGGTTCTTCCCTTACCTATATATAATATACGAAATTATCACCACATAGTCAAGATTGGACTATATTATCGTGGTGATAAACGACATAAATGGAATATTTCAGTCGTTATCACCACAAATAAAACGAGGAGGTAACCATGACACTAAATCCACATAAATATAGTACTGTTCAGTATACTGAAATTAAAGGAGGTCAGAGACAGATACCTGGGTTTTGGACTGAATCAAGATTAGTGGGTAGAAAATTTCGATTGATTGAAATGAAGGACAAACGTAATGAGAAAATCAGAAAATATCTGAGTCTAATTCGTGAAATGGAATCACAAATAGATTCAATTGAACTTGAACTAAAGGATTGTGAGAAAACACTCCTTGAAAGAATGAAGGAGAATCCTGAAAATATTGATAATGTATTGTTGATTCGGACAAAAACTGGATACACCAAGGGGAAGATTCAGTATATGGGTCGATGGAGATGGGTTCACTTGGGTGTCACAAAAGAAATTGAGGATGAACTTGGATATTCAGATGAAAAATTGAAGAAGATGGTTGTCAATAATCTGAGAAAACACATTACCAACAAAAAGTAGATGATTCTTGGTCTATATCACCTCTTTATAGTGGGTATAGAAATATCGTTTTAAAAAGTTATTAACCTTGGGGTCATTGACCTTTTTGTAAAAATCCAAATCCACATCCACCAATTTCTGAAGTAGGTTCATAACGAGTTTGTCAGAGAATGACCGTTTATTTGTCTCAGAATTATCCCCTTCGAACACTTTTCTGAATTCATCATCCTCTTTGTACCACTTCATCATTCGTTCAAGATTGACCTTGTCTTCATCTTCATTAAAATGACCTTGGAAATTTTCATTCAGAATGGAGATGATGTTTGAGAGGAGGTCTTTCTCCTCTTCAGAGATACCACTATCTCCGGGGTGTATGGGGTCAAACTCACCATCTTGAGGAGTCAGATAAATGGTTTCCTTATCATGTTTCATCTCAATTCTGAAATATTCTAAATCAATGGATGAAACGAGGTCTGTAATGATTTCAACAGGTGGTTTAGGTAGTTTCCGATATAGGAACCGTAGGTAGATATACAGTTTCTCCAACTCGATATCTGTGAAGGTCGTTATCTGAGACACATACCCATAGAACCGAACATAACTCTGAACATTAGTTCTGAAATCTTCTTGTCGTTCAATCTCCAACTCCTTCCAGTTCATCACCACTTTATCAAGAAAGGGTTGAAGGTTCTCGTTGGGAATATTGTCATCATAGAAGACTTGGATAAAGTCATCCACATCCCCTTTTGAAAATAGAGAATGATTTTCAATCAATCCTTGAATTGAATAGAGGTCATTGGGGTCGGTCTCTTCAAGTAGGACGGTGGATTTGAAATAGTCTTGAAAGGATTTCTGTACATCGTCAGGGTCATTCACAAAATCCAATACAAAGGTATTGGTTTTCCCACTCATCGTTCTGTTCAATCGGGAAAGGGTCTGAACACATTGTAATCCACCCAACTTCTTGTCCACATACATTGTATG
>Ga0233431_1006077_pt1 | contig 11150 bp, 8 predicted proteins | sample SI_118_April2016_FD_179867 | JGI IMG/M metagenome (GOLD analysis project Ga0233431, IMG submission 179867) | Seawater microbial communities from Saanich Inlet, British Columbia, Canada - SI_118_April2016_200_MG | ecosystem: Environmental > Aquatic > Marine > Inlet | place: Canada: British...
AAACACTTAAAGATGAGCTAAAAGCAAGTCAACACGTTGAAAATGCTGTTGAACCAAATGAAGCTCCAGCTCAGGAGGAGACAACGCAAGAAGAACCAAGTGAGATGTAAATTTAACTTGAAAATATTTTGTAAAGAAAAAATTCTCAATATGGGAATTTTTTCTTTGAATTTATTAACAAAATCTTGTATAATATAATATATGCAAAAAGACTTCTACAACGACTGGCAAAAACATTTAGAAAATATTGATGAGCACTATGATCCAGATGTTTTTTTTGAGAAATCTAATCGACCAGATAATGGTTCACTTAATATAAAAGACAATTTCAATAGTCCTGATTTTTTCGACGAAGAAGTTGAGGAAGAAGGACAACTCAGTGTTGATATTTACCAAGATGAAATGAACCTCTACGTAGTAGCACCTATCGCGGGAATTAATCCGAAGGAGATTGAAATCATTATAGAGAAAGACATTCTAACAATCCGAGGAGAGAGAAAGAGACAAATCGAAGTAGAAGAACGAAACGCAATCTTTCGAGAATGCCATTGGGGAAGTTTCTCACGAAGCGTGATTCTACCAACAGCCGTTCAAGAAGACAAAGTTGAAGCAAAATACAATGAAGGAGTCCTAACAATCATATTGCCAAAACAAGACGAGAGCAAAGCAGTAAAAGTTAATGTTCAATAAAATCATCATCAAAAAATAAATTAGTTCTATATGTTTGGTTCTATCGATAGAATAGAAAACAACCTAGCGGTTATCAAACTAGAGAATGGCGAGCAGATCACCTGCCCGACTGATGAATTTATTTTTGACGCAAAGGAAGGTGACGTAATCGATATTCTCATTACAAAGAAAAGTGAGAAACAGAACGATGCTGAGACAAAAGCAAAGGATTTACTAAATGAAATACTAAACAATTAATATGGAAAAGGAAATCAAGGAAATCAAAGAGATCATCCAGCCAAAGAAGAGACGGTATCGATGGTTAATAATCACATTAGTTATTTTTTTTGTTGTTTTATTATCAATAGCTGGAGCATCTTTTGGTTTAGCTTATGGATATCAAAATAAAATTTATCCAGGTGTTCACGCAAACGGACTTGACCTAAGTGGGATGACAGCACAGCAAGCAACGAAAATAATCGACGGAAAAGATAAACAAAGTTTTGAAAAAGGATTCAAATTCACATACAAAGGAAAAACAAAAACGATTACAAATGAAGATAATGAAATTTTTGAACTAAACAGCGAGATCATTGCCAAAGACGCATTTGAGACTGGTCGCGACAAGAACATTGTTATTAATCAGTTATACATTCTAGTCTTGCCAATAATAAAACATCAAGTTGAGATCGACTATAAACTTGATAAGAACCTACTTAAAGAAAAACTTAGCCAAGAATTTGCCATTGAAGAAAAATTGGCAAAAGACGCAAAACCGATCATAGAGATTCTAGACGAAACAGAGCAACTGTTCGAGATAAAGTTCGAAGAGTCGGAAATTGGCGAGAAAATTCATTTTTTTGACGCTCTTGATAAATTAGAACAAAACATCAAAGATCTTACCAACACAACAATCATTCTCGAAAGCCAAGTCGATGAACCAAAAGTAACGACTGCTCTAGCCCACGAACAAAAAGACAAAATGCATGAGCTGCTAAAAGCCGTTGACACGATTGAGTTCACATACGAAGATGAAAAATGGGAAACAAAGTGGAGTGATTTCACACACTGGTTAAATCTTGAGATGAACGAGGATGAAAACATAATCATTAGCCTAAACGAAGAGATGGTTGATGGAAAGTTAGAATCAATCGCCCAAGAAATTAATCAGGAAGCACAAGATGCAAAACTACAAATAAAAAATGACAAAGTCACTGATTTCCAAACACATAAGAATGGATTAGAACTAAACAAAGAAGAAAGTTATAAAATTGCTCTTGCCAATATCACAGAAAATAACACCTTTCAAGTTGATCTAGTTGTTGAAGTAACAGAACCTGAAGTAAAGATTGAAAGCATCAATAATTTAGGGATTAAAGAAATAATTGGTTCAGGTTGGTCAGACTATTCTGGAAGTCCAGCAAACAGAAGACACAATATCGCAGTCGGAGCAGCTAGTGTTAATGGCACGTTAATTGCACCTGGTGAAGAGTTCTCTCTAGTTAAAGCCCTTGGAGCAGTTGATGCGAGTAACGGATATAAACCAGAGCTTGTAATCAAAGGAAACGAAACTATCCCAGAGTACGGAGGTGGACTCTGCCAAGTAGCGACAACTGTTTTTCGAGGAGCGTTAGAAGCAGGTATTGATATAACACAGAGACGAAATCATAGATACAGAGTGTCATATTACGAACCAGCAGGAACTGATGCTACAATTTACATTCCACAACCTGACGTACGATTCGCAAACGACACAGATCATCACATCTTAATTCAATCAAAGCTTTGGGGGAATAATTTAGTATTTGAATTCTGGGGAACAGACGATGGACGTAAAGTTATTTTCGAAGGTAACAATACTACGTCTGATTTCTCAAAATTACAACCAATAATTTTCAACATAACTTCACCTGGTCCTGCAAAAGAAATTGAGACAACTGAACTTGCTCCTGGTGTTAGAAAAAGACAGGAAAGTGCGCACAATGGAGCAGATGCAGTCTTTTATCGAACCATTATCAAGGACGGTGAAGAAGAAAAAGAAACTTACGAAAGTCACTACGTGGCTTGGCAAGCAGTTTATCTAGTTGGGATTGATCCTGAGCAGAAAGAAAAGGAAGCTCAGGAAGAACTTGAGAAATTGCAAGAGGAGTTTGATGGAGAGAATGATGAGACTGCCCCGTTTGAGGAATAAATTCAAAACTATAATAAAAATAACCGACAATTCACATTGTCGGTTATTTTTTTGTTCAATTATAAAAGCCGCCCTATTGAGGACGGCTTACTTTCTACTTAGTGACAAGAAAAAATACGTGCAATTTTATCCGGCAAGGTATAAAACGCCACACCGCCATTCCGGAATATCTCTTGAACGTGTACGTCTCTAACCGATCCAGACGTCGCAAGTACTGCGCATACGCCGGCATCTACTAGGACACCCGGACCATCTTCGAATGGGAAGAAGCTATCACTTCGGACAACCGAGTCTTTTACGTCATGCCCTGCATCTCGAGCTCTTCTAATTGCTAACTCGCAACAACCAACTCGATCTTGCTGACCAACGCCGTTACCGATGAGCATTCCGTCTTTGACAAGTGTGACAGTATTGCTATTGCTCGTTTGACAAATCACATTCGCAAAAAGCAAATCCTGTTTTTGCTGTCCAGACAAGGCAAGACCCGAATGAGAGACTATCTCCGGATTACTAAAGTCCAAGATGAACTGATTACTGGGCTGAACCAGGTATCCGCCTCGTACAGGTCGAACGGACTGTTCTTGTTGCATGGAATTGCGATCAAGTGAAGCCAAAGCGGGATTAGCCATCAGGAAACAACCACGATCAGTCAACAACTCGATCGCACCTTTAGTAAACGATGGAGCAACCACGCCTGCCAGTTTACGAGGTTTCTCTTGCCCATGATGAATCAACTCATAAGCCAAACCGTCGTTGATTTCGAAATTGACCATCACAACCCCACCGAAGATTGCTCGATTATCACCTTTAATCATTTTTTGACAAGCCACGACAGCACTAGGCGAATAGGCGGCGCCACACGGATTACCATGTTTCACGCCGAATGCAAGATAAGGCATTTTATTACCATCGAAATGGACATCGAAAGTCGCCGCGGCCGTAGTCATAGTGGCAAGCAATCTATCGACATCTGTCCAGTTGACGAAGCCGATCGGATTTTTTGTCAAAAAGTTAAACCGATGCAATGCCAAAGGATCTTTCGTATTCGTTGCATAAAGAGCGGCTGGCACTTGCGGGCCGTTTTCACCGTATTTCAATGCACAAACAAATTCAGCGAATGTGGCGAAGAACTTTCCTTTGCCATGGAATAATGCTGAGAGGCTTACGTATTTACATACCTCAAACTCTGCTCGAGCATTAAGATTCCAAATAAACTCCTCTGGATCAGGCTTACCATTTTCAACCCATTCAATATAGGCATCAACTTCTTCTTCTCTACAAATAACGAACCTACCATCTCCTTTTGCGGCTTCACTAATCATAAGCGGGCCACCGATATCTCGAGCATTAACAACCGACTGGCGTGTCGCACCAACCGCTTCGACAGCAGACTGAAGATCATACGGATCGCAATAAACCAAATCAATTCTAGATACGCCCATTTGCTCAAGCTTTGCGTCTGCCTCCTCGGTCCTCGGCGCCATAGTCGCTGCAGCTCCTTCTCTAGAAATAGAGACCACCATATGGTTAAAAATGGCTACCCCTCCGATCCACTTAGCAATATCTTGGGTAACAACACCCAATCCATTTAAATGACCACAAGTGCCGCCTGATGCAAGGACTTTCCAGCCTCGCTTGAAAAGAAAACTTGCCAGACGAAGGACCTCTGGCCCTTTTCTATAAGACGAAAACATTGCAACTTTTTGACGAGATTTTTCTGTCATGATCTGATTCCTTTTTAACGTAGTGATTATCAATGTACTACTCACTGGAACAGCATGTTCCAATTACAGTATACTACATGAATACTTAAATGTAGTCAATTCTGTTTAAAATAAAAAATCTCCTTAAATAGGCAGACAAGAAATTTTCATTGAGGCGAAATCGAGCCGGAGCCAGATTTTACCTAAAATGAAAATCCCATGCTTGTCGTGTCTGCCAATCTAAAGAGACTTAGATTTCTAAGGTTAACTTGATATTACATTTTAACATCAATAATTTTGTTTGTCAATAGCGGATTTTCACTAATTTTAGCCAAGCTACTGTAATATTAGGCAAATAAAAACAGCTTTCTTACTGTCTTTATTATAACATTAATGAAAAGTTCTCGCTAGAGCACTAAAATTGGAAACTTATCTACATGTTATCCACAGGGGTCACGTATCACGTAACATGTAGCACGTAGCATGAATTGCAAAAGTGGGAGCATGGTACATGGCGGGAGGTTAGGGGCGTGGTGAAATAGAAATAGGTAATAATTATTTTGTTTGAATCATCATTACTTACCAATATCACCAGTTCCCTATTACAATTTTCCACATTCCTATATACCAAACCAGTATCCACTTGCCCAAGTTCCTAACTTACTATCTTATCAACCAATCCATAATCAACCGATTCCTGCGCCGTCATATAATAATCACGATCAGTATCTTTTTCAACTTGTTTGAGAGGTTTACCAGTATTTTTTGCAAGGATTTTGTTTAGGCTATCTTTAACTTTTAGAATCTCTTCTGCCTGAATCTTGATATCACTTGCCTGTCCTTGAGTTCCACCCATTACCTGGTGAATCATGATCTTTGAATTAGGCAAAGAGAATCTTTTACCCTTCTTCCCTGAGGAAAGAAGAAAGGCTCCCATTGAAGCAGCTAAACCAACGCAGATAGTTGTAACATCTGGTTTGATGTATTGCATTGTGTCGTAAATTGCAAAACCAGCACTGACTGATCCACCTGGAGAATTGATGTAAAGTTTAATATCCTTTGAAGAGTCTTCACTTTCTAGATAAAGAAGCTGAGCAATAACGGAGTTGGCAATTTGGTCATCGATTGGCGTACCAATAAAAATAATTCGATCTTTTAATAATCGAGAATAGATGTCATAAGCTCGCTCACCGTGGTGAGTTTTTTCTATTACTGTTGGGATTAGATTCATAAAAATCGCAAGAAGGCTATAGAGGGCTATAGAAGGCCTAAAAGAGGGCTTAAGTAGCTATCTGCCAACCTTATTAATACTTACATTAAACTATATTTATTCAATAAAGTCAACTTTAACCTAATTTTAGCTATTATTTCGAATAAGCACAAATATAGTCGCATTTTGGCTATGATAATTCTCTCTAACTTGCCAGTCAGCTTGACAGAACTTAAAAAATGTGCTATAATGTCATATTAATCAATATTATTAGTAGTGATGTAGAGGAGAGAGGTTACCCCTCTAGCCATTGGTCTTAGGACCATTAGCTGGACACAACCCATCATCAACGGTTTGCTAAGTAGGAATTAATTTATTTTACGTCCGAAAAGCAAATTTATTCCTCTATATCACCATTAATAATATTTTTTACAACTTAAAACAGTTCCAGCTGATAAAAATGATGAGGAGAGAGGCGGGTTACAATTAATATTTAAATGAACTCAGACCACCCTCATCATCTTTATCAACTGGACAAGACAATGAAAATCCAAATGAGTAGACACTCCCCCCTTTGGAGGGAAATCCTCTCTCCTCAAATCACTTTACTGTGATTTGTGTCTACTCATTTGGGAACTCATTGCTTTGCTTTGAGAAACCAAACTATTCAAGGGGATCGGTTCGTGTAACTGATCTCCCTTGTTTTTTAAAAATTTTCAAAGGTAAATAGTGACTAAATCACTTGGACTTTGAACTATAATTATGATAAAATAGGTTTATAAAGAACTTATTTTTTATTTGCAAAATTTTATGGCAAAAAGAAAAAAAAGAAAACGATCATATCGCCGTGAAGAATACTATAGCCTTAGTCCTGAAGCAAAACGAGGCATAATTATTATAATCTTATTCGCCTTATCAATTCTAAGCATTTTGAGTTTCCTAAGTCTTGCTGGCGTAGTTGGCGGATATATTGATTTTGCGCTTGGAATGGCTTTCGGTTGGGGTAGATACTTACTTCCACTTCTCCTAATTGCGGTTGGTTACGTTCTAGCGCGACCAAGTAGTTATGAAATTAACATTGTAAACTATATTGGTGTTTTGTTGCTGGCAATCAGCACCCAAGGACTTCTCCATCTCCGATTTAGTCAAGTTGATTCTTTTGACTTTGCTTATAATGGAATTGGTGGAGGATTGATTGGTTTTGGTGTTAATTATTTTCTGATGATGTACCTTGGAATGATTGCTACTTTAATTATATTACTCGCACTTTTTGTTACATCAATAGTTCTGGCTTTTAATACGGGAATAGAACGGATAATAGAAAGAATAAATATTTTCAAATTAATTCCTTTTGGGAACAAAAATAATGACGACGACGATGAAGAAGAGGAGGACGAAGATGATGATGAAGAAGAAGAGGATGAATACGAGGAGGATGAAACCGAAGAACAATCAAAATTAGAAACTGTTCGAGCTCTACCAAAAGAACTATTAAAACGAGAACCAACTAGCTACAAGACTTCAAAGATCAAAATTGATCTACCGCTCAGTCTCCTTGATCAGACAATATCAAAACCAATGAGTGGCGACATCAATGCTGGCGTTGCAAAGATTCAACATACTTTGGAAAACTTTAATATTCCAGTTGAAATGGGCGGCGTAAAAGTTGGACCAACAGTTACTCAATATACATTCAAACCTGCCGAAGGAATTAAGTTATCAAAAATAACTAGTCTTAATAATGACCTAGCACTTGCTCTTGCTGCTCATCCGATCAGAATAGAAGCTCCAATCCCTGGAAAATCTCTAGTTGGAATTGAAGTTCCAAATCAGAAACCAGCGATTGTCCGTGTTCGAGAAACATTCGAATCAAAAGATTTCAAAAAGAGCAAAAGCAATCTACAACTTGCACTTGGAAAAGACGTCAGTGGTAAATGTTGGTCTGATGATCTTACAAAGATGCCCCACTTACTTGTCGCTGGAGCAACAGGTGCTGGAAAAAGTGTTTGTTTGAATTCAATTATTTTAAGTCTTCTATACAGGAATAATCCTGATACTCTTCGTTTAATTCTGGTCGATCCAAAAAGAGTTGAGTTCCCTATTTATAATGGAATTCCTCATTTGATGACTCCGGTTATTACAGACGTAACAAAGACTGTTTACGCACTGCGTTGGGCAATTACTGAAATGGATAATAGATTTGACATACTTAGTAAAAGAAATAAAAGAGATATTACTAGCTACAATGCAACGAGTAAAACAAAACTACCTCATCTAGTAATTATTATCGACGAGCTAGCTGATCTAATGGTATCAGCAGCGGCAGAAGTTGAAACATCTATTATTCGATTAACACAGATGGCTCGAGCTGTTGGGATTCATCTTATTGTTGCCACACAGAGACCTTCCGTTGACGTTATTACTGGGCTTATCAAAGCAAATATTCCAGCAAGAATTGCTTTTAGTGTTGCATCACTTATGGACTCACGAACAATCCTTGATAGTTCTGGTGCTGAGAAACTAGTTGGAAAAGGAGACATGCTCTTCATGACACCAGCAACATCAACACCACGTCGTCTACAAGGTAACTTTGTAAGCGACGAAGAGATCAAGCGAGTAGTTGAGTTCCTAAAAGGAGCAATGGACGAAGAACCTACTTACAACGAAGAAGTTATTAGCAAACCATCTGGATCAACTAGTTTTGATTTCAAAGGTGGTGGGAATAGTGTTGACGATGATGAACTTTTCGATGAAGCTCGTGAATGCGTGATACAAGCAGGCAAAGCATCTGCTTCATATTTGCAAAGAAAATTACGAATTGGTTACGCGAGAGCGGCAAGATTGATTGATCTTTTGGAGGATTCTGGAATTATTGGTCCTGGTGCTGGAGCGAAACCAAGAGAAATTCTTACACAAGAAACACCAGTATATACAGCGCCAGAGACAAGAGTCAATCCTGATAATGATTATGATAATGACGATGACTCAGAAGATACTGAATCTGAAGAAGACGACGACGAAAAGTTTGATGATTCAGATGACGAAGAAACAGATGATAACAATGAAGAGTTTGATGATGATAGTGATGAAGACGAACTTGACGATACTGATATCAAAGAAGAAGAGGAAGAATTTGATGACGACGACGATGATGATGAAATAGTAGAAGAACCTGATAAAAAAAGGAAGGGTGATGAGGACGAAATTTATTAATTAATCTATGACTGGTTTCATCCATAAAAAGATTTCTAAAATCCAGACAGTTGGTGAAGAATTAAAACAACATCGAGAAACTCTAGGAATTTCTCCAGAGAGAGCTGCTCGTGAGATAAATCTAAACGTTCGCTATATTAAACAACTAGAAAAAAACGATTTTGAAGAACTACCTGCTGATATATATACGATCAACATTCTGAAAGCTTATTCTCAGATTCTGCAACTAAACCCAAACACGGTTATAGAAAAATATAAGAAAGAAAAGAACATTTATCTAAGAACAAAAGTCAAAAAAAAGAAATTATTTATCCAAAACAGATTCGTGGCCTTTTTTCTAAACCCAAAGTTACTAAAATATTTAATTGTTGCATTACTCTTGGCTGGGGTTTTTTCTTATATTGGTTGGGAGGTGAATAAAATAATCTCTCCCCCATTTTTGGAAATATTCACACCGCAGAATGATCTCATAGTACAAGATATCAGTCTTGAAATTTCAGGGCAGACAGAGAAAGAAGTGGATCTATATATCAACGACCGACCGCTACTAATTGATCCACAAGGAAACTTTTCAATAGATATCAACTTGCAAAAAGGTGAAAATATCATTAAAATAACAGCACAGAAACGACACAGCAAACAAAACACTGTTTATAGAACAGTTATCTTAAAATAGTAATTATAAATTATATAGTAGGGGGGAATTATCAAGATCTTTAATTAACAAACTACCATGCTTGTTTTTAAGAAACTTTAAACGCAAGATGAGCTAAGAGATGTGATTTTGATCCCCTTACACTTCTTGCTCTTATTGCTCTTCTTTTTATTATGACAAAAAAAACTGATGCACAAGCTGGACAAAAGCTAATTGCAGTTGAAGACGCGTTCAATCAAATCAGACAAAAATACGGCGATGGTGCAATTATGAGACTAGGTGAAGCTGAGAAGATGAACGTTGAAGCTGTTTCAACTGGAAGTATTTCACTTGATATTGCGCTTGGCGTTGGAGGTGTACCAAGAGGCCGTATTATTGAAATCTTTGGACCAGAAGCCTCAGGAAAAACAACTTTGGCTCAACACATTGTAGCAGAAGTTCAGAAAACGAATGGGACTGCTGCTTTCATTGACGCAGAACATGCTCTTGATCCTGATTATGCGAAAAAGATTGGGATTGATATTAACAAAATGTACATTTCTCAACCAGATACGGGTGAGCAAGCTCTTGAAATCGTTGAGACTCTTGTCCGTTCAAATGCAATGGATGTAATTGTCATTGATTCTGTTGCGGCATTAACACCAAAAGCAGAAATCGAAGGCGAGATGGGAGATTCCCACATGGGACTACAAGCTCGACTAATGAGTCAAGCACTTCGAAAACTAGCTGGCATCATTAACAAAACAAAAACAACTGTTATTTTCATAAATCAAACCAGAGTAAAGATCGGAGTCTTCTTCGGTAATCCAGAAACAACAACTGGTGGAATGGCCTTGAAATTTTACAGTTCTGTCCGAATCGAGGTTCGTAGATCTGCTCAAATTAAAAAAGGCGACATTTCTATCGGGAACCGAGTAAAAGTAAAAGTTGTGAAAAATAAAGTTGCTCCACCGTTCCAAACCTGTGAATTCGACATCATGTACAATGAAGGGATCTCAGTCGCTGGAGACGTGATTGATCGAGGTGTTGAGCTTGAGGTTATTACAAAAAATGGTAATTCATACTCTTACGGCGAAGAGAAATTTGGAGTTGGTCGTGAAACAGCAAAACAGTACCTGCGAGAGAATCCGAAGTTAGTTAAGACGCTTAAAGAAGAGATTTGGAAAAAGATTGATGGTGAGGAATAAAGTATTCACAAAAACATAAATAAAAAACTAACCGAGAATTCAAATTCTCGGTTAGTTTTTTATTAAATTATTTTTTGTCTACGCCTGTTACCAAAATATCGAAAGGAATTGATCCTTGTGACATATATTTTTTAGACTTATTATCCCTTAACTGAACTTCGAAAAAATATCTACCTTTTTCTTTAATAAAAATTTGCTCCAAATTCATTCGACTTCTAAATCTTTTATATTTTTTATCAATGGTAAAACTCCCTGGATATTCATTTATAGTTTTTCCTTTGGGATTAATAAATAAAATCTTTATATCAGCGTTTACATCCTT
>Ga0233431_1006079_pt1 | contig 11141 bp, 13 predicted proteins | sample SI_118_April2016_FD_179867 | JGI IMG/M metagenome (GOLD analysis project Ga0233431, IMG submission 179867) | Seawater microbial communities from Saanich Inlet, British Columbia, Canada - SI_118_April2016_200_MG | ecosystem: Environmental > Aquatic > Marine > Inlet | place: Canada: British...
ATATTCTAAGTTTGCTTCACGAAAAACCGCCAAACTCGCTCGTACCTCGCTCAAACAAGGCTTATTTTCGCTGCGCTAAACTAAGAATATCTAATAAATCCTTATCAGCGCGATCCGGGCTTCATCGTTCAGCTTTCTGCAAAAACCTAACCGGACATTACTGAAAATGACCGTGACTTTATGGCCTGATTTATCGAGATTTTGACCTGTTCTTATTCATAGTCACGCAACTCTTCTTTTCCTGTCCGGGAAAATTGGAGCGTGTTCCCAATGGAAATGTATTTTTTTGGGTATTATTGGGAATGTCAGGAGCTGCAAAACTGCAGGGAGAAATTTTATCTGTTTTCCTTGGTGCGTTTGATGCCAGAGTATGAGAAACCGGGATTTCATAAATGAAAATGTCGTTCATGGAACAGATAAATTATCACACCGAGTAGTTTTGTTCATTCGTAATTCAAGTAGAATGATATTTATTCTTTAGTGTGTCAGTAGGGGATCGTTCATAAAACACTTCACATAATCTATTTGCAGAAGTCCCCAAAAAACTGGACATTTTGCAAACAGAATGTGATGGCAACGCGTTTCCTGTTCACTCATGGGAAACACTCGACTAATTTATGAGCCGACCCTAAGACTAATTTCGTTTAAACTTTAAATCAAAAAGGAGGGAATCAACAAAAAATATCGTAATCTATTTAGCAATTAATTTCGAAAACAGTTTCAGAAATTCTAACTAAATAACCAGGAGAAATTGAAATGAAAAAAATTTTCAGTGGCATCATTTGTCTGTCTTTTATTTTTGCTCTTATGCTTACAGGCACTCCCCTTGCTCAAGCAGATGTAGTCAATGATATTATGAAACGAGGTGAGATGGTTGTTGGAATTCAGACTCAGGGACCGCCCATCAGTTTTATTGACAAGCACGGTAAGAGAACCGGGCTCGCGGTTGAACTAGTCCGCATGTTAGCCAAAGATATGGGGGTAAAGCTGGTTTTAAAAGATTACGAATGGAGAGGCTTAATACCCGCAATTTTATCAAAAAAAGTTGATTTTATTGCCGCCGACATGACACCCACCATTAAACGTTCAACCCGCCTGAATTTTACCGATCCATACATGTACTCAGATGTAGTTGCGTTTTCGGCTGCAGGCAGACCCTTTAAAAGCCTGAAAGATTTGAATTTTTCAACTGTGAGCATAGCTGTAATTCAAGGAAGCTCTCATGTGGATATAGTCAATCGACAGCTGCCCAAGGTGAAATTAAAGGAATATGCAGGTGGTGGTGCTGCAGTGGCAACCGCAGTAATGGATGGTCGTGCTCCAGTTGGAGTTAATGCAATCAGCACGGTTCGTGGTTACATGAAAAGTTTTAAAGGGATGACCGTGTTAGATGGCGTTCTTCAACATGGACCGGTCTGTTGGCCAGTACGTCCGGAAGATACTCACTTGCTGGAAATGCTTAATAACTTTATCCGTTATAAAGGTGCTGATGGTAATTTAAAAAAGCTGGTTGATTACTGGTGGACGACAGATGCCTGGGAAAAAGACCACAAGTAGGGTTCTTACCTGATCAACTCCTCGCTTTAAATGTAATATTTATGGAACCTGATCATCAGGTTGGGTTCCTCAAAGCCTAAAAATAGGTTTTTACCATGTCGATTAGCTTAATAGATTTTTATAACTACAGAGTCGTCGCTCAGTACTTCCCCAACTTTGCGGTAGGGATTGGAACAACTTTATGGGTTTCAGTCGTTACACTGTTTTTTGGTCTCATCATCGGAACCATGGTTGCCTTGTGCCGGACTTCAAAAAATCCGATTCTGCGGCAGCCAGCCGCATTTTATATTCAGTGCATCCGCTCAACTCCACTGCTGGTTCAAATTTACGTGGTCTATTTTGGTTTACCGGCACTCCCCCTGATAAATCGCAGGTTAGATGAAATGGAAGGGGGGATTTTGGCTTTAAGCATAAATGCCGGCGCTTATTTGGCGGAGATTATTCGTGCCGGTATAGAGTCGATTGATCGTGGACAGATCGAAGCCGCATTGGCCAGTGGACTGACCTATATGCAGCGCATGCGTTATATTATTCTGCCGCAGGCAATGGCCAAGGTGGTCCCGCCAATCCTTGGCCATGCCGCGATTGTTATTAAGGACAGTTCACTTCTCTGCCTGATAACTGTATTTGAATTGATGAGCGCCGGTCTGAAGTTGATGTCTGACTTTATTATGCCTACCGAGGCATTCCTTACTGTCGCTGCCGGCTATTTATCCATCTACTTCATGATGCTTTACATCTCCAACAAGATACAGAATAAATTAAGAGGACAACGTCAAATGGAGGTGAGAATATAAATATGTGGGAAATCATAAGAAATACCATGCCGTTCCTTTGGGAAGGTCTGATTAACACCACCTGGCTTTCCATTTGCGCGATCGTATTCGGCAGCAGCCTGGGATTCATCGTTGGCCTATGTCGAGCTATTGGCCCTGTCTGGTTGAAAAAGATTTTCGGCGGTTATATTCACCTGTTGCGCGGGTCGCCATTTCTGGTACAAATCTATATCATCTATTTTGTATTGCCATCAACCGGGATCGCCATTTTCCAGTTGAGTTCCTGGAGTGCAGCCATCATCTCATTGAGTATCTATACTTCGACTTATGTGGCTGAGATTGTGAGAGGGGCTATTGAGGCTATTCCTGCAGGTCAGTTTGAAGCTGCCAAAGCATCCGGCATGACAGTCTTTCAGTCAATGCGATATGTTATTTTACCTCAGACCATTGGCATGATCTTACCGCCGATGGGTGGAATTTATGTCATAGTCATTAAGAGTACCTCCGTACTTTCTGTTATCGCTGTTTCGGAACTGGTTCGCCAGGCTGAAACATCCATTCTTAGATATCCGTCTCATATACTGTTGATCTACGGGCTGGTTGCCTTCATGTATGGTATTTACTGTTATCCGGTTTTACGTCTCACTCGTTGGGCTGAAAATCGCTGGGGTGGAATTCATGTTGCAAGCTAAGGGATCGTTCAATTTAGAAAATGTTTCCCATGTAAAAGAATGGATGAAAATGGCTTATGGATCTGCGGTTAGAAATTCTGACAAAAATGATTTACGTAAAATGATTGCAAAAAACCCGGCCTATAAAGGACTGTTATTCCCAATGAAGGCCGTACAGGGAGGATATATTCCTGATTATGAGTCAAGATACCTCACGGAAGATATCCCTGTATTTTCCTGGTGTACAAGGGGCTTGCAGAAATAATTATTGAGTGGTCTCAACGAGCCATGGGCAAAGAATACATTGTAAATGGCAGGCTTGTAGGTGTTGATTTAAAAGAAACCAGAGCACCCCAACGATTTGGATTCAGGGACTTTGACGGTTTCGCGAGAACGATGGGTTACATCTAAAGTCAAACTTTTCAGAATAAATACCAAATCGCATCATTAGGATATATTTTTTAGTAATTATTCACCACATTACCGGAGTCGAGGGGATTATGATTCAAAACGATGGAAAACAGGACGTTTTCCAACAGCTCCATGGATGGATTCATGCGTGTTTTGAATTATGATCCCCTCGACGGAGGGGAGCTGAATAGATATATTTTTTAAAACAATACTATGAACGAAAAAAACACGAACCCGATGATTGGCATTCTGGGTTGGGAGGAAGGTACAGAAATCACACTATCTCAACTGGAAGAGATGCCGGGAAACATCGCCAATCCGAATACATTCGATTTTCCGGTTCTTTATCGCAGAGTCAAAGGGGCAAATTTCCAAACGGTGGTCAAAAGCCCAAATCAAAAAGTGTTAAGAGAAATGATCAAAAGCGCCCGGCAAATGGAAGCAGAAGGAATTCGAGCGATACTGACCAGTTGCGGTTTTAACGCAATTTTTCATCAAGAACTCAGCAATTCGGTGAACGTTCCCTTTGTCTCCTCAAGTTTAATGCAAGTACCATTGGTCAGCTTGATGCTTCAGAAGGATCAAGTGATCGGTATCATAACGGCCGATCAAGAATCTTTATCAGAGGATCATCTAAGGGCGGTTGGCATTACCGATGATCATTACCCCATTGTTATTGGAATTGAGCATACAGAGGAATTCTCCAAAATTTGTCGAGACGCTCATGCAGTACTGGATCAAGAAAAATTCATTAACGAAGTCGTCGAAGTCGCCAGAGAGTTGACCCGTTTACATCCCAATACAGGTGCCATCGTACTTGAATGCACCGATCTCCCTCCCTGCGCTGATGAAATAAGGGCATCGCTTAAGATACCGGTTTTTGATATCGTCACCCTGACCAATATGGTATACAAGGCCGTGACATCCGCATGATTGTGAATGAATAAATTGATATGTTTGTGTTGTAGTTCCTCAATACCTCAGCTTTTTAACAGTCAGCTTGATTTCCCGGTTCAAAAAAATAATTCATGTGTGTTTTATCAGTAATGTCCGGTTCAACGTCATTAACTTAAGCGGAATAAAGCAATTCTCCATGATCTGGCTATATAGAATCCCCCTTCGAAGGGGGCAGGGGGATGTCGGATTAGACCGGAAATGCGCTGAATACGGCAACATCCCCCTAACCCCCTTCGAAGGGGGATTCAAAAGCGATATCTTGCTCAAGTTAATAACAATGAGCAGTGTCCCGGTTAGGCTTTTGCAGAAAGCTGAATGATGAAGCCTGGATCGCGCTTAGAAAAACTTTAAATCCTTATGTGAAGAGACAGGTTTTATCGTTCAGCTTTTAGCGTGCAAAAACCTAACCGAACATTGCTGAATAACAATGATTTAAGAGAGAGAATTCAATGTTAGAACAAGCTAAAAAACTATCATCAGTGTTGTCCCGGTTACGACGTGATTTCCATCGTTATCCTGAGCTGGGTTTTCAGGAAACTCGAACTGCTCAATCCGTGTGCGAGACATTACAGGAAATCGGAGGCATATCTATTAAATCAGGGATTGGTAAAACCGGTGTTATTGGTGAAATGGGAAACGGAGAGGGGCCAACAATCGCCATTCGAGCTGACATGGATGCCTTGCCAATTCAGGAAATTGGTGACGCTAATGTCATTTCAAAAAATAAAGGCGTCATGCATGCTTGTGGACATGATGCTCATATAGCGATCTTACTTGGCGTGGCAATGCTTTTAAAGGAGAGATTTGCCCTGGAACAATTACCGGGAAAGGTTCGCTTTATCTTCCAGCCAGCTGAAGAATGTTTTGATGAAGAAGGGGTGAGTGGCGCCTCCAGATTAATTGAAGAAGGGGCTTTGGAAAATGTCGATGCCATCATTGCCCTGCACGTTGATTCTACAAAACCCACTGGTATTGTTTCAATCTGCCCTCAATGGGTGTTTGCCGCAGTTGATACTTTTAAAGCTTGGATTACAGCCAGTGGTGGCCATGGTGCCACACCTCATTTGGCCACTGACCCGATTTGGATGTTAAATCCAGTACTAACCGCTTTATATGGTATTGTTTCACGGAAGATCGATCCGATGAAAAAGGCTGTTCTTAGCATCGGAAAGTTGCACGCCGGAACAGCCAACAACGTGATTCCTCATGAAGTTTATCTGGAAGGAACCTTGCGGAGCTTTGAAGAGGGTATCCGAAAACAGCTTATCAAAAATGTTGAACAAGCATTATCCGTTGTTCGTCCTCTGGGGGGAGATTATCGCTTGAAAATCGTCCATGGTTATCCGGCGAGTTGGAACGATCCAACAGTAACCGCCGGACTGATCAAAGTTTGTCAAGTTTTAATCGGGGCAGACTATGTTAATAACGAAGCCATGGGCATGCGCTCTGAAGATTTTGCCTATATGTCCCAAAAAATCCCTGGAGCAATATTTCTATTAGGGTCGGCAATTCCTGACGGAGTTGAACGTGATCATCATACCAATGTTTTTGACATTGATGAAAGTGTCTTGCCGATCGGATCAGCGATTCTGGCTGAATCCGCCAGGCGATTTTTGAAAGGTGATTTGCCTATTCCTGTAAAGACAAATCACTTTTCAAAAACGCCTTAGGGATCGTTCAAAAATAACTTCACATAATCTATCTACAAAAGTCCTAAAATAACTGGACATTTTGCACATAGAATGTGATGGCAACGCGTTTCCTGTTCACTCATGGGAAACACTCGACTAATTTTTGAGCCGACCCTTAATAAGGAGATTACCCTGTCATTGGGAATATTCGAAGTCCCACCACCTGTTAATGAACCTGGCAGCTATTATACGCCTGGAGCGGCAATCTCAAGGCGTCGGCTGAGTTCCTGACGCAGAGCAAGTGCCGGGAAACTGCAGCACACATATCCACGAATCGTTTCGTCCTGCTGGCGATAGATTGCCCGGAGGCCCATTACTGCCTGGGGTGCTTTCTTGGTGGGGCTAATTGCGATTCAGTATAAAGACGCAGGTATCACGGAAGAGCCGTTTTTTGCTTTCGTAAACAGCATGCCGTATATGTTTTACCTGATAGGGTCAATTCTGCTTGTGTTTCTGATCGCCCTAATCGGCAAGGACTTCGGTCCGATGAGAAAAGCAGAAGAGAGAGCTATTAAAGAAGGCAAACTGATTGGCGACAAAAAAATTCAATCAGCTCTCAGTCATCGACCCATGCGAGCATTTAGGTCCCAAAAGAAGAAAATTGCTCGATGAGTCTTGGGCCGGTGTATTTCAAAAAGAGATTCTTCCAACACTTCCCATCCATGAATTCACTCGGAACTTTTGCAAAAATAACGGGCGAAGCACCAAAGAACATTCTTCTGTACTGGGTACAATATTGATACAACATTCACTTTAGGTCTTTTCAATGCCGGATGTTTATTTCTAATCCAGCCGACAACGGTAGAGTTTTTGACTATTTTTAGATTGATTAATTGACTGTGGAAGTCTATTGTCATATGAGCACTGGACGCTATGCAAAAATAAATAGCCAGTAATAACTTATAGATGGATGCTTAATGGAACACTTCTACCAAAATGCCGGGGACCTGAGGAAAACCAGTCTGGAGGGTTTTTATCGGATCCATCAGAATATGGTGCAGCTTAGGGAGAATCCATGCTATCTATGCCGAAAAACTCAAAAAGATCCCTCCAGAATCGCATTGATTTCAGGTGGCGGATCGGGGCATGAACCGCTTCATATCGGAATGATTGGGCGCGGAATGTTGGATGCTGCCTGTCCGGGTGAAGTGTTTACATCTCCAACCCCTGACCAGATTGTTGGTGCTCTTTCTGACCTGAACCCTCAAAATGGTACTTTACTGATTGTCAAAAATTTTGCCGGTGACTTGATGAATTTTGAAATGGCATTGGAAATGGCAAATCAGAAATGCCGGATCCTGATTGTTTCAGATGATGTTGCCATTGACAATAAAAGCCAGCGCCGCGGATTGTCGGGGACCGTTATTGTTGAAAAAATCGTCGGTGCTCTGGCAGAGAAGAGCGATGATCTAAATGCCTGCTGGGAGATCGGGGACCGGGTGGTTCGAAATACCGGAACCATTGGCGTGGCTTTGTCGGGATGCACTTTTCCGGGGCATAATCGAACCACATTTCATTTGCAGCCGAATGAGATTGAATACGGTGTTGGCATTCATGGTGAACAGGGAGTCGAAAGGTTGAGAGATCTGACCATCGATGAGCTGATCCGCAAGATGACAGATAACATTATCACTGAGATATCCTTGAAGCCGGGCGAAGAGGTCCTGCTGCTGGTCAATGGAATGGGCTCAACGTCCCTGATTGAACTGCAATCCATTTACAGTCTGGCAGACGATTTCTGCCGGGAATCCGGGCTGAAAACTATCCGCTCGTTGATCGGTAATTTTGCGACCGCACTTGATATGAAGGGGGCCTCCATCAGCATCAGCCGCATGGATCCAGAACTGCTGCAATTGTGGGATGCCCCGGTTGAAACACCAACATTGCGCTGGTAACTCCCCCCCCTTTTTACGGAACTACGTTATTACCCCGCTATTTGCCTTCTTGAATTCTTTTTTGGCATATCGTCTGATTCTCTCCTCAATGACTTGTTGCTCCTCCGTATTTTCAAGCATCGGGACCTCTATTTCAAGAATATAGTGGCTTCTCAGTATCCCTTGAGGATCCTCGATACGGTTGGCATATTGAGGATGGGCTGCGATGTATCGCTTCAGGAATCTTCTTCGTTCTTCTGTTGTCAGGTGACAAATATCAAAAATAGAATTAAGGTGTTTTGCGGGAACCGGGATAGGATAGACAGGATTTGTTATCTGGGAGATGAAGCTCTTATTCTTGCCAATGGCGTTTGATATCTTCAGACGCAGACCGGACGGGCGCATATCCAGGTATTTTTTCAGAAGCCCCTTGTAATCAGCAATCAGGTCCTCTCTGGAAGGTTCGGGTTTCTGAATGATCCCAGCCTGATCGATATCCTCACCTTTGTCTGTCATTAAAGTCACTCTTTGAAGTTACACTGACATCTGTTCATGAATAATGGCAGCCTTAACTCTTGCCAGGGCCATGGTTGGAACCGAGACGTTCTTAATCCCCAGATTCAGCAGCGTAGGCAGCAAATCCGTTGAAGAAGCCATTTCTCCACAAATACAAACCTGCTTGTTGTTGGCATCTGCGTATTCGGCAATGTCACGAATCACCTTCAGAACAGCAGGGTTGGCCGGATCCTGAAGATATTCGACATTGTGGCAATCCCGGCTGGTGGCCATAATAAACTGGGCCAGATCATTGCTGCCGATAGCGAAAAAGTCCACATCAAAGCTTTCAATCATAATAGCAGCAGCCGGTGTTTCTACCATCATCCCTAGAGCCGGCATTCTGGCATCTTTGTTTTCGTTACGGAGGCGTTCAATCTCTTCAAAAAACTGTTTACGGGTAGCCTCAATTTCCTGGCTGATGGTGACCATCGGGATCAATACCTTCAGGTTCCCAAATACGGCTGCCCTTGCAAGTGCGCGGATCTGTACCCTGAATATATCCGGGTTGGACAGCAGCAGCCGAATCCCTCGCATTCCTGAACTGGAGCTTTGATCCTGGTCTCCAAAAAGCCCAAAAAGGCCCTTATCGCCGCCTGCATCAAAGGTTCGGATCGTAACCGGTTTATCACCTGCCCAACCAAGCAGTTTTTTGTATGCCCTGAACTGGGTTTCTTCGTTGGGCAGCACATTTGTCTGGAAAAACATCAGCTCGGATCGGGCCAGGCCCACCCCTTCGCAGTTTTCCGGAGAGATATCGTCCAGGCACCTGAGGTCATCGACGTTTATAAAAACGGATATCTGCCTACCATTACCGGTGACAACCGGATTTAACAGAGTCCCATTTTCACTTTGCTGCGACAGGGAAAAGCTCCTTTCGAATTTGCGCAATGTTTTGTGGTCTGGCGCATATATCAGTTTTTCGTTGTCACAGTCGAGAATAACAGGCGTCTGAGCCGACAATGACAGAATGCGCTTCGGCATCCGAATCAAAAATGGAATCTGGCGGGCTCGTGCCAGCATTGAGACATGATTAAAGACGCTGCCTTTTACAATGGCAATGCCGACATATCGGGACCAGTCCAATTCCAGAAATTGGGAAGGCATAATATCCTCGGCAATAAATATCAGGTTGTTTTCGTTGCTCTGCTCTGCCGGTGATCGGACTTCCTGTTTCAAATACCGTAAAACGCGATTGCGAATGTCGACAAAATCATTCGCACGCGATTGAAACAGTTTGTCACTTGCCCTGACATAATCCTCAATATGAAAGTTCAGGGTGTTTTCCCAGGATGTGATTGCGGACTCTCCCTGCCTGATTTGATCATAGATGGGATTGGTCAGTTCAGGATCCTTCAGCAGCAAAAGCTGCAACTGCAGAATCTGCGCGCCCAGTTTATCGGAGGTCTGGATGAGCTGGGTCAAGTCATTGACGGCCTGGTCGATGGCATTTTCAAGCAGTGTTTCCTGGACCGGTGGAGCGTTTTTTTTCCGGATATGCCGTGATGAAGGCAGCCTTTTTTGAATAAGGTCGATTGCACCAATTGACTGTCCGGATGATGCGGCTTTCCCATAGAAAATCTGCTTTTTCTGGCCCATTTTACTCTTCATCAAAATTATTCAGTACCAGATCAATCAGTGACTTGACGGCGTTATCTGCATCAATTCCATCAGCTTGAATTTGCAGCTCTTTTCCAGATGGAATTTTTAATCCCATTACCTTGATAATGCTTTTTGCATTAACCCAGTGAGACTGATCTCCCTTTTTAATGCGGATATCAGAAGAAAATTTTTTTGCCAGACTTGTGAATTTGATGGACGGTCTGGCATGTAACCCCAGTGAATGTCTGATCAAAACGGAGTCTTCAAAATTCATGAGAATGACTCCTCTGCTGTTTTTACGACTACCGCCAGCGGGCTTCCGGATGCGGCCTCTGCGGCGGCCATAATAGCCCCTTCAACAATCGGAGCATCGCAGATAATTACGCTGGATGACATTGACGAGTCAAGTAGTCCAATTGCCATTTCACTGTTGGTTTCAGCTCCACCGACATCAACAAGCACTGCCAGGCCTTCCGGGGTCCAGGTCTCCTCCATTTTCTGTTTGATCTTTCCCAGGTCGGTTCCCAGTCCACCATCCACATTCCCCCCGCACCAACCAAGGGGAATTTTATCACCAACCATCTGCCGGACCATATCAGCTGCGCCTTCAGCGAGTTGGTGAGAGTGAGATACGATTAATATGCCTACATTAGCGCTCATTCTGCAAGCTCTCCTTCTTTAAGATGATCTCTGACTGCCTGGCAGATTGAATGAAACATCAACTGACAAGATTTGGCACCAGGGTCCAGGTGGCCGATTGAGCGGTCTCCCAGGAACGACGCCCGTCCCTTGGTTGCTTTCATCAGTCGGGTTGATTCCAGTCCCCTGTCAGCTTCAACGAGTATTTGATTCAGATAGTCCGTAATCCTGCTGTGGGAATCTGAGAATTCCATAAACGTTTCGTAAACTGGGACCATCACATCCAGGAGGGTTTTTTCACCGTCCCGGGATTTCCCCCGATGTTTGACCGCTTTGACGCCTGCATTCAGGGCTTCAGCAATTGTGCCTTTTTCCAGTGTACGTCCCTGAAGGGACTTGCCGGCAGAC
>Ga0233431_1006080_pt1 | contig 11141 bp, 5 predicted proteins | sample SI_118_April2016_FD_179867 | JGI IMG/M metagenome (GOLD analysis project Ga0233431, IMG submission 179867) | Seawater microbial communities from Saanich Inlet, British Columbia, Canada - SI_118_April2016_200_MG | ecosystem: Environmental > Aquatic > Marine > Inlet | place: Canada: British...
GGCGGCGGTGATCATCAAAATTCCCGAACCTGTGCCCACATCCAGAAAATTATCCCCCTTTTTAAGATATGTTTCGATCAGTTGCATGCACATAAACGTGGAGGGATGGGTGCCGGTACCAAAAGCCATGCCGGGGTCGATGGTGATGATGATATCATCCGGGCGGGCATCATAATCCCGCCAGCTAGGTCTGACCACCAGGTGCTCGCTGATTTTTTGCGGGTGGAAGAATTCTTTCCAGTTTTCAGACCAGTCCGTGGCAGCCATTTCTGTGGTGGTCAAATTGATGGAAACAGCCTCTGTTTTTTCAAGCCGGGCCAATTTGGCTTTAAGCTCAGCAAGGCGTATTTCATGTTTGTGGTCAAAGGGTAAATATCCGATAACGGCATATTCTGTGGGGCCGGCCGGCCGGTCCCTTGCCCAGTCTGTTTCCACATCGGCGTTTGGATCTTCAGACACCACCCCGCCGCAGCCGATGTCATCAAAAGCCATTGCAATCAGATCGGCCATGGCCGCTGTTTCAGAGGGGGTGAAAACCACTCTTGCTTCGAGCCAGTTGTCGGGTGTCGGGTTTTGGGTCTCAGGTTTCGGCATTTAATTCGTTTTCCCCATATTCAAACCGTGTTTTTTTGTCGCCGTCCAGCATGCCTTCTGATTTTTTTCCTGACCCCTGACCCCTGACCCCTGTTCAATTAAAATTTTTCTTTGGGGGGGTTAAAATAGCCATGCTTCAAGTTGGGTGCGATTTTACGGATGTGTGCCAAAAGTTTGGGCATACCCAAAGGGGTGCTGCACGGGGCGGCGTTTTGCATATGTTCAAAATAACGGTGCGGGTCAAAATTGAGGTTGCGCCACTGAATCATGTTGATGGAATGGGCCTTTAAAAAGGATTCAAGGGCGGCGGCTTCTTCAAACGAATCGCTGAAACCGGGCATATTTAAATAGTTGATGGCCACGAATTTGCCTTTTTGAATTGCCGTATCGATACTTTTCAAAACATCGCTGAAACTGTAGCCGGCCGGCCGGAAATAGGCATTGTAACAGTCTTCACGCACGCTATTAAGACTGACCCGCACGCTGTCTAAACCCGCGTCAAAAAGTTGGGCCAGTACATCGGGTAAGCCGCCGTTGGTATTGAGATTGATGGTGCCGGCTTCGGTAGCGCGCCTTATTTTTTTAATGGCCGGCGCAATCACCTTGGCCGCGGTAAGGGGATCACCCTCACAGCCCTGGCCAAAACTGACCACCGCCTTTGTGACCCGCCCAATATGGGTAAGCGCCACATCGCTGATTTCAGCAGCACTGGGGGTGAAATTAATGCGCTCCTGGCTGCAGGGGATATCGCCTGAAGATTGCAGGGAAAGACAACCCAGACAACGCGCATTGCACTTTTGAGCGGTTGGTAGCGGGGCTTCATATCGGCCCAAAAAAAAGTTTTTGCCGGCCGGGCAGCCATAGTTTAAGGCACAGTTTTCAAGATGGGCGCGCAGTCGGTTATCAGGTAGCTTTTTGCGCATTTTTTTAACCCCGGCCACCACCTTGGCCTGGGGCATCTGACGCAAATCCTGGCGCTTTTCGCCATCGACAAGCATTACCGCCGAATAGAATTTCTGGCGATGCCAGCCCACCGCGCCATAGGCAAAAAGCGGTAGAAAACCAGCAGTCGGTGCTTCTTCATAGGCGCTAACCTGAGTGTTGACGTAACCGGGCGAATTAAAGGCGGCCACCGGGTAGAGCGGCTCCCCCGGCGCGTATGGATTTTCAGCCAGCACTTCAAACTTGTTGTTTTGTAGGTTGTATAAAACCGGGTATCGATCGGGCAGATACATGAGTTCGCCACCATGGGGCATAGTGATGGCATGGTTTGTGGTTAAAGGAGTCAAAACCCGGCCGGTTATGCCAGTGGCGGCATAACCGGCCAGATCGAAGATTTCACCCTGGGCGTTGGCCACCAGGGCGGTAAGATAGCGTGGTTTTTTTGGGGGTGATGCCTTTTCCTTCTTGCGGAGGCCTGATCTCACATGGCTTCAGCCACGCTAACGATGCGGTCGCCCAGCATGTTAACATAACTGCCCATCTCGTTGTCATACCAACCGTAGATGACCGCTTGGGTCACCGGGATACGCAGCATGGTATCTGCCGGCAGGGTGCCCAAGTTCTTTTCGATACCAGGTACTTTGGCCAGATCAATGGAGATTTCGGCTGTCCGGCGGTGGGTTTCCGCGCCCTCGATGACGGCCGCCGCTCTAGGTGCGCCGATGATATCGCCGGAAACATTCTGTTTGCCGGAATAAAGGAGATACTTATTGGGATCAATTGCGGCCGCCTGTTCATAAACTGCATTGATGGCGCCGCGGTTGATGGGATCACCGTCGATCTCTTCTTGAAGGTTGACCACCAGGATAATGAGCGAACCGGTAGCCGTGGGTATACGCACTGACTCGGCGATAAAACCGATCTTGTTCATCTCCGGAATAACCAGTGCAAGCGCCTTGGCCGCACCGGTGCTGGTTAAGATAATGTTGTTCATGATACTGCGACTTTTGCGCAGGTCGGTTTTGCCGGTACCGGGCAAACGATCCAGCACCTGCTGCGAACCGGTGGCAGCATGGACCGTGGCCATGGAGGCCGATAAAAGCCGGTTGGCGCCAAAGGCGTTTAAAAGCGGTTTCACCATGTGGGCCAGGCAGGTGGTCGTGCAAGACGCATTGGAGATGATCCGATGTTTGCGCGGATCATAATCGAGGGCATTGATGCCCATGACCGTGGTGACGGCATCGTGGGGCATTTTAGCCCCTTTATCCTTGATTTTAAAAGGGGCTGAAACGATCACTTTTTCAGCACCTGCCGCAAAGTGTCCCCGCACCGTACCTTTGGAAGCGTCTGCCTCTTGAGTCGGGTCCAGAAACTGGCCGGTGGTGTCCACCACCAGTTTGACGCCGTTTTGCTGCCAGGCGATCTCCCTGGGATTGCGCGAAGTGCGTAAAAACCGGACGGCGATACCATTTACCAGCATGCGGCCTTGGTCTTCGTCGATATTTTCAATCACCGGCTGACCTTGAAAACCGTGCAAAAACTGGCTCAAACGGCCATAGGTGGAATCCCGCTCAAGATAGTGGGCGATATCATTTAGGCTAGTGCCGACATTACGCCCCAGATTTACAACCAGTTCACTAAAGGTTTTGCAGCCAACCATGTGCCATACCAAAAGCTTGCCGATGCGTCCAAACCCGTTGATACCCAGTTTGGCGTCAAGGGTGGCGCTGCTTGAAAGACTGCTATTTGCGACCATGAAATCCCTCCTAAGCCGATGCTGTCCAAAATGCGTATAGAAAAATTATTATCGCATCTTAATTGCTGTTTGAATGGCATCTGCCAGACAGTTTCGTTATTGTTTTGAGCTTAATAAACTATCCGTAGCACAATATTGCGGTTGGTTGCAGCTAAAAAATTAGGGCCAAAAAAATAGCTTGGGCTATGAGGGAACATTTTTATTGTCAGACTTTAGGCCCGGCCTCGGCAATATCGATGGCGCCTTGATAAACGACTCCTTTGCGGCCGTCGATACTGATGTGATCGCCCGAGCGCAACCGAAGTTTTTGAAAATTAACCAGTTTCTCTTTTTCATCACAAACCATGTCGCCGCAACCCACTACACAAGTTTTACCAAGCCGATGGGCCACCACAGCTGCATGAGAGGTTAACCCGCCCCGGGCCGTCAAAAGACCATCAGCCGCAAAAATTTCGCGGATATCATCTGGGACGGTATCGCTGCGCGCCAGAATAAGGGCAGCCCCCGGTTCTTTGTCGCGCCAGCTATCGATTTCATCCAGAGTAAAAACCAGCCGGCCGCTCATGGCACCTCCGCTGACACCGATCCCGTTTCCCAAAACGCTGCCTTCCAGAATCTGACGGTGATCAAAGGTCACCACGTTTTTGTGCTCACGCATGGACATATCGCGTGCCTGCAGTAAATGCAGATCCTTGCGGGCCTTGCCTTCAAAGGTAAATTCCATCTCCTGGGGGCTCCAGCCCTTATTGTAAACCAAATCCTTGCCCCAGGATTTAAGGGCTTCATAAATTTCCGGATAGTGGCTTTCTAAGGTAATGTCGGTGTCGCGCATTTCAATTTCCTGCTGATTGATGGAAATCGGCAGGGTTTGCACCAGCCCCGAAACCACGTCTTCGCCCTGGTTTGAGACCGTGAAATCCCCCCACAGACGCAGATTGTCTTCGGACCAGCGCGGATTATGGGTGAAAAAGACCCCCGAGCCGGATTCCGGTGAGAGGTTGCCGTAGACCATCTGCTGTACGGTAACCGCCGTGCCCCAGTCGTCGGATATACCCATAATTTTGCGATAGGTGCGGGCCTTGTCCGAATCCCATGACAAAAGCACCCGTTTGATGGCTCGCTCCAGCTGGACGATGGGATCTTCCTCGATGCTGATACCGGCATCAAGAATCAGCTTTTTATAGGACAGCGCCACCGTTTTCATTTGCTTACCGGAAAAGTCTTTTTTAAAAGGCAGCCCCAGCTTTTTTTTAAACTCGCTGATGATGGCATCGAAATCATTGCGTTCAAGGCCAAAGGACATGCCGTCACATTGCAGATAGCGGCGGTAGTTGTCCCAGGCAAACCAGGGGTTTTTGGTCTTTTCAGCTAAACTTTCGGCAATTTGTTCGTTGACGCCCACATTTAAAAATGTGGCCATCATGCCTGGCTGCGAAATAGAGGAGCCGCTACGAACAGACAAAAGCAGTGGGTTTTTTGGATTTCCGTATAATTTGCCGCTTGTTTTTTCCAGTGCCTGTATATGATGGGATAGTTGCTCTCTAAAATTATGGCGCGCCGGATAATAGCTGTTGATGATGTCCCAGAACCGGAAAACTTCGGTGGTGATGATAAAACCAGGCGGTACCGGCAGTCCGAAATCTTTGAGTTTTACCAGATTGAAACCTTTGCTGCCCAAATAGACCAAATTGGCCACTTTGCTTACCGGGTTGTCGATGGAGGTCATGGCCGTATGGGGATCATAAAGCAGCAATTGGCGCAATTTGTCGGTGGGCAGCTCTTCGGACTGGTGGTACAGGGTGTTTAATATGCGGCTTAAGAAAAGATCGAGCTGCTGCAACCCCAAAGAAAGGGCAATACGGTCACGAAAAAATATTTCTGGGACTCGGTAGCTGTTTCTTTCGTTATCGGCCAGTTTTTCATTTGAAAAATATTTGGGCAAAATCTGGGTTGCCGAGGGCCGTCCCAAAACCAGGGTGAGGTTTTCGCCATGGACATTGTGAAAGTTATCGTTGATGATATTTTTAACGGCATTGGCGAAGCCTTTGATGATGTCGATGTATTGGGTGATGGTAAAAGCCTTGACCGCCACCGAATGGGCCAGAAGATCAAGCTGGCTGTCGATTTGGACCGAGGCCAGGCCGTCCAGCTTGAGGGCTTTGTTAAAGAGCATTAAAAGATCATAAATCTGATAAAAAACCGCCTTTGTTATGAGGCTTAAATCGATGTTGCTGATGAGCTCTTCGAAAAGCACATTGACCAGCGCTTCCAGCCGAAAGGTCAATCCAAGGGCATCGAACTTGAGCTCGTGGTAGCTGCCGTACATGGAAGGGATATCCACAGTGAAGTGGCGTTTTTTATAGATATCTTCTTTGGCTTCGAAATTTTGGTCCGATAAAATCAGCTTTTTCAAGTGCTCCAGATATTCGAGCAACAAAAAAATCTTTTCTTTGGATTGTGATTCGGCCAGCGCTTTTTTGAGCAAGTCCAAAGGTGGTAGTGCTTCGGAGGTGAGCTGGGCGATATGGCTTTCAATTTCATCGAATCCGAGGCGATATTTTTGGTGCAACAGCTTATAAAAAGCCACCATCAATTTGATCCGCGTATGGTCTTTTGGGTTGACGTCAGCCACAGCATCGATAATGGATTCAAGCTCAGCGGCTTTGCGGCCGATTAAATCCGTTGGCTGGTTTATGCCGTGGTCTTTAAGGGCTGTCATAATCCCATTTACGCCTTCAACGAATTTTCCCTGTCGGCGAATCTGGCTGTAGATGTTGGGTGGGACAAAAGGCTTTAAAACTTCTTTTTGACGCGTTTGCCAGAAATGGATCACCGCCTCCATGAAACGCAGAATGTGATTGTTGCTTTCGACATGGCTTTGTTTTCGCAAAAAGTGGATCAGCACATCTTTTCGCTGGGTCAGTTCATCGATCTGGGTGGATATGTCCCGAAGTTGGCCTTCGGCGCCGATGGTGTTGAAATAGGCTGGAAACAGACGCATCAGCTGCTTGGTAAGGTTATAAATAGGTTCTATGGGGCTGTTTAAAAAGCGGGTGATATCGCGTGGGAAAAGATCCGTATCCTTGATGAAAATACCAAAAAGGGCCAGGTGGATGATGAGGTTCGAGGTCAGCTTGGTGGACCATTTGGGGCTTAGCTCGATCAGTGCCAGCCAGGTGCGGATGTTTTGAATATGGGCGGAATTGACCTTTACCTGCCAATCATTGCCGACCCCGCCCACCATAGGGGTTTGGAAACCAAGCTCAATGACTTCGTCGACAAAATGTTTGACCAGCTCGTAGTTGTCGGTTTTGTAGATCCCTTTGCCCATGTTGAGCACGCAATTTAAAGCAGTGGTGGGATATTCGGCGGTTTGGGTTTTTAAAATGGAAAAGGTCTTGGTGGTTAAACGGTCGATATAGCGGTGGTTTTCGTTGGCGATCAACCAGCTTAAAGTCCGGTTGATATCGCGCAAGGCATCCTCGTGGATCATGCTCAAGCCGCTTATTTTATTGATATGAAATAAGAAGATAACCTTCCAGTTGTTGCCCTGGCCGCTCTTTTTGCCGGCCTCAAAAAGTTTCTGGGGCATGGCCCGGTAGGTGGTTACAATTTCGTTATAGCCCGGCAAAGCCGTCAATTGCCGCAGCATTTTGATCCCGGCCAGATCGTTCGATTTTCCGATGCGGTTTAACTTTGCCCGATAAGAGGTGATGGTCTTATGGCTGATGTTGGTGAAAAGGGGCAGAAAATCTATATCGGGTACGTTATCTTCAATCTCTTTTAAAAACCATTTTTTGGGGTCATCCTGCTTTATCCAATAGGCGTAGGTGGTATTTCGATATTTGACAAAAAGGCGGTTAAAAGCGCTGTAATCCGGTTTAAAGTTACCCGTTGCAGACTGTAGCGCTTTTCCCAAGCGGCTGATATGGTAGTAGCTTTTGACAAACAGAAAAAAGTGCTGGGCGTTACATTGGTAAATACGGTCGAAGCTCTGCTCCAAAACCGGCCAGAAGGTTTCAAGGGCGTCACCGGCTTCCTTGATGGTTTTGTCCAGATAAAGCAGAAGATTATCGACGGCATCATCCCGAACAGCCGGATCTCCGGCCGAGGCCATGGCGTCAATAAAGATACCCACAAACAGCGCCGCCGCTTCAGGGCCTAAAGCGTGTTTTTGAAGCAGGTGAAAATAATCAAGACAATATCCGCGGGCTTCCTCGACGATAAACTGCCAGTTGCGGTAGGGGTGTGAAAGCTCCTTTAGAAAAACCGTCAACCCTTCGGTCAAACCGTAATACTGGGCCATCACCGTCTGAATGGGCGCATATTTTTTGTCAATGGCCACATCCACATGATAACTGGCCAGATTAACTTCAAGGGCCTGAGACTTGATCACTAAAAACCTCCCTTAAAAATAGAGCCTGATTTATGAAAAAAATAGTACCAAAGGCCTTTATGCATTGCAAGATGCGCGGTATTGGCGGGTACCAGTTGGCGGCACTTGCGCTCTTTTTTCTATTTATTGGGAATCGTTGAAGAAGGTCTTCCAGTTGGCCATGAAATCCCTAAATACGGTGAAGTGTTGGGTGGTCTCATAGTCAATGATTTCCACAGGAATTGAATCGAAGTTATAAATGGTGGCCTGGGGGCAGGCCATCAGGATGGGGGAGTGGGTGGCGACGATAAACTGGGCATGGCCGGCGGCGCTCATTTCAGCCAGCACTTTGGCGAGTTCGGCCTGACTGCGGGGGGAGAGGGCCGTTTCAGGTTCGTCCATTAGATAAAGGCCTTTGAAACGGTAGCGGGCCTTGAAAAATGACATCATGGATTGACCGTGGGACTGAGACATCAGGGATTCGCCCCCGAAATAGTCCAAAAGGCCGGGGTCCGATACCGCCCATTCGTCAAGCAGTTGGGCGAAATTATGAGAAAGCTCTGAATCGAAATAAGACCCGGGCACCGGTCCGGCCTGCCATTTGACATCGATAAATTTGTGCAACTGGCTTTCGTAGGGGTTGTTGCCGTACCGCAGCCTTTGTGAGCCGTGCCAGATGTGGATCTGGCATTTTTCGGCCATTGCTTTGAGCAGGGTCGATTTGCCGCTGCCGTTTTCACCCACGAAAAAGGTAACTGGAGTTTTGAAATCGATCTTTTTCGTCTCTTGCAAGATCTCAAGATTAAATGGATAATAATCTGACGTCGGGCAATTCTGAAGCTTAAGGCGCACATGCTCAAGGTGCATTTTATAACCGTTTCGTTTGGCGGTTGAGGCTTTATAAAGACGGCCATCATATGGCAGATCGGCAATAGTGTGTCAAGTTGCGCAAGAATCTGTTCATCAAAAACCGACCCGATTTTTTTAATCGACAACAAGGAAATCAGCATGTCAAATTTAGATGCCATATTCGCCCCGTCTTCCGTGGCGGTGGTGGGTGCCTCCACAACACCTGGGAAGGTGGGCCACGATATATTTGTAAATATTTTGAAAGGCGGCTTTAACGGAGTTCTTTATCCGGTCAACCCGTCAGCCAGATCGGTGGCCAGCGTCAGGGCATATCCCAATCTGAGCGCCATTGCCGATGAAATCGATCTGGCCATGATCATTCTGCCGCCTAAGCTTGCTTTGTCCGCCGTGGAAGAAGCCATTGCCAAAGGGGTCAAGGCGGTCGTGATCGTTTCAGCCGGGTTTAAGGAAATCGGCGGTGAGGGGCTTGAGATTGAAAACAAAATCGTGGCCAAATGCCGTGCCGCCGGGGTGCGCCTGGTAGGGCCCAATTGCTTAGGGGTGATCAATCCCCAGCCGGGTGTGCGCCTAAATGCCAGCTTTTCAGCGCGGATGCCAAAGGCCGGCAATATTTCCTTTATTTCCCAGAGCGGGGCCCTTTGCACGGCTGTGCTCGATTTTGCGGCCGACAAGGAATTTGGGTTTTCAAAGTTTATTTCCATTGGTAACAAGGCCGATGTGGATGAGCTGGATTTGCTGCGCTACCTGCATCAGGATCCGGAAACCGAAGTCATCATGATCTATCTGGAGGAATTGCAACGTGGCCGCGAGTTTATTGCCGCGGTCAAAGAGATCACCGGTGGAGACCGGCCCACGCCGGTTTTGGCCATAAAATCCGGACGCACCGGAGCCGGGGCAGAGGCGGCCGCCAGCCACACCGGATCATTGGCGGGTACCGAGGCGGTCTATGAGGCTATTTTTGCCCAATCGGGCATCATTCGTGTCGATTCCATCAACGATCTTTTCGACTACGGCATCGCCTTTGCCTACAAAAACGCTTCGGCCACAGGTAAAATGCGGCGCAAAGTGCCGGACGGCAATCGGGTGGCCATTGTCACCAATGCCGGCGGCCCCGGTATCGTGGCCACCGATGTAACGGTTTCATCAGGTTTGCAGCTGGCAAATTTTAACACAGAGACCATAGATGCTTTAAAAAGCCATTTGCCGGTGACGGCCAATGTGAACAACCCGGTCGATATCATCGGTGATGCCGCTCAGGACCGTTATGAAAATGCCCTTTCAGCCGTTATCAAGGACGAAGGGGTCGATGGGGCCATCGTCATTTTAACGCCCCAGTCGATGACCAACGCCATGGGCACAGCCGAGGCGGTGGTGCGTATTGCGCGCCGGTCGCACAAACCGATATTGTGCTGTTTCATGGGTATTTTCGACGTCTCGGCCGGGGTTAAATTTTTACAGGAACAAGGTGTGCCGGTTTTTCGTTTTCCGGAAAGCGCGGCCAAGGCCTTTGGTGCTTTATATCAATACGCGCGCTGGCTCAACCGCCAGGAACTGGCGCCTTTTGGTTTTAATCATGACCGCAAAAAGGCCCGCAAAATCATCGCTGAATGCCTTAAAGACGGCCGAACTTATCTGGGCGAGTTGGAGGGCAACCACTTGCTTGACTGCTATGGTTTTAAGGTGTTGCCCACCGAGTTGGCCCCTGATGCCGAAGCCGCTGCCGCCATTGCTTTAAAGATCGGTTTTCCGGTGGCAATGAAAATCGTGTCCCCCCAGATCATCCACAAATCAGATGCCGGTGGGGTCAAGGTGGGCCTTAAGGATGCCGATAGCGCCAAAAATGCGTTTGCCGAAATTATGGCCGGTGCCCGCCGTTTTGACCCCTTCGCTGCCATCACAGGCGTACTTGTACAAAAAATGGCCCCAAATGGGACTGAAATTATTTTGGGCGCGAATCGCTATCCTGGATTCGGGCCTCTTTTGATGTACGGCAGCGGCGGCATATTGGTGGAAGTTTTCAAGGATGTTGCTTTTCGGCTGGCCCCCATCAACCGGGGTAATGCCCGTTTTATGATCCGCAGTATCAAGGGCGCAGTTTTGTTGGAAGGTTTTCGCGGGACGCCCAAAGCGGATGTTGGCTCAATTGAAAAAATGCTGGTGCGTTTGTCGGATCTGATGATGGACAATCCCGAAATTCAGGAACTCGATATCAACCCGGTCATCGTTCACCCTGAAGGAAAAGGCGCCACCGTGGCTGATTGCCGTCTGATTTTAGATTCTTCTTCAACATAGTTGGAGAAAAGGATTCAAGCCCGCCAGAGGCGGACAGGGATTCGAGGGGCCAAGGGTTTTATTCCTCTTGATGAATACAAATAGAAGGCTTCGATTTTCATATTTGTGACGTTAGATTGTATGGTTTTTTTTAGGAGTTCTATTCATATCCCCTATAAATCTGATTGTTTTCAATGAAACTTAACAGAACATTCGAGCCAGTTTCAAAACGTCCCACTTTGGCCAATCTCTGCGTTGGGCTCAAATTTCAATCCTCAAAATACTCAATGTATTCTTCCGGTTGAAATATTCGCCCGCCTTGACCTTGACCAA
>Ga0233431_1006092_pt1 | contig 11128 bp, 12 predicted proteins | sample SI_118_April2016_FD_179867 | JGI IMG/M metagenome (GOLD analysis project Ga0233431, IMG submission 179867) | Seawater microbial communities from Saanich Inlet, British Columbia, Canada - SI_118_April2016_200_MG | ecosystem: Environmental > Aquatic > Marine > Inlet | place: Canada: British...
CGTGTCCACAAGAAACGGGGTGTCTGCCATAACCACGTAGTTCCAGGTCGGTCCCAGGTCCCAGTCGCCTGAGTAGAAATTTTCTGTGGGAAGGCCGAAAATTTCGAGCCCGGAAGGCAGCCTGAAGCGAACCACCATGCCATTCCCGCTTTTATCACCATGTTCAATAACTTTTCCGTATTTCAAAGAATTGTTCTCCATTCCGTTAAGATTTGACGAAACTCAACCGCAACAAACTCCACCCTTGAAAAAGATGTGGCCCAAAGGTAAGCTTGTAGCGGTTATTTACCACAAGCGGGCGACCAGGGCAAATTATCCTGAATAATCCTGGAATTGCAGCCCCTCCCGATACCACATAAGTTGCACCGCCTCAACTCTTTAGGAGGTGACAGAAGATGGCCGTGGACAGAATCAGCCAAAGACAGCGGTTCCTGGCAACCCTTTTGGGCGATGGCGCCGACAGGTTTCCGTTTTTCGACCTTGAGCCCGACGAAGAAACCCTCAACCAATGGTACCGGGAGGGGCTTCCGAAACGGGAGTCCTTTTCAACGTTTTTCAACCTGGAAACACACCATTCTGCGGGATTGATGCTCCGCAGTTACCCCTTTTTCCAAAAAGCATCGGATCTCCTCCACGACCCGTCCTCTTTCAAACGACATTACGACCCGGATCAACCATCCCGTTATGCAAAGGGCTTTGCCCAACAGAGCGAACGGCTTCATCAGGAAGGCCGAGTTCTTTATGTGGATGCGTCGGGCGGCGGCCTCCTGCAGATGTTAGGCGTGGGGGATTGGGATTCCCTGCTCTCAGCCTGCCTTGCGCTACTCGAAAACCCCCGGAAGGTGGAGAGCCTTGTTGAAAGAACCACCGATTTTTATTGTATCTGCCTTGAGAGGGTCCTTTCAAAGGTAACCGTTGACTATGCGTCGTTTTACGAACCCATTGCATCCAACAGTGGGCCCTTGATGTCTCCTGCGATGTTCAAGCGATTTGCCATACCGGGCTACCGGAAAATCATGGATCTCCTGGAAAAATATCAGGTTCCACTTCGTATCCTCTGTACCACGGGGGGAGACTTGACGTATCTCCTCCCTTCTCTCATTGATGCCGGCATCAATGGCCTCTGGATCAGTAACATTCAGAGTACCCGCATGAAATACACCAGACTTCGCCGTCAATTTGGAACCGAAGTCGCTCTGATCGGTGGAATTGACGCAACTGCACTGGCCCGGGATGAGGCGGACGTGCGAAAGGCTGTGGAAGAAACAGTGCCGGGTCTGCTTGAAAGCGGTCATTACCTTCCCTGCCTCGATGACAGACCCCGCAGTAACATTCCGTTCGCCAGTTACAGGCTTTATCGCCAGATTCTTGATGAAATTGCCCGGAAGGGATGATGACGAGATAATTATCAAACAGGCTCCAAGTAAATAGATACATTGTTTCGATTATGTAGAATAAATTTTAACAATGTTTCATTTTTCCATTGACTTCGGTATCCGGAAAAGCTAGAAAAAACGAAGGAAAAATCTCCATTTTCTCCTCACGAGCACCTGGTTTCACCTTTGGGCCGAAGCGTGTATCAATGCTTGAAGTCAATAACATAGAGATCGTCTACAGCGATGTGATCCGGGTACTCAAAGGCATATCTTTTGAGGTGCCGGACAAACAAATCGTAGCCCTTTTGGGTTCCAATGGCGCGGGCAAAAGTACCGTGCTCAAGGCCATATCCAATATCCTTGACCTGGAAGACGGCCAGCTGACAGAGGGCACCATCAACTTTAGAGGCCGGCGAATAGACCGTACCCCCCCTAATCAGATCGTGCAACTGGGCCTGGTTCATGTGCCTGAAGGCCGGGGTATCTTCGACGACCTGACGCTGCTTGAAAACCTGCGAGTGGGGGCCCACCGACGGGGGGATCCGTCCGGGGTGAAGAAAGACCTGGACAGGGTACTGACTTATTTTCCCCAGCTCAAAGAGAGACTCGACACGGACGCTGGATATCTCAGCGGCGGCGAACAGCAAATGTTGGCCATCGGCCGGGCCATGATGACCCGTTGCGAACTGCTCATGCTTGACGAACCTTCCCTGGGCCTGGCACCCCTTATAAGCGAAGAAATCTTTTCCATCATCAACCGTATCAACACTGAACAAGAGGCCTCCATCCTGCTGGTGGAACAGAACGCCCGACTGGCTCTGTCGCTGGCATCCTATGGCTACATCATGGAAAACGGGAAAATTGTCCTGGATGGCCCAAGCACCAAACTGATGGCCAATGACGACGTACAGGAATTCTATCTGGGGCTGTCAGAAATAGGCTCCAAGAAGCGCTACCGGGAAGTCAAACATTACAAACGGCGTAAACGGTGGTTGTCATGAGCTCGGAAATCTCCTTAGCCCTTGAGGCGGTAACCATGCGTTTCGGCGGTGTTGTGGCGGTTTCCGGTCTCGACCTTCGTGTGCCCCGGGGTAGGATTTCGGCTTTGATTGGCCCCAATGGCGCCGGCAAGAGCACGGTCTTTAACTGCATCAACGGCATCTACAAACCCACCCGGGGGAGGGTGATTTTTGATGGCAAAGATGTAACCGCGCTAAAGCCCCATAAAGTCGCGCACCGTGGCATTGCCCGCACCTTTCAGAATCTGGCTTTGTTCAAGAATATGACGGTTCTGGAGAATCTGCTTCTGGGGCGGAATCAATTTCTCGGCGCAGGCGTCGTGCGGGGAGGATTTTTTCTGGGCAAAGCGAAAGGGGAGGAAGTGGAAAACCGGCTGGCGGTGGAAAAAATAATCGATTTTCTGGAAATAGAGGCAGTCAGAAAAAGCATCGTCGGTTCTTTGCCTTTTGGCGTGCAGCGACGGGTTGAGTTAGGCCGGGCCTTGGCTGCAGAACCCGAATTATTGCTTCTGGATGAACCGGTTTCGGGCATGAACTCGGAAGAGACGGAGGACATGGTCCGTTTCATTTTAGATATTAATGAAGATTTGGGTGTAACCGTTTTAATGGTTGAACATGACATGGGTGTGGTGATGGATATTTCTGATGAGGTAGCGGTTATGAACTTCGGGGAGAAAATCGCTCAAGGTCCTCCTGATAAGATAGCTGCCGATCCGGAGGTGATTAAAGCGTATTTAGGTGAAGCCGGAACTTAATTGCTCGATGGCATTCTAAACTGGCTGCAGCAGAGCCGTTGATAAAGCGACATGGACATCGCAAAAACCAAAAACCGATACCCCAAAACGCTTCCCGGCCTCCTGGCCCTGAATGCGCAGGATCTAGGTGAGCGCATTGGCCTGCGCGAGAAGGATCTGGGGCTCTGGCAGGAGGTTTCCTGGCGGGAGTACCAGGAGCGGGTGATGTATTTCTGCCTGGGCCTTGAAGACCTGGGGTTAAACCGCGGCGACCACCTGGCCATCATCGGAGATAACTGCCGGGAATGGATCTATGCCGATCTGGCGGCCCAGGCGCTGGGAGCGGTGGGGGTGGGGGTATATGCCACCAACCCGGCCAGGCAGGTGGCCTATGTTATGGGGCATTCAGATTCGGTAGTCGCGGTGGCCAAGGACCAGGAGCAGACCGACAAGATCCTGGAGGTTCGTGAACAGTTACCCGGGCTTAAGAAGATCGTTGTCATTGATATGAAAGGTCTTCGCAATTACCGAGACCCCATGATTATCTCCTACCGGGAGGTTGAAAAGCGCGGCGCACAGTTGGGCCGTGAGAAACCAATCCGTTACGAGGAGTTGGTCATGGCCACCCGGCCCGAGGACGTGGCCCTGATGGTGTACACCTCAGGCACCACCGGCCCGCCCAAAGGGGCCATGCTCACCCATAAGAATCTCATCAGCATCTGCCATCAGTTTGAACAGATCCTTCCCATGGCCCGGGACGACCAGATCGTTTCCTATCTACCCCTGTGCCATGTGGCCGAGCGGCTCATGACCCTGGTACAGGGTTTGAATTTTGGGTATACGGCCAACTTCACCGAAAGTGTGGCCACGGTAAGTGAGAGCCTCTACGAGATATCGCCCACCATTTTTGTGGGTGTGCCCCGCATCTGGGAAAAAATGCATGCCGGCATTCTGATTAATATCCAGGACGCTTCGCGCCTTAAACGGCACATGTTCAATCTGTGGATGTCTGTGGGCGAAAAGATGTTGGAGCGGGAGATCAACGGGAAGTCCGGGCCCCTGGATCCGCTGCTTGGGGCTTTGGGGCGCTGGCTGTTGTATCGGTCGATTCTGGACAAGTTGGGACTTTCGCGGGTGAGCCTGGCGCTCAGCGGGGCGGCGCCCATTTCGCCGGAGGTGCTGAAATTTTTCCGTGTGCTGGGCCTCCAAATTGCCCAGGTTTACGGCCAGACCGAGGTCACAGGCGTGAGCCACTACCAGCCCGGAGATGACATCCATATGGGCTCGGTTGGCATGCCGCTGCCGGGGGTAGACTGCAAACTGGCCGATGACGGGGAGATTCTGCTGAAAAGCGAGACACTGTTCGCCGGTTATTATAAGGATGAAGCCGCCACCAGCCGTACCGTGGTGGACGGCTGGCTCCACACAGGCGATGTGGGAGAATTTGGCGAGGGCGGGAGGCTCTATATCACCGACCGCAAGAAAGACATCCTCATCACCAGCGGCGGCAAAAACATCGCCCCCTCGGAGATCGAGAATCGGCTCAAGGTGAGCCCCTATATCAACGAGGCGGTCGTGATTGGTGACGCCCGTCCCTACCTGACGGCCCTGATCCAGGTGGAAATGGACACCGTTGGCAAATGGGCCACCGACCGGAGCATCCCTTTTACGACGTTTAAGAGCCTCTCCCAGCGGGAAGAGGTTCGGGAATTGGTGAAAAAAGAAGTGGATCAGTGCAACCGGGAATTCGCCCAGGTGGAGACCATCAAGAAATTCACCCTGCTGGACAAAGAACTGGACCACGACGACGACGAACTCACCGCCACCATGAAGGTGCGCCGGTCAGCGGTGGCAGAACGGTTTAAGGATTTGATCAACAAAATGTATTTGCGGTAGGAACCCTGTCAAAGCGCGGCAACCGCCGCTTTGACCATATGGGAAAAAATATCGTCAACCAACCAAAAAGGAGGGAAAAATGAGAAAGAGAAAATTGTTTCTAAGCTTCGTGTTGACCCTGTGCCTAATCATACCGGCAGGAGCCGCTTTTGCCGAGGAAGGTGTCACCGAAACCGAGGTGAGAATTGGCGTGGTGAGCGACCTCACCGGCCCCACCGCCATCGGGGGAGTGGGCATGGCCGATGCCATTGTCTCCTATTTTAAGGAAGTCAATGAAGGGGGCGGCATCCATGGACGTAAAGTGAAGGTCATCGTAGAAGACTGCGCCTATTCCCCGGCCCGGGCGGTTGCCGCCGCCAAGAAACTCATGGCCAAGGACGGCGTATTCGCATTTGTCTCTCCCTGGGGCACTGCGCCCACCAGCGCCATGATTCCCCTGGCCCAGAAGGAGAAGATACCCATCGCCCCGGCCTGCTCTCTGGCCACCTCCATATATGATCCGCTGAAAAAATATGTATTCGCTGCAGGCACCAACTATGTGGACCAGTCCCTTTTCATCGTTGAGTACGTGTTGAACACCCTGAAGATCAAGAACCCGAAAATCGGTATCTTCTGCCAGGACGATGACTGGGGCAAAGACCACATAAAGGGTCTGGAAATTGCAAAGAAAAAGTACAATCTGCCCGATTTTAAGGTGCAGACGTATAAGTACAACGCCGTTGAGTTCAAAAGCCAGGTCATCAACATGATGAAGGCCAAGCCCGATGTGGTCATCGTGGCTTCAGCCATCAAGTCGGGCGCCGTGTTTTTGCAGACCGCGGCCAAACTGAAATTCAAATCCACCTTCATTGCAAGCAACACCCTGGGCTTTGTTCCCATTCTGAAGCTATCCGGACCCTTGGGGGCAAACATGCTGGTGGTGAACATTTTCGCCATGCCGGGTGAGGATGTTCCCGGCATGAAAAGACTGATAGCGGCTTCCAAAAAATACTTTGGCGACAAATGGATGCCGGCCGGTCAGAAGATTCATCCCTACTATGTGTACGGTTGGATAAATGCCATGATTTTTGCTGAGGGCCTTAAAAAGGCGGGGAAGAATCTCACCCGGGACGGCCTGGTGAAAGCCATGGAGAGCATCAAGGACTTTGACCCTGAAGGGTTGATGGGCCCGGTGTCCTACTCGGCCAAATCCCACGATACCCCGGGGTATGCCCGCATGACCCAGGGCGACGTGAAAAACATGCGTTTCAAAGTCCTCACCGACTGGACCTATATCCAGCAGTAAACCCATGCGGCCCGGGGCCTTGAAAAACGCCTGTTCGGGCCAAAGGTACAACCATGGATAGCATTGAACTGACCATTCTGAGCCAACTGGTCTTGAGCGGGATCATCGCCGGCAGCATATACGGGCTCATCGCGCTCGGTTTTGTGGTGATCTACAAGGCCACCAAAGTTGTGAATTTCGCCCAGGGTGAGATCATGATGCTGGGGGCCTACTTTTGCTATTATCTGGTGGTGACCCACCAGATTCCTTTTCTGGCCGCCTTTGTCATCACCCTGGTATTTTCTGCCGTTTTGGGTATTGTCACCGAATTCCTGGTGCTGCGCCCCATGGTGGGCGAGCCCACTTTCTCGGTGATCATGATCACGGTGGGTCTGGGTACGCTCTTAAGAAGCGCGGTGGGGTTTATCTGGGGACACGACAATCTGGCCCTGCCGGCGCCTTGGGGGGATACCACATGGGACATGGGCATCATGGCGGTTTCTCCGGCGGAAGTGTACACGGTGGCTGCGACCCTTTTTCTATTGGGGATGCTCTGGGCTTTCTTCAAATACTCCAAGATGGGTCTGGCCACCCGCGCCACGGCCTTTGATCAGCGCTGGTCCTTTCTCATGGGCATCAATGTGCACAAGGTCTTCTCCCTGGCCTGGGCCCTGGCGTCGGTAGTGGCTGCGGTGGGCGGCGTGTTCCTGGCCTTCATGGGGGGGTTGGAGCCCAACATGGGATTCATCGGCATGAAGGTCTTTCCGGCGGTGGTGCTGGGGGGCATCGAAAGTATCGGCGGGGCCATTTTAGGCGGTCTTGTCATCGGTCTTTGCGAGAGCCTGGCAGGCGGGTATCTGTCCGAATGGTTCGGTTCGGGTGTGAAGGAGCTTTCAGCTTTTCTGGTTCTTCTGCTGGTGCTGATGTTCAAGCCTTACGGACTTTTTGGCAAGGAAGAGATCATACGGGTATAACCAGGGCGGAGTTTGAAACATGCCAAGCGGCCAGTTTAAAACCAGTTACAGTGAAGACATCAAGATATTCCAGACCCTTTGGGCGAAGTCCTGGCTTTGGGCGTTCCTCGTTTTTCTGGTGGTGATGCCGCTCTTTGCCGACAAGTACACCATTTACATGAGTAACCTGGTGGGAATAGCGGTGATCGGGGTCCTGGGCTTGAACATTTTGTCGGGATACACCGGGCAGATATCCCTGGGCCACTCGGCCTTTCTGGCCCTGGGAGCTTACTGCCTGACCCTGCTCACCCTGAAGCTCAACATGCCCTTCTGGCTGGCACTCCCCCTTTCCGGATGCTTCAGTGCTTTTTGCGGACTGCTTTTGGCCCTGCCCTGTCTGAGGCTCAGGGGTCTGTATCTTGCCATCGCCACTTTTGCCTTTTACTTCATCGTCGAATATGTCATCACCCACTGGGACAGTCTCACCAACGGCACCAGCGGCCTCACCGTGCCGGAACCTGAGATTTTCGGACTGGCCATAGATTCGGACATCAAGCTGTACTATCTCATCATGGCACTGGCCGCGCTCTCCATGATCTTTGCAAAAAACCTTTTTCGCAGCGAAGCGGGACGGGCCTTTATTGCCATTCGAGACAATGACATCGCCGCCGAGGTCATCGGCATCAACATCACCAAATACAAGATCCTGGCCTTTATGACCTGCTCCTTTTATGCGGGCATTGCGGGGGCCTTATATGCAGTGACGCTCTCTTTCATAGGGCCCGAGCACTTCACCTTCCTCATGACCATCGAATACCTGGCCATGGGGTTGGTGGGCGGCATCGGCACCATTGCCGGGACTGTTTTCGGGGCGTTGTTCATCACCGCCCTGCCGGAGGCCATCCGTTTTCTGAGGGACTGGCTCGGCAACGACTTCCCCTTCCTGGTGAGCCGCATGGCGGACCTGCAATCGAGCATATACGGCCTGGTGATCATCGTTTTTTTGATCTTTGAACCCAGCGGACTATTCGGCATATGGCTTCGCCTTAAAAAATACTGGCTGGCCTGGCCCTATTCCTATAACAAATGAGCAGGCTTTTATGCGCAACGGACAGCAAATATCCCAAAAACTCAAAACACGGTTGTATCCGGTGGTGTTGGAACTTTTTAGCCAGAAGGACTTCCACCAGGTGAATATGCGGGCCATCTCCAAAGTTTCGGGAGTAAGCATCAGTACCATCTACCGGTACTTCCCCTCCAAAGAAGAACTGCTTTTCGCTATCCTGGATCGGAATCTGAAAAAGCTCGGCGAAATACTGGACCTACACTTTGCCGGCATGAAGTCATTTGAGGAGATCGTGCGAAAATTGTTCTGGGTCACCATGGATTTCTACGACCAGCGCCCTGCACTGGCCATCACCGCCTTCATCACCGTGCCCACGCGCACCTGGATGCAGCAGAACGCCTTCAAAGTACCGAAGGACACCTTCATAAAAATTCTGGCATTGGCTCGCGAAACCGGTCAGGTGGACCCCAAGGTGGATGTGCGCCGTTTCCAGGACTTCTACTACATGGTCTGCTACCGCATGATCCACAGTTGGTACTACTTTGGCTGCAAGTGGCAACTGGCCGACGCGGTGCAGGAAGATTATGATCTTTATTGGAAAATGCTGGCCCCTGGCGGCCAGGAAAGCTGAAACCATGTCCTACAAAAATTTATTGGTGGAAAAAGACGGCCCGGTGGCAGTGGTTACGTTGAACCGGCCCGAAAAGCTGAACGCCCTGAGCCAGCAGTTCATGGAAGAAATCATTAGTCTCTGCTCCGACTTTCACCGCGACACCGAGACCCGGGTTGTGATCTTCCAGGGAGCCGGCAAACATTTCTCAGCGGGGGTGGATTTAATCGATGCGGTGGGCCAGGGCTGGCAAACCATGTCCCAGTTTGAAAAGCTGCGCGGCCTTTCCCTTGGGGGGCGCATGATAACCAGCCTCTGGGAAATGGACCAGATCACCATTGCATCGCTCCATGGGGTGGCATTGGGCGGCGGCGCCTGCATGGCCACGGCGTTGGACTTCAGGGTGGGTGGGGCTGATTGCCGCATGGGCTACCCCGAGATAAACCTGGCCATGAATCTGAGTTGGAAGGCCCTGCCGATTATTACGCACCTGGCGGGACCTGCCCGTGCCAAGCGCATGGTCATCCTGGGCGAGCACGTGGATGCGAAAACCCTGCACCGCTGGGGCCTGTTGGATGAACTGGTGGATGAGGGCATCAGACCCTTGGACAAGGCCAGGGAAATGGCCTTGGAATACGCGGCCAAACCGCCAATGGCAGCTCAGATGATCAAGAAATCGGTGAATCACCTGGTCTCTGCCCTGGATCAGGCGGTGATGCACATGGACTCGGATCAATTCCTCCTGGCCGCCGGAACTGAGGATCACATGGAAGGGGTCAGCGCCTTTTTGGAAAAGCGTGAACCGGTGTTCAAGGGGCAGTAGCGGGCACTATTTTCGAGGATTGAGGTCAAGGGTCGTCTATCAAACATTCCGACCTCCATGGGTTCAGTCTTCTTCAGGGATTCGTAGAAGTGGTGGGCCCCTTCGATGCCCCGGCCTATGACCCGTCCGTATCCGGTAACATTCAGCGGAACCGTACGATGGGCCGCCCAAACCGCTGCCGCCGCGGCTCCCGCCTTGGAACCTTCAAGGATATAGCTGCCCAGGAGCACGGGATCGTTTTCCTCAGGGATTTTGGGTTCCAGATATCTCCTAAATGCCATGGTATCAGATTCCCTCCTGGCACTCAATGGTTTGAAGGCGGGAGTTGTGGAAGTGGGAAATAAGGGGACGACCTTCAATATTTGAGAAAGTTGAATGTAGGTTTTAGGTTCAACGTATTTATTATTGACCAATATAAAGAATCGCGCTATATTTGTTATAATGTAATCTTTGCAGAAGAAAGGAGTCCTTGTCATGCAGATGAACGTTTCAATAACATCCGAGCTTTACGAACTTGTTCAACGCAAGGTTCAATCCGGGCTCTACGGAAATGCCAGCGAAGTGGTCCGGGATGCCCTTCGACGTATGGATGAACGTGCGATCGTTGACGCAGCCTGGGGCGAGTTGAATGATACCCTGGAAGCATCTGTTGCAAGTGGCCGAAGCCCGCACTCTGTCAGAGATATAATCTCACGGACGCGCCGCGGGGGTGACGAATGAATTCAGGTCGATATTGGTTGACTCGGTCGGCTGAGAATGATTTGGCCGATATTGCGAAGTACACGCTCGAAACCTGGGGCGAAAAACAACTGGAGATTTACCGGCATCGCCTCGAAAAGCGGCTGGATTTTTTGATTGAATTCCCCGAACTGGGGACAAACCATCCAATGCTGCGCAGCGATTTCCGGCATGTGGTGGAAGGTAAACATTACATTTTCTACCGCCGTGTCGGTGCCGACATAGAGGTTTTGCGGTTTCTACACTGTCGTTCCGACATAATCAGCAAGCTCTCCGCCTATCTGTGACAGCCCCAATCCAGGGAAAATTCAGCATTTATGCCTTTCTTCGGCATGGATCAGGGGAACCCTCACACATCCCGCTTGGGCGCTTTGGGAGGGCTGACCAGGGCTTCACCGTCCAGAACCGTTGTTCCATCTTGATTTTCGTAGAAAGTTCAGTATTGCGCGGTCCCTCATCTCATTTTCGCCAAAGAGAATCGAGTAATGATTCGAATTCAGAACATCGACGCATTTGGCATGGGCCATCTCGTTTACCATCTTTTCCGCCGCATCTTCCGGTAAAACCAGATCTTCCTGGGATATGATGCCGTTGGTAGCGCGGAGGATCAGTACGGGGCAGGAAATTGCCTGATACAATGGTTTGGCCT
>Ga0233431_1006093_pt1 | contig 11124 bp, 12 predicted proteins | sample SI_118_April2016_FD_179867 | JGI IMG/M metagenome (GOLD analysis project Ga0233431, IMG submission 179867) | Seawater microbial communities from Saanich Inlet, British Columbia, Canada - SI_118_April2016_200_MG | ecosystem: Environmental > Aquatic > Marine > Inlet | place: Canada: British...
TAATATCAGTACCTATCTGGTTTTTCCAAGTATTCGATTTTACTCTGGTAATGATTATAACACAATTAACAATAACACTCTACAAGGAGGGGGAACGGGAATATATTTAGATGGTTCTGATAGTAACATTATTCAAAACAATAACATCACCAATACTTCTTGGGGCGGAATTGTATTGGGAAGCTTTTCATACGCTGATACTGTTGAGAATAATACTATTCGAGGAAATCAGTCAGAAGGACAAATTGTGATTAGTGGGTTTAGTGGGAATCATTACTTCATAAACAATGATTTATTAGGAACTGGACCAATTAAAATTGGCGATTCTACTTCTTCATCCTACCACAGTACATTAATTTACAATAACTCTTTTGGAGGGATATATTGGGATTTAGAAAATTTAACAACTGCGATGAATTTATCTGTTGGAGAAACAATTTTCCTAGAATCTAACAACGTTGGTTTAATTGATAGTGCAGATTCACAAAATCTTAACGGAACGGCAACAGTTAAAATCAATGGACTTTCATTTGCAACAACTCCTCACTTAAACAAATCTGGAATTGGAATTTGTGATTGGAACAATACTTGTAACATTAGTTCTTATGAAGGTGGCATTTTAACAGCCGTCGTATCTTCATTTAGTAATTATACTGCAAGTAATAATACTGCACCAACATTCAGTGCAAATTATTTTGTTGGTGAACCCTATTATACAAACACTTCTCAGATTGAAGCAAGAACACAGGCATCAGATCCAGAAAGTGATCCTCTAACTTACAACGTTAGTTGGATTGTTGATGGTGTAATTGTTAAGAATGATAGCTTTAGTAATTCAAGTGGTGTGGAAGTTACATATTACTTACTAGACTCAGATTTTAATTATAACAAGTCAAATGTTATTGAAGTTAATGTAACCGTTTATGATAATTTATTACTTAATGCAAACGCTACTACTGGTCAAACTACTATTGGTAACATTGCTCCTTACATTGATCCGCAGTTATCTACCACTACTATTAACACTTCAGAAGAATGGTATTATGATGCAAACGCAACAGACCTAGATGTTAATGATAGTGTTGACACCTTAACTTGGGGAGACAACACTACCTTATTTGTAATTAACACCAGTACTGGAGAAATAAACTATACTCCTTCTGAAGCAGAAGCAGGAGTTTATTCTATTGAAATTAACGTTACTGATGGTACCGCAACAAACACTTCATCATTTTTCCTAACAATTAATGATATAGAAATTCCTAGAGTAACTATTGAATCACCTAATGGAACTTATGCTACCAATATTTCTCTATACTTAAATTATACTGCGGTTGATGCTAACAGAGATGCTTGCTGGTATAACTTAGACAACAGTACCAATACTACATTAGCCGGTTGTACTAACACAACTTTCAATACTACTTATGGTTCTCATGTTCTTTACTTGTATGTTAACGATACTTATGGGAACTTAAACTCTTCCAGTTCAAGTTTTAATGTTACTGATTCACAAAATCCAAGTCTAACTTTGGAAGCGCCAACTGCAACTAACTACACTACAAACGAATCTTTAGATTTAAATTACACAGTTTCAGATGTAAACTTAGATTCTTGTTGGTATAATATTGATGGTGGTACAAATACAACAATCTCTAATTGTTTAAACACAACCTTCAACACTTCCTCTGGTTCACAAACCTTGTATATTTACGCAAATGATACTTCCGGAAATCTAAATTCCACTAATGTTACTTTTACCGTTGACTTAACACCAGTAATTTCATCTTTATCCTTAAGTCCAGACCCTGCTTACACTAATGATACTCTGAATGCTAGTGTATTATTTTCTGGAGATGGAATTACAACAGAATATGTTTACTTTAATTGGACGGTAGATGGAGTACAAGTTAATTTCTCTACCGTTGCTGCAAGTGATGGTACTATCTCAAATACACTTGCTAGCACTTACTACAATAAAACTCACAACGTTACGGCGTTTGTGTGGGGTGGGGATGCGTTGTCTAATTCCTCAATCTTGAGTACATCTATAAACATTAGCAATGCACCCCCTATCCTCTTACAAAGCTTTAACGATACTTCTGGAACTACTGGAGATAGTTTTACCTATAATCTAACTTTGTACTTTAACGATACTGACTTAGATGATTTGAACTATACTAGTACCTCTGGTTTGTTTTCAGTTAACGACACTACAAACATTGCAACAATAGTTTCTGGTACTGCTGGGACTTATGAAATTTATATCAATGCAACTGATGGTACTAACAGTACTCTAGGAAATGGTTTTAACATTACTTGGACAGATGCAGTTGTTCCTACAACTGGCCCTGGTGGAGGTACTCCTTCATACACTTGTACTAGTGATGATGATTGTGATCCTACTGTAGAAAATTATTGTTCTTCTGGTAGGGTTTTTAGTAACACTACTAATTACATCTGTGAAAATCCGAGAACCACGAGATCAGAATGTGTTGCTGATAGTTATGACTCAGAATATGTTGAAACTTGTCCGTATGGATGTAGTGCAGGAAGTTGTGTCTTACAAGGACAAAAAAGTTCTGGTGGAATTAGTTGTCCTCCTGGAAAAGTTTTGGTAGAGGGAGAATGTGTTGAAATTTTAGGAGATCCTGAAGAGAAAAATTATAATGATTTGGCAGAACTATTTGATGTAGTTTATCCAACTTCATATACACAAAAAATTCCTGAAGATAGTAAAAGCTGTTTGAAGGGTAAGTTAAACCCTATCTTAAAGTTAACAGATCGAACATATGATCAAGCTATGGACATTTTTAACTCTGCAAATGGAGAAGTTTCAGTAATCCATGAACTTAATGGTAACCATCTAAAACTACTTTGGATTGTTAAAGAAGCTACTCAAAATACTTACTGTACTGAATTAGATATTTATCCCGTTAAGGAAGACAGAAATAATGATTACTTCTGGTCTATTGGAAATGTTTTAACGGAAGGAACAAGTTTAGCTTCAGAATATATCTGTTTTAAAACTGAAGGAGTTCCAACATTAATTACTCAAGATTTCATATTATGTGAAGAGATTATGGAACGTGACTTTGAGATTAAAGAAGTCATTGATAGTTTGAATTAAGAAGAATTAGAAACATTTATAAGCCAAAAAACATTGGTTTTACTAAAAAAGAGATGATAGAATGTTAGTTTTTGGTATTGATGTGCCCCTGATCGAGGTGGTATTTGTATTAGCAATAGTTGTATTCTTTCTATTAGTAGAAGCTATCGTTTTAATTGGAATGCTAATCAATCAGAGTAAAAAGTCCAGAAAACTAGTAGATTTAGTAGAGAAATTATCTCAAACCTTACTTGAAATTAAAAAAGCTGAAATCCAAGAACTGGATAAACTGAAACGTAAATAAAAATAAAAAAATTAATTTAATTCTTTTGAAATTACTTTTACTGCAATTTCATTGAATAAATTCTTGCCATTAATTACTTGTTCTTCGGTTTTAACTAGAACTCCTGTAATTAGATATCTTTGTCCATCAATAAAACCTTGGCAAGGTTCTTCCGTACTTTCACATCCTGCTAAAGCTTTTCCAGATGCATCTAGAACTTGTATATTGGCATCTTTATCATAAACTGAATTTGGGCTAATTACTGGTTTTCCCCAACATTCCTTACTGGATGCTTGACATACTGAAATTACGTTGTGTACGTAAGCTGTAAACTTAACTTCTTCATCAACATACCTTTCTGGAGATGAAAAAATATTAACTGTTGAAGGATCATTGTCGATACCTTGTATTGTGGGAGGGTTAGTGCAAGAAGACACTAACAAAGCAATGAAAATTAGTAATAATGTTTTCTTTATCATCTGGGCTAAAATAGAGATCTGATACTTAAGTATTATTGTAATAAAGAAAATAAAAATAAAAAATTAAAAAGAAGATCTATTTCTTCTTCTCTTCCTCTGGTGCTAATTCGTTAATTATAACCATTGGAATTCCTTCGTCAGTCATTGCTTTACGAGCTTTCTTAAGATCTTTTGCAAACTTAGCTAAAATTCCTTTTGCCTTGCCTTCAAACTCAGATCTACGCTTTTCAAGTTCTTCCTGCATTTTCTTCCTTTCTTCTTCCTGTGCTTTCATTTCTTCTTCAGTTAACTCAGTCTTTCCAGAAGAAATCTTTGCATCGAACTGACCAGCATCGATTGCTGCTAATGCACCTTGTGCGTCCATACCTTCAACCATAACTCCCATTGATTGGCATGTTCCCACAATTTCTTTACACATAGCTTTCATATCATTACCAAGTAAAGCATCTTCCTTCATCTTAGCAATTTTGATAATCTGTTCAATTTTTAAATCTGCAACTTTATCAGTTAAAGGATTTCCTGAACCTTTCTTAATATCTGCTTCTTTTCTAATTAAAGCAGCAGCTGGTGGAGTTCCAATACTAATCTCGAATGACTTATCTTCATCATCTATTGTAACTTTAACAGGAACTTGCATGCCTTTCATTGCTTCAGTTTTTTTGTTAATTTCTGCAACTACTTGACCGATGTTAACTCCTGTTGGACCTAATGCTGGTCCTAATGGTGGTGCAGCTGTAGCTTTTCCACCTTCAATTAATGCTTCTACGGTTTGTTTTCCCATGTTTTTTTCACCTTTGTAAGTATTATGTGCGTAACTTTGCTTAAAAAACCAGCTTTATTTATATATGTTTTCTATAACAAAACACATTCGTCTCGTTGTTCTCTAAAATAATCTTTAATCTGTTGATGTGCTTCTGTATTCAAATATCTGGGATGCTTCATAATGGCTGGATCAACTCCATATTCTCGCATTAAATCATAAGTAGCTTCTATACTTGGATCGACACTTCCTCTAGTAGTTTGGGCAAATTCATTATTTCTGTGCCAAAACTCAATTCTTTTTCTAAGAAATATTTTTTCTCCAAGAGTTAATCTAATTTCATAAGATCGTTCAAACGTTTTAATTCTACGTTCTAAAGTTCCTTGAACCTTGGATTGAAATGTCATTTGGCTTCCATTAATTCTATTTGAGCTAAATAATTCCTAGCAGAAGCCAATGCTGAATCTTTTAATTTTGGAGCTTCAAGAATCACCCGTGCTGCTAATTGTCTACAATTATCATAAAGATGTTCTAATTCTGTTGGTTCGTTATGTCTTACAGCCTCATATCTTCTGCTAAACTCTTCATTTAAGGTAGAAACTCTATCCGATTCATCTGCATCAAATGCAGTTACCATTTCATTTAATAATCGTTTCATAGCTTTAAAATTAGTTTTTAAATATCTCTGAGCTGCGCTTCGTAACGTTTTTGGTTTTCTAACTTTCTTGCCATGATATGTATCATTTATAATAGCAGTTATTCTAGCGTAGTTTGGACTACCTGCATTACGATGTCCTTCGGGGTGGGTAAGGTCAGGACTTTTAGATCTTGACAATTTAAGTGTGTGTTCTAATTCTCCAAATCCTGTTGGAGAATCTTCTTTGGTTACATATGGGATAAGGCCTCGTGCAATAACTGATTGATTTCCACCTGCGGATTCATTAGCTAATCTATCTTCTAAACTCAAATCAAAAATTCCTTTCTCTTCATCTCGCATAGCTCTACCATTTGTGGTCCCGCCTCTTCTACCATATTCTGATAAACTTGCTTGATGTTTAGTAGAATAAATACCTGTGCTTGTATTAAGGGCTACTTGCGATCCTAAATCTTGATTGGCTTTAGAAATCTCTTGATATCTTGGTTTACCTAAGATTCTTGTGAAGGCTTCTCTTAACGCTGCAATTGCTACTGATTCTTGAACTTCTGGCATTAGTCCAACTTTTTTAGCAACAGTAACTAAAGTTGTACCTGGAACATAAAGATCAGCCCATTCTGGATTTGCATCTACTATCTTGTCAGCAATTCTACCGCTCCAATTTAGTAATTCTTTTTGACTTTCAGTTAGTGGTTTGGGCATATAACTCCTTATGAGTGGTTAATTTATAAACATTTCTGTAAATCGTAACCTTTATTTACTCTAAATGATTAATTCTGCCTAAAAAGGGGATATTATGAAGCTTAAAATTTATTTATTTCGTCATGGATTGACACATTATAATAAACATTCTTGGTTTACTGGACAGATTGATAGTAAGATGACTACTGGTGGCATTAAAAACGCTAAGAAAGTAGCCAAGATGCTTAAAACTAAGAAAATTGATGTTGCATACCACTCTCATCTAAGTCGTTCTAAGAACACCTTAAAACACGTTTTAAAGTATCATCCTGAATGTAAAGAAATTATTGAAGATGATCGTATGATTGAACGTTCTTATGGAAAATTACAGAAACATTCTCATAAAGAGTTTATGCAAGATCTTGAGAAGGTTGTTGTTAAGGGAATTGAAAAATCCTATGGGAAAATGACTCGGCCAGTACGGGGTAAATTTGGAGAGTTAATTGCTAAAGATATTTACGATATTTATCATCGTTCATATGATATTCCTCCTCCTGGTGGAGAATCCATTAAAGATGTAGAAAAAAGAGTGAACTTATTCATTAAATCTTTACTTAAAAAAATGAAGAAAGAGAAGGTTAATGTGGCAATTTCTGGTCATGGTAATTCTATGCGTCCTTTTAGAGCATACTTTGAAAAGTTAAGCAGAAACCAAATGATGGAACTTGAAAACCCTTGGGACGATTACTTTGTTTATACAGTAAATGTGTAGCGACAAACTAGCAATTGGCCCTCGAGTATGGAAATTTTTTTAAATAATATGTTTCCTTATAGTCTGATTGGGGTGAAATTAGATAATGCCTTATTATTCTTAGGGTTTTAATGGAGGAAAAAAATGTCATCTGAAATATATTTAGTACAAACAAATGTTAAACCATCTTTCTTTGGAAATGCTGTATTTAATAATGGTCAAAGAGATTTTATTCAATTTTTAGATAGGGTTGCTGAGCATGTACCTCATTTAAATTTGCCTATTTTAGCAATCACTGATAATGGTTATTTAACTCCTTGGGCAACTCAAGACTTACTTAACATAGATCGTTTGCCTGAAACTGCTGATGGATTACACGAATTGATTACTAATTGTCTTGAAGGAAAAGGTGCAGGACACCTTCCAGAAGGCGACCAATATAGAGTAACTGCAGTTGTTGATTTTACTTCTTCATGTCATCATTGTCATGTTAGTACTAATCCTCATCTTCAAGCAGCATATGATCGATTAGAACAAAATTATACTGTAAATAAGATTAACATAGAAGACAAAACTTAATTTTTTTATTTTATTTTATTCTTTTTATTTCGTAAATATTTGATTTTTATTAGAATATTTTATAAATCATTACTGTTTAGTTGTGACTATGTCTAAAACTAGCGATGGAATTGAAACTTTATTAGGTGAAACTACGCCTGTAGCTAGAGTAACTGGCCCTAATGAATTAGTCTTTGATGATTTAACAATCACGAGTAGATACTTCTTAGGCAATGAAGCTTACATGGCAACTTTAACTAACGTTCATTCAACTAATGGTGCTTTAGTTGCTGATCTTCAAATAGCAGCATATGATCATCCGTTTCATTTAGGTCCTGAAGATGTGGATCCTGAAAAATTAACCTGGGAAAGTGATGTTAAAATGGTTCCTTTTTATGTTGATGGACAAGTTCCTAAGATTAGTTCTGAAGGAAAATCTTTAAGTTATGCTATGGTGCGAGAAGTTTGTCCAGAAGGTATTAGTGATAGTACTTTAAACTCTTTATTGACTCCTTTAAGAAATTCATTATTAGATACTGCTACTACTTGTGGGGTTGTTAGTCTTCCCGTCGTAGAAGCTGATGTAACTCATTCCATGGCAGAATTACTTGAAGGTGCAGAGTATCATCCAACAGATAGATTGCAAGTCACAAATATGCGTATTGAACCGGGATTTACTGGATTAGAAGTTGTTGGGGATTGTGCAGTTGGTTATGTTAGGGGAGAAACTGCACCAATGAACAATTATCGAGGAGCAAGATTTGGTGATTTACTTACTGATGCTCGGGTTGCCATCTTTAAAGAACAAGTTGAATCTGGTAACTTACCGGTGGTTGAAGCTAGGAAATAGTTGTTTGTAACTTTCTTTTACTTTTATTTGGTTTTTTAAAGAAGTCTTTAACGTCGATAAATTGATATAATTCTGTATTTATTTTATCTAATATTTTAATGCCTTCTGGTGTGAACTTAATCATTCTTTTTTCGTAGGCGATTAACTTTTTATCTTCTAATTTTTCTAAGTTTTTGTAAATTGTTCTGGCTTGTTTCGCTACTGTATTCGACGATAAAAGCATTTCTATGAATGTAATTTTAGATGTTCTTAGTTTTAAATGTTTTTCACTTAAAGGTTGATTTAGTGATTGATAAAACTGTCCTAAGGAGTACAGAATAAGTCTTTCCGTCTTTGATAGAAGCATATTATGTGCTAAAGACTATGAAATATAAAAAGATTTAGCTCCTAAATTAGAAATATTTAAATATGTTTAAAGGAAGATCCTGTTTATTAAAAAGAAGGTGATATTAAATGAAATTAGAATTAACTAAAAAACCAAAAAATGTTACTATTATTGAAGGTTTTCCTGGCTTTGGTTTAATCGGAACAATTTCAATTGAGTTCTTAATGGATCATTTAGAAACAGAAAAAATTGGTTCTGTTGAAATGGAAGAAATTCCTGCAATGATTGCAATTCATCAGAATAAGATTGTTGAACCACTCTCGATACATTACAATAAAAAACATAATTTAGTTCTTATACACGCGATTAATATTGGGAAAAATTTGGGTTGGCAATTAGCTGAAATGGTTAAAGAATTAGCCAAACAATTAACTGCTAAAGAAATAATTTCTTTAGAGGGTGTAGGAAGTCCAAATCAAGATTCTAGTAGGGTGTTTTATTACGCAACTAATAATGGAAAAGTTTCAAAGAAATTAGAAAATGCGGCTCGTCCATTACAAGAAGGTATCATTGTTGGACCTACTGGGGCATTATTAGCTAAGAACATGAAGACTCCTTTAATTGCACTATTTGCAGAGGCTAAATCGGGAATGCCTGATAGTAAGGCTGCTGCTGAAATAATTAAAGCATTGGATGCTTATACTGGACTTAAGATTGATCCTAAGCCATTGATAAAACAAGCTGCTTTGTTTGAGAATAAGCTGAAGTCAATTGTTGAGAAAGGACAAAAGGCTGAAGACACTCAACAGAAAAAGAAGTTAAGTTATGTTGGTTAATTTTTTATTTTATCTTTTTAATATTTCTTCGATACCCACTTCAGATGCTTCTGCAACTAAGCTTCTTGTATTCTCTGAAAATTGGTAATATTTTGTTTCGAGCATTCCCCAGAAATCTAAAAGTTGTTTAAATGACTCTCCTGCATCTTTTGGATTAAAATTTTCTTTGGCGGCTTCAGCATAAATGAATAATTGTCTTAAGATTTCTGTATTCAAGTATTCTTCATGAATTGGCATGTAAAATCCTTTTTGCTCTCTTTCAACAGTCCCAAAAGAATTTTCTGGGTCACAAATTGTTAGAATTTCATCGAGGCCATGTTTGATTCTATCAGTTACTGAGTCAATAGACATGCCTACTTCTTTCAATAAACTGTGCTCTCCCTCATCATATGCTCGAATAAAAGAGGCAGTTGCTGAAGCGACTGCTCTTCCCATACTATCTGAGTAAAAGAACATAATGTCTGGAACTAATAATCCTGAATTACTAAGAAAATAAGTATTTAATAAATCTGATTCTGGCTGAACTGTCCTTCCTACTCTTTTAATGTCTGTCATTTTTATCTTATTGGATGAGCACATAGAAAAGATTTTAACATGGCTTCTATTGATCCTTGTCCTTCTCTATCTTCATTAATTATTACATGTCCCGTATCTAACCATTGTAATCTTGCATTTGGTGCCATGCTTTCTCTTAGTTTTTCAGAACTTCTATGTGTGGCTAATGGATCTTTTTTACCTGCCATAATCATTGTATCATGATCTAATGCACTTAAGTAATCAGGGAAACCAACTTCTTCCAATTCTTCTAATGCTGCTAACATTGGCTTTAATCCTGTTGCTCGAACCCTTTCTAAAAATGCTCTATGAACATTTGTAGATCCTTCGGTGAAATCTGTATCTTTAAATTCTCTTTCTCCTTCTGGCGCTGCATAAAGACATTTAGCGGCATGATAAAATGGAAGTAATGCAATTGGTTGTGCTTTCAAATATTTTATATCAAAAAACACTGGTGCTAATAATAACATTTTTTCTACTTTTTCTGGTGCTTGGTGAGCAAAGTTTAATGCTTGTGTTGCTCCCATACTATAACCTACAAGATGTGTTTTTTGTATTCCACATTCTCTTAAAACTGCTGCAAAATTTTCTGCATCATCTCTAATAACTGAGCCGTAATCTGAATAACCATGGCCTCTAGAATCAACAAGTAACGTTGAACCTTTCTCTTTATGGACTCTTTCTCTCAGTTTTAAGAATATTGAAGAGTCATCTCCAGCACCATGTCTAAATGCAATTGTTGGTCCTTGGCCTGCTTTTTGATAATCAAAAAACATGCCCTTAACTTTTCCTTGATATTCTATGGCCATAGTGCTAAAATTTTCAATCATTTTTTAAAACTTTTGTCACAAAAGAGTAATAAGTAAGATGTTGGTTTTGATAACTAGTTGTTAGAATAAAAGATCTAATCATTTCGCAGTATCTTGAGATCAATGCGTTTCTTAAACATATAAGATTTGATCAAAGGTTTTAGTGCCTAGTTTGTTCTTCAACTTTCAAGATTTGATCAAAGGTTTTAGAACTTAACAAAGCCCTTATTTTTAAAAAAAGGCCGGCCTTTTCAACACAAATCGTAGGAAAGTCGCAGTTTTTCAATTTTTATCGTCGAGAAACAAGTTAAGTTTATAAAAAATCAACGTATTTGAACTAAAATGACTCGAATCTGTGATAAATTGAAGAAATTTGTTGGCCCAGATAATTCTTTGGTAGCTGCAGCAGTGTGGTACGGCATAATTGTACCAGTTGCAGTAATTGGAAATCCTCTTGAAGACATTAATGAAGA
>Ga0233431_1006094_pt1 | contig 11122 bp, 10 predicted proteins | sample SI_118_April2016_FD_179867 | JGI IMG/M metagenome (GOLD analysis project Ga0233431, IMG submission 179867) | Seawater microbial communities from Saanich Inlet, British Columbia, Canada - SI_118_April2016_200_MG | ecosystem: Environmental > Aquatic > Marine > Inlet | place: Canada: British...
CTAAAATAGATTTAGTTGGTCCCAATTCTTTGATCAATGGTTTTAAAATACCTGCATCATCAGGTAATCCTGGTCCTGGCGATAGCAGAATTTTGTCATAGACTTGTGCTCCCTTGATAGTGATCTGATCGTTTTTGATTACATCAAATTCGCATAATCCACTTTCGGTGAGAATTTGGGCAAGATTCCAGGTAAAGGAATCATAATTATCTAATAGAAGTACTTTCTGCATCATTTATAGAAAACGAATTTCATAAATTATGAACGAAATCAATTATTAATAGCGGACAAAAGAAATATTGCTGAAATTCGCAGCATGCAAAGTCAGGCTTTTTGGGATAAAATGAATCTGTACGGACAAAAGGGAATTCCTTTCCTGTTTTTCATTGATTTTGAAATGGAAAATCCCAAGCTATTTAAATTAGCTGATATCAATCCAAACAATTTACTTTTTGATGTCAACAATAGACGCAATTTTGACTATCCTGAACAATCCAATAGTGAATTGATTTTTGAAAAAACCCCTGTTTCCTTTGAAAATTACAAATCAGTTTTTACAAAATCCATGGAACATTTACGCTATGGAAATTCGTATTTATTGAATCTGACATTTCCAACTCCTATAACAACCAATTATAAGCTGAAAGACTTTTTTTATAGGAGTCAAGCCAAATATAAAATCTGGCTAAAGGATGAATTTGTTGTTTTTTCACCAGAAATATTTGTGAAAATAGCAAAAGCTAAAATCTATTCTTATCCTATGAAAGGAACCATCAATGCAAGTGTTCCAGATTCAGAGCAAGTATTATTAAACAATAAGAAGGAGATAGCTGAACATGCTACTATAGTTGACCTAATCCGAAATGATTTGAATAGGATTTCAAGCAATGTGAGGGTTGAAAAATTCCGTTATATTGATCGAATTAAAGGGCACGATAAAGACATTCTACAAGTTAGTAGCGAAATTGTTGGTGATTTGACTGCTGATTATTTGAATCGACTTGGTGAAATCATGAAAACGCTTTTACCAGCCGGATCTATTTGTGGTGCTCCAAAAAAGAAGACTGTTGAAATTATACTTGAAAATGAAACTTATAGCAGAGGATATTACAGTGGTGTTATGGGCATTTTTGATGGAGAAAACTTAGATTCAGGCGTTATGATTCGTTACATCGAACAAACTGAAAAAGGACTGGTTTTTAAAAGTGGAGGAGGCATTACTGTCAATAGCAAGGTGGAGGATGAATATCAGGAACTAATCGACAAAGTGTATGTGCCTCTTGTTTGAAACCATAAAACTGGAAAATCGACAGCTTCAAAATCTGGATTATCATAATGAGAGATTAAACAGAAGTCGTTTCGAACTATTTGGTAGTAAAGAGGAATTGCGTATTGAAGATTCTGTAATACTACCTTCAAATCTTACAAATCAAATATACAAGTGCAGAGTTGTTTATAAAGAGGACATTCAGAAAATTGAAATTGAGTTATACCAAAAGCGCAAAATAGAGAACCTAATTCTTGTTGAATCAAATATTGATTACTCCTATAAATATTTTGATAGAAGGTACATTGAGACCCTAACAACTGCTCTTAAACCGAGAGAAGATATTCTGATTATCAAAAATGGATTTATCACAGATACTTCATATTCTAATGTTTGTTTTTGGGATGGACAGAAGTGGATTACTCCAGATACTCCTTTGCTAAGAGGCACGAAAAGAAAGAAGCTATTAGATGAAAAGAAAATCTACGAGAAAACAATTCGCAAAGAGGATATTGTAAATTTTGAGAAAGTAAGTTTGATCAATGGGATGTTGGAGTTGGGTGATTGTAAAGTGAACTTAAACCAGCATATGCCTTGAAATCAATTCTCTTTAAAACATTTGTTACCTGTTTTTGTTATTAATAGAATAAGCTAACAATTTTGAAAAAAACGATTCTTACATTCCACAAGAAACTTTCCAGACAAAACAAGGAAAGTGTTAAATGGATGTTTGAAAACTACGGCAGAAAACTTTCTCATTATGCTATTCATTCTTGGAAAATTAAAGAAGATGAAGCCTGGGATCAGGTTTACAATACCATTTACAAAGTAATTGAAAGCTATTCTTCTTATACATTTAACTCAATCTCAGAATTTAATTCATTTGTATATAGGGTTTTTATCAATCAGCTGAAAAATCAGTTGAAGTCGGCCAAAAAAGAAATTCAGGAAGTTGAATTTTTGGAGAATAACCTTCCTACTCAATCTCAAGATAATGAAGCAGATATTCCAGAGCAAATGAGGATTTTGGAAGAAGAATTAAGCACATTAGAAGATTGGCAAAGAATATTGTTGCTTTTACGAAGTCAGGGAATGCCTTATAAGCAGATTGCCAACTATGTAGATAAGCCAGAAGACCAGTTGAAAATATATTACCAGCGACTAAAGAATAAACTGGAAGAGAAAATGAAAAACAGAATTGCATCAAATCAATCAAATGAGTAGTAGCAATCAACATATCCATATAGAAGAGCTTGGAAGGAGGTTTCTCCTGAAAAACTCTGATTCCGAAAACACAATTTTAAACACATTGGACATGCAGGCACAATATGTATTTAGTGCAGATTATGCACAGGGATTAATTCATCCATCAGAGAAAGAAGTGATAAAGCGAATGGCAAACTCATTCAACTTTACTACAGGTTTTTGGAGTATTCAAAATCTGTTGCTCTTTTCTTCTGCGCTCCTTGTGGCAAGCTATGTACTGTTTAGTTTATTCAGTAAAACACCTCAGCAGCCAATGGGGAATAATATGCAACCAATTGATCCGATTATTAACGTAGAGAGAGATACAAGTAAAATTGAGTCAGAAAGCATAAAAACAAATAATTCAATAGAAACTGTAGAAATAAAACAAGAAACTCTTATTGAGAATAGTAACCAGATTAATGTTCTCCAAAAAGAGAACCTGATTGGTGGCGCACATACAAACTACTTCCCCTCAGATTATAAGCAAAAAAAAGAAAGAACTGTTTTTCCAGCAGATCCTCCTGTTTTTGAAGGGAATGTTGATCTTAAAAACTTTATTCTGAAAACAGATAGCTTTTTTATGAAAGATAACAGCTCTGAAATAAAATATGAAATCGGTGATTCAAATGGAATTTTATTCGGTTCAGATTATTACTGTGGAGAGCCATTTAAGAAAGGTTTTGAAGATATGGTCTATTTTAACATGGGAGAACTTCTGACTAAGGAAAAAGAAGACTATAAAAAACGAATGGCGAAAAGGACAAGGATTTATTATATTGGAAGACCATCCTTATTCAAAATTCCCAATTCTTTTCGAATGTATTGTAAACCAGAGAATATTGAGGTACGTACTCATCAATTAATTGTCAGAAATGTAAGTGATGAGGCAATTAAGCAGTATATACAACCTTTTTACTTCAGAAAATATGAAGTGACCAATGGTGAGTATTATGAGTTTCTTAATTGGGTACAAACGACCAATAGATATGGAGATGCGGAATTATATAGGCAAACAATACTTAATAATCCAGACTCTGCTTCTGAAAAGGAAATTCCTGAATATAAAAAATATGAAACATTAGTTAAAGCAGTCGATTTTAACAAAGTCTTTGTTTATCAGTTCTTCGATTCAAAATCAGCTGGAATAGTTTCCATCAATGTATTCCCTGATGATAGTTGTTTTATGAAAGATTATTCGTATTCATATAACGATCCAATCACTTATCTGTACTTTGTATACCCCGGATATTCAGAGTATCCGGTTGTTGGAGTAAGTTATTATCAGGTTCTTGCATTTCTTGATTGGAAAACTCACTTTCATCAGAAACAATTAGATGAGAAAGAAATCCCATTAAAAATAAGCTACAAATTACCTTCAAATATTCAATGGGAAACTGCTAATTCGAGTGTTGGCAATAGTTATAGTCAATGGCATGTAAAAGGAGATGATAGCTGGCGATGCGACCTTTCTATGGTTTTCTCTACAAAAAATTTAAAGGCCAATTCACTTAGATTATTTCTTAATGAAAATTCAATATATTCTACATATAGTATTGATGGCAGTTTTTATCCTTACTTGGTTCATCCTGATATTGACAACTATCCTGATTATTCCCTCAATCACACAGGTTCAAATGGTATTTGTTGGTTAGGAGGAAATGTTTCGGAGTGGATGAGGGAGTCCTATGAGGATAATTGGTTGCCAATCTACAAAAAGTATATTGAACTCGTGGAATCACAAGCTACTGAAGAATCAGAATTAATAAGACTGATAACTGACTATTACAACAAGCAAAATGCAGGAAATGGCAAACTGGTAAGAGGCTGCAACTGGATGGATGAAAGATACTCAAACATTTATGGGATTAATGTGGCTGGCGTTTATGCCAAGAAATTTGTTGATCCATCAGCACAACATTCAACATTGGGGTTTAGGTATGTGATAGAGGTTGGTTTGGTGGAGTGAGCAGGCATTGTATTTTTTGCCCACTCCATTTTCATTGTTTTTAAACTATCCGCATATCCTCCTGACCAAAAGTTTTTTCGCAAAAGTGACACTTTAACTTGAGTCCGTTGGTTTTATTTACTACTTTGAATTCGGTGGTTATTTCTTCATGGTTGCTGATACACTTTGGATTTGCACATTTTACCAATCCAATAATATCTTCTGGTACTTCGACAACTGTTTTATCCTTTACATCATAATTTTCAATAATAGTAAGTGTTGCCTGGGGAGCTACCAAAGCTATCTTGTTAATTATTTCCGGTTTAAAAAATTTGCCTTTAACCTTGATTATTCCTTTTTTCTCCAGCTTTTTACTGTCGAAATTGGTACCAATTAAAATGGTGTTTTCAAAATCTTCCAAACCAAGTATGCGTACAACTTGCATCACACTTTTGGCAGGGATATGGTCGATTACCGTTCCAGAATCTATAGCACTAACGATAAGTTCTTTCATTTTCTTAATTGTTTATTTGATTCCTAAAATCATTGTTAAAATTGCCTGACGAACAAAAACTCCATTGAGTGCTTGCTGAAAATAATGTGCTTTGTCAGTTGCATCAACATCAATGTTAATTTCATTTACTCGGGGTAAGGGGTGAAGTACCTTCATGTTTTCTTTTGCAGGTTGCAGATCGGCTTTTTTCAACTCATAGGAATCTTTCACCTTTTCGTATTCATGTGGATCAGAAAACCTTTCTTTTTGAATACGTGTCATGTATAAAATATCAACGTCAGGTATAATGTCATTAATATTTGATAGTGTTTGATGCTTCAAACCTTTTTCATTCAAAAAATCTTTGTATTGATTAGGTATCTGAAGGAAACTTGGTGCAACAAAACTAAATTCACAATTAAAATTGGCCAATGCCTGAGTGAGTGAATGAACGGTTCGTCCATATTTTAAGTCACCAACAAATCCTACTTTTAAATTCTCTAAAGTATCCTGCGTTTGCATAATGGTGTATAAATCCAACATGGTTTGTGTCGGGTGTTGGTTTGCACCATCTCCTGCATTGATAATGGGAACATCAGCCACTTCGCTGGCAAATCGGGCCGAACCATCTAAGGGATGGCGCATGACAATAAGATCGGAATAATTATTTACTGTTCTTATTGTATCTCGTAATGATTCCCCTTTTTTCACACTGGATGAACTGGCATCTGTAAATCCAATAATTCGTCCACCGAGCATATTGATTGCACTTTCAAAACTCAAACGTGTTCGGGTTGAAGGTTCAAAAAATAAAGAGGCGATTACATAATTATCCAGCAATCTTTGCTTGGGTTGTTTTTCAAATTCTTTAGCAACATCCAGAATTCTCAATTGTTCTTCTTTGCTATAATCGTTAATTGAAACTAAACTTCTGTTCTTCATTAATTCAAAATTAGACATATTCAAAAAAAAGCCCCTCGAGTAATCGAAGGGCTGATTAATTATTCAAATTCTTTAACAGTTTGCTTGATGATGTCAATGCATTCCATCAACTGTTGTTCATTTATGACCAGCGGTGGCGCAAAACGTATTTTATCGCCATGAGTTGGTTTGGCTAATAATCCATTGTCTTTCATAGCAACACATAAGTCCCATGCAGTTTTGCCGTTTTTCAAATCAACAACAATTGCATTGAGTAATCCCTTTCCACGAACAAGTTTTATTGTTTCATTTTCAAATTCACTCAGTTCTTTCCTGAATATTTGACCCAGCCTCTCTGCATTTTCTGCTAGTTTTTCATCTTTAACTACATTCAATGCTGCCATTGCTACCTGAGCAGCCAATGGGTTGCCGCCAAAAGTAGAACCATGCTCACCAGGCTTAATGACTAACATAATTTCATCATCGGCTAAAACAGCTGATATTGGTATAACTCCACCTGATAATGCTTTTCCTAAAATAACAATATCAGGACGAACACCTTCATGGTCGCATGCTAACAGTTTACCTGTACGTGCAATACCTGTTTGTACTTCATCAGCAATTAAAAGTACATTATTCTTTTTACATAAATCGTATGCTCCTTTCAAATAACCTTCATCAGGCACAAATACACCTGCTTCACCCTGTATGGGTTCAAATAAGAAACCTGCTACATTCGGATCTTTAAGTGCTTCTTCTAAAGCGCTTAAGTCGTTATAAGGGATTTTTACAAATCCGGGTGTAAAGGGACCAAATCCTTCATAGGAATCAGGATCGGTACTAGCTGAAATGATGGTTATTGTTCTTCCATGAAAGTTTTCATTGCAGACAATAATTTTTGCCTTATTTTTTTCAATTCCTTTCACATCATATCCCCATCTTCGACATAATTTGATGGCGGTTTCATCAGCTTCAGCTCCTGTATTCATAGGAAGCATTTTATCATAGCCGAAATATTCTGCCATGTATTTTTCCCAAACACCAAGCGTGTTGTTGTAAAATGCTCTGGACGTGAGTGTTAAGGTTTTAGCCTGATCAATGAGTGCCTTGATAATGGCAGGATGACAATGTCCTTGGTTAACGGCTGAGTAAGCTGAAAGAAAATCATAATACTTCTTTCCTTCAACATCCCAAACATGAACACCTTCACCTTTGGCCAATACGACCGGTAGAGGATGGTAGTTGTGTGCACCAAATTTGTCCTCCATTTCTATTAACATCTGTGATGTGAGTTTCTCTGTCATTTTAATTTAAGTTTATTAGGTCGTTTATTGAATCTTGGCAAATATATATTAATATCTTTAAATTACTTATTATAAGCCATTTAGTTTGTTCAAATTAAATTGGAACAATCCCTGAATTATTCTTTATACAGGATTAACTTTGTAGTCTTTTTTTCTTGGATAAAGATACACTAATTAGAATAATTTATGCTGATATCATACAACTGGCTTAATACATATCTGGACGTTAATTTATCTGTAGATGAGATTGCAGAAATATTAACAGATACTGGATTAGAGGTCGAAGGAGTCAAAAAAAACCTGAAAAAAGATAAATTAGCTGATTCGGTTTTAGTGGGTTTGGTAAAATCTGTTGAAAAACATCCCGAAGCTGATAAACTAACTATTTGTCAAGTTGACATTGGGCAAGAATCTGATTTGCAAATTATTTGTGGTGCACCAAATGTTGCAGCCGGACAAAAAGTGCCTGTGGCTACCATTGGAACAGTTCTGAATCCTATTGAAGGCGATCCATTTAAAATAAAAAAATCAAAGCTCCGCGGATCCTTGTCAGAAGGAATGATTTGCGCTGAAGATGAACTTGGAATCGGAAAGAGCCATGATGGCATTATGATTTTAGACAGCGAAATTAAAACAGGAATCCCTTTTAAAGATACCATTAAGGATGAGGGAGATGCTATTATTGAAATTGCTATTACACCCAATAGGGGCGATGCTATTTCGATGTTGGGTGTTGCCAGAGATGTAGCTGCTTTCAGCAAAACAAAGGCGCAATATCCAAGCATTGATGCTTTTAAAGTCGAAAATTCTAGAGAAGATATAAAAGTTAGTATTGAGGAAGAAAGTTTATGTCCCAGATATTCAGCTGTTTGCCTTAGTGGAATTGAAGTTAAAGATTCACCAGAATGGCTACAAAACAGATTGAAATCAATTGGGCTAAATCCCATCAATAATATTGTAGATGCGTGTAATTTTTTAATGTTTGAAAATGGCCAGCCTCTGCATGCTTTTGATTTGGCAAAAATAAGCGACAAACATATTATCGTAAAAAAATTAGCCAAAGGAATAAAATTCAAAACATTAGACGAATCTGAAGTTGAGTTAAGTGGCAGCGAATTGATGATTTGTGATGCAACCAAAGGAATTGCTATAGGTGGTGTTATGGGAGGCTTCGATTCCATGGTAACGGCAGAAACAGATTCAATACTAATAGAGTCAGCTCATTTTAACCCGACATCAATTCGTAAAACAGCTCGTCAGCACACTTTCTTTACCGATGCTGCTTATCGTTTTGAACGTGGATCAGATCCAAACTTTACTGTGGATGCAGTAAAAAGAGCTGCTTTATTAATCAAAGAAATAGCAGGAGGAGAAATCAGTTCTGAAATTATTGATGCTTATCCTAAACCAATTAAGAATAAAGTTATTGATCTTTCCTTTGATTATGTGAATGGTATTTTAGGCAATAAATTGAGTAATAGCGTAATAGTTGACATTATTAAAAGTCTGGAATATTCAGTTTTAAAAGAAAATGATAAAATGATTCAAGTTGAAGTGCCAACTTATCGTCCTGATGTTTTGCGACCCATTGATTTGGTTGAAGAGGTATTGCGCATTTATTCATACAATAAAATAGAATTCAGTGATTTGGTAACAACGCCACTTCCTGAGTCTAAAGTTGATGAAAGAAGTAAATTTTTGAACGGATTAGCAAATTATTTAACATCTACAGGTTTTAATGAACTACTAACACCATCTTTCTTTTCTTCGGCCAATATTGATCAGGAGAATACAGAGAAAAAAGCCATTAAAACGCTGAATGCGGTAAATGCAAACCTGGATACACTTCGCAATAATTTTTTATTATCCGGATTGGATGCTCTTTCTTACAATTATAAACGTAATCAGTATAATCTCAAGTTTTTTGAGATGGGTAAAATATATTTTCAAAAAGCAGAAGGAAAATACATTGAGGAGGAAAAACTTGCTATTTGGCTGAGTGGCTCTATTCATGATGAAAGTTGGTTTGAAAAAACAAAGAAAATCGATATTTACTTCTTGAAATCGATCGTTCAAAATTTGATATCCTTATCGGGCGTGAAGGCAAATATATTGGAAGAATCGATCAAGGAAAACGACTATTCTTTTGCCATTTTATTAACAGCTAATGGTAAAGAACTGGCAAAACTGGGACTTATTAAAGCAGAAATAGGAAGTAGGTATGATATCAAAGATGATGTATACTATGCAGAATTAAATCTGGATTATTTATACAAACTATATCGCAAAAAATCAATTCAGTATCAGCAACCAGCCCGATTCCCATTTATGTTAAGGGATTTATCAATTGTTTTAACCAAGGAAATAAAATATTCAGACATCAAATCAAGTATTGAGGCTCTTCATATTAAAATGATGAAAGAACTGATTTTACTGGATGTATATGAAGGAAAAAACCTTGATTCCGATAAAAAATCATATACTATTCGTATGAAATTTCAGGATGATGAAAATACTTTAAAAGATAAACAAGTTGATTCGTATATTAGTACAATAATTAATGTACTTGAAAACCAGCATAAAGCAATAATCAGGAAATGACAGACCTGGCAACAACCATAAAACGACTTCATAGCAAAGCAGAACAATTACTTGAACAATACAAGGAGTTGAGTGCTGAGAATGAGGAATTGATAGCGCAAGTTATAGCTTTTAAAGAGGAGAATGAGCGTGCTGAATCACGTATAAAGGAATTAGAGAATAAAAGTTTAAATTTGCAATTTTCAAATAAATTTGAAGTAGAAGACAAAGAAAAATTAAAATCTACAATAAACGAACTAATAACTGAAATCGATAAAGGTTTAGAGCTACTAAAAGGCTAAGAACGAGGTAAATGAAAGAACAAATCTCAATAAAAGTGAATATAGCAGATCGTATTTACCCCTTGAAAGTATATGCAGAAGAGGAGGAGAATATCAGAAAAGCTGCAGAACTAATTAATAAAAAGGTAAATCTATATATTGAGCAATACTCTATTAAAGATAAGCAAGCAGCACTATCAATGTGTGCGTTGGAAATAATGACAGAATCATTGAATTCTGAATCTCAGAAATCTGATGATCACGATTCGCTAATAAAACAACTTATTGATATTGAGTCACTTCTTTCTGTGTCCTAAATGACACTTTACATCTCTTTGTCCATGTAGCGGCTAAGCATTTTTATAAATACTTAATATAAAATCATGGGCTACATAATTCCATTACTAATCGGATTAACTGTTGCTGCCTTACCTACCGGAGTTTTTTTAGGGAGGAAAGTTTTAGCTGGAAAGCTAAAAGAGCAGGAATCTGATATCAGCAAAAAAAGCAAGATAATGCTTCAAGAAGCTGAAGATAAAGCTGAAATCATCCGCAAAGACAAAATGTTGGAAGCGAAGGAGAAATATCTGCAGATGAAATCACATCATGAACGTGAGATTCAAAATAAAAATAAAATTCTAAACTCAAATGCCAATAAACTAAAAGAAAAGGAAATTAACCTCAGAAGAAAGTCAGAAGATTTACAAAGAAAAGAAAACGAGATCATGCAAACAAAAGAAGATCTCGAAAGACAATTAGCAATTAATATCAGAAAAAAGGATGAGCTTGAAAAATTACACCAAATGCAGGTTGATCAACTTGAGAAAGTAGCTGGAATGTCTGCTGAGGTTGCAAAATCACAATTAGTTGAAAGTTTAAAAGAAGATGCAAAAGATTCAGCAAAATCAATGATCAAAGAAATCACTGATGAAGCTAAACTTACTGCCAATAAAGAAGCCAGACGCGTTGTTTTAATGTCCATTCAGCGGGTTGCTGTAGAGCAGGCAGTGGAAAATTGCGTATCTGTTTTTCCTATTGAAAATGAAGAAATAAAAGGTCGTATTATTGGTCGTGAAGGACGGA
>Ga0233431_1006095_pt1 | contig 11122 bp, 7 predicted proteins | sample SI_118_April2016_FD_179867 | JGI IMG/M metagenome (GOLD analysis project Ga0233431, IMG submission 179867) | Seawater microbial communities from Saanich Inlet, British Columbia, Canada - SI_118_April2016_200_MG | ecosystem: Environmental > Aquatic > Marine > Inlet | place: Canada: British...
ATCCTAGATCCTAGATCCTAGATCCTAGATCCTAGATCCTAGATCCTAGATCCTAGATCCTAGATCCTAGATCCTAGATCCTAGATCCTAGATCCTAGATCCTAGATCCTAGATCCTAGATCCGGAATCCAGATCTAGGGCTTGTTCATAACTTCGGCCACTTCATGATGAGAGATCTGACTATTTCTGAATTCATACATGTTATCAGTTAGATACATGTTCATATCCATCATAAAAGTTCGTTTGCTGGAGTTACGAACAACCCCCAGATCTATATTTGACTGGATCCCGATTCTGCGATGCAAGCTTCGCGCATTCAGTGCCGGGATGACTGAAGGAAGTGAGTTTCGGGGAATTCAATCCGGAGAGATTAAAGGAAGGAGTATAATTGCACAAGTTGTATCAAGGTGGAGACATATGCTGAGCAACAAAAAAAGGTTACTATTGTTGGCTGTTTTGTTTGTAACGGTTGTATTAAAAAACCCTGTGCCCTCATACTCTCAAGACATTGAACATCCATTAAAAGGGCAGAAGGTTGAAATGTCTTTTCTTGGAATAGAAGGTTGGTTATCCAGCCGATTGGGTGTGTATACGTCAAGCGATTTTGTAGCATATGCCAAAAAAAACTATGGTTATGACGTTAATTTTACTTTTACAGATTCTCCCTTTTCTGAATGGTATCAGAAAGCGGCAACCTCCTTTGAGAAAGGATCACAAAAATACAATATCTTAATCTGTGACAGCCAATGGTTGCAAGCCTTTGCCGAAAAAGGTTGGATTGTGAATATCAATGATATCATAGATATTCACCCGGAACTAAATATCGAATGGTGGGACCCCATTGTTAAGGAAACTTATATGGACCCCCTTAGCTCAGGGCAATTGTGGGGAATGCCGCAAGAAGCTGATGTGATTTCATTATTCGTCCGTAAAGACCTGTTTGAAGATAAGAAGGAACGTCAGGCTTTTTTGAAAAAATATGGGAGAGACCTACCACAAACTTTTGAAGATTTTGAAAAGCTCTCAATGCAGGAATTTGAAAAAATTGCAGAGTTTTTTACCCGTCCTGAAGAGGGTCTCTATGGTACGGTCATGGCGTATTCTCCTGAGTACGACTTTTTAAGTATGTACCTGAACGTTTTTATGTTTTCGATGGGAGGAGAGATCTGGGATGAGGAGGATAAAAGAATATATGGAATCCTCAACAGTGAAATTAATAAAAATGCGTTAAAGAGGTATAAAAAGCTTTTAAAGTACCAGAATCCAAACGTTGTTAATTATGGCGTCATTGAAACCATCGAAGCTTTTTCGGAAGGAAAGGTTGCGACCGCATTCCAATGGGCTGCGGTGGGTATTGCAATGATTTCTCCAGAAAGCAAAGATAAGGTGATGGTTGTACCACCACCTGGTTTCAAGCAACGAAATGGATCATTAAAAAGGCTCTATCCTATTGGTGGGCAGCCCTGGATAATCAATGCGTTTAATGATGAATTGCATATGAGAGTGGCTATTGATTTCTTGAAATGGTGGTATTTACCAGAAGTTCAACTCCGATTTGCCGAAAAAGGAGGAAATCCTGCCATGAAATCAATCTTGGAAAATCCGGGGTTCGATGAAATTCAACCTTGGTTTCGTGCCCTGAAATATATGTTGAAAAAAAAATATTCTCGTGATTTATGGCATACATCTCAATATGGTAAACTGCTGGAGATCCAACAAGAAGCCTTCAGAGCTTATATCATCGGACAGATTGACGATCCCTCGCTTGTGCTTGAGTATATAGCGTGTCAACAGCAGAAGGTGCTATTTGATTCTGGTGAAAGTGATATTCCATCACCAAAAAAATGCGCAACCGTGACTCTAAGATAATGTTTTTGAAACGAAAAGAAGTGAAGGATTGGCTATGATTATTCTTCCAGAGATTCAGTGATATTAAAGCTTTGATCAGCAATATCCGCCCACAAACTCTCTGCTTTGGTTTGCTTGATGAGCCATACAGCCGTTCTACTATCGTAACTGGTTTAAGGGACCAAAACAAACAGGTTAGGTTTACGCCATGGAAAATGTATACGATCCGCAGCAGTTGAAAGAAAAGATAAAAGAGCACCCAGACCTTCCCGAAGAATTGATAACACTGGTTTACACGTCTCAGCTCATTGGCCGCGATACCAATCTAGTGCTACATGGTGGTGGAAACACATCGGTCAAGACAACAGTGAAAGACCTGTTGGGAAGGGATTTGGAAATCCTGTTTATAAAAGGCAGTGGGCAAGATCTGGCCACTATTAAAGCCGACGGATTCCCGAGATTACGCTTGAAACCACTCCAGGATTTACAAATCCTGGATCAACTTTCAGACGATGAGATGGTAAACCAGCTGTTGACCAATAGAATTGATTCCAATTCCCCCACCGCTTCCATCGAAGGACTTTTGCATGCTTTCCTGCCTTTTCGTTATGTCAATCACAGCCACGCGGACAGTATACTGGTGTTAACCAACCGGCCAGATGGCGAACAGATCGTGAGAGAAGTCCTGGGACCCGATGTGGTCATCAGCCCCTACAGGAAACCAGGCTTCGAACTGGCCAAAGGGGTGGCGAAATTAGTGAAAAAACATCCGCAGGCAGAAGCAGTGATCTGTATGAATCATGGTATTTTCACTTTTGGACCGGATGCCGAAACATCGTACGGACGTATGATTCATTACGTTGACCGGGCCGAACAGTACATTCAACGACATGTCAGCACAAATTCCGATAGCAAACAATCCGTTTCGGGAAAGACCATCAGCAATACAGATATCGTCCGGCTGGCACAGGTGATTCGCGGCAGCACTTCATTCGTTGAGGCTGCCGGTAGCCGTCGCAGGTTTTATATCGAGATCCGAAATTCTCCTGAGATGATTGCAGCTTCCCTGTCCAATAATGCAGCAGCCATGTGTCAATCCGGTGTACTGACCCCTGACCATGCCCTGCGAACAAAAAATTCATACATTTACATTGATAGTATTCCAGAAGATGACCAAGCCCTGAAGGAAAAGATATCTGCTGTTGTGCGACTGTTTCGTGACGGGTATGATGCTTATTTTGAGAAGCAGGTTTCAAATAAGGGCATTAAGCGAACCCAACTGGATAACAGTCCCAGGGTTTTCATGGCGGCCGGAGTCGGTTTATTGACACTTGGATTCTCCAGGAAATGGGCGGGTATTGCGGCCGATATAGCAGAACATACCATTCAGGCTAAACGACAGGCAAAATTCCTGGCCGAGTACCAGGCTGTCACGGAATCTCACAATTTCGACCTGGAGTATATGACCCTGCAGCAACAGAAGCTGGAAAAAAGCAGAGCCGGGGATCTGGTTGGTCAGGTCGCTGTCGTGACCGGAGCAGCCGGTGCCATCGGGTTTGGTATTGCCGATCAACTGTTAAAAGAAGGTGCCGTCGTAATTATTGCAGATATTGACGAAACCCGCCTGAACACTGTGAAAGAAATTCTGTTGGAACGATACGGTGAACAGCAGATTGAAAGCCTGGCTTTTGACATCACTGATTATTCGGCCGTCGAACACTCAATACAGGAGATCTGCCTGAAAACGGGGGGAATTGATATTATCGTTCCCAATGCTGGAATCGCACATGTCGCCACCATTGAGGAGCTATCCCCGGAGAAGTTTTCCCAGGTAATGAATGTCAACCTGATGGGTGTTTTTAATATCATCAAGGCAGCTGTTCCTGTCTTCAGGCGGCAGCAGACTGGCGGAAACATCGTTCTGATCAGTTCAAAGAATGTGTTTGATCCCGGCGCCGCGTTTGGTGCATACAGCGCTTCCAAGGCAGCCGCTCACCAGATATCCAGAATTGCGGCACTGGAGCTGGCGGAATTGGGTGTCCGAGTCAACATGATCAACCCAGACGCTGTATTTGGCGATACCACCGTATCTTCCAAGTTGTGGGATTACATCGGTCCAGACAGGATGAAATCCAGGGGACTCGATCCGGAAGGACTGAAAGAGTATTATCGCCAGCGTAACCTGTTAAAAACCTCTGTACTGGCTGAACACGTCGGCAATGCAGTGGTCTTTTTTGCCAGTAATAAAACCCCGACCACCGGAGCGACCATGCCCGTCGATGGTGGAGTTCAAGCGGCGTTCCCCAGATAAGGAATAATGAAATGAATCTGAATCACATAGCACTGGTGTGCTCATCTGCTGAAAATGCGGATCGTTTCTTTCAAACCTGTCTTGGATTGAAGAAAACAGCTATCAAGAATCTGTCGGCGGAGATTTCTGAGAAACTATTTAACCGCACGGAAGCATTTCAGATGTTGTACTACAGCAACGACTCACTGGCTTTTGAGATTTTTGTGTCGGAACAGACTGATCGGGTAGAAAAGTCACTCGGACATGTCTGCATTGATGTCAGGAATAGGGAGGCTTTTATCGAGAAGTGCCAGACAGAAGAGCTTGAGGTCCTAAAAATTCCAAAGGGAGACTCTCTGCTGGTGTTTATTAAAGATTATGACGGTAATGCCTATGAAATCAAGGAACGGAATTCCTGAATTTCAATTCATGTTGTGATTACGACTATTTTTATATTTACTGACCGGTTACGGTATCGCTTTCCGGTACCAATGGCCTGAAAATTATTCAGCGAGGAGAATAAATGGCAGATGTAGATGGTGTAAAGGATGCAAAGAATTTTCAAGCAGGCGTTCCTCAACAGACAGAAGGGTTCTTTTTGAAAGGCTCAAACTCTCTGGATTGGGGAATGAAAAACAGACTGGCCAGGATTTTTAATCCGGTTTCAGGTAATACCGTGATGCTGGCCGTCGATCACGGTTATTTCCAAGGCCCTACGACTGGGCTGGAACGAATTGATCTGGATATTCTGCCGCTGGTTCCTTATGCAGATACCCTGATGTTAACACGCGGAATACTGAGAAGCATTGTTCCACCTTCACTGACATTGCCCATAGTTATCAGGGCGTCAGGCGGCTCCAGCATCCTTAAGGAACTGTCAAACGAAGAGATTGCCGTGGCCGTTGAGGACTCGGTCAGGATGAATGTTTCTGCCATGGCAGTTCAGGTTTTCATTGGCGGTGAATATGAAAAGCAATCCATCCACAACATGACCCGTCTGATTGATGAGGGAATACGAGTCGGTATACCGACCCTGGCTGTTACTGCTGTCGGAAAAGATATGGCAAGAGACGCACGGTATTTCAGGCTGGCAACGCGGATATGTGCAGAATTAGGCGCCCACTATGTAAAGACCTATTATATTGAAGATGGATTTGAAACTGTTACCTCATGCTGCCCGGTCCCTATTGTGATTGCCGGCGGCAAAAAAATTCCAGAGGCGGACGCTTTGACAATGGCCTATCGTGCTATTCAATGTGGGGCAAACGGGGTTGATATGGGACGAAATATTTTTCAATCGGAGGATCCCAAAGCCATGATCCAGGCCGTTGGTGCCGTCGTACATAACAATGAAACACCTGAAAAAGCCTTACAGATGTTCAATGATCTCAAAAACCAGGGCTAATAGCAGCTGGTACAGCGCCAAAGGTATGGTATTTCAGGAAACGAACAGATCCAGCCATGAAGCTCCTGAAACGCTATACCTTCGCCACTTGTCTGATACTTTGCTGAATAGATACAATCCTCCTTAATCACCTGAAAGTCGGATAAAGCGTACACTATTTGGTATCTACTCCCAAGTATTTCAAGAACAGTCTGTCTCAAGCTACTGATTCGGTGGACCATCGATAGCTACCAATGACAGTCTGCACCCCGCTCTTAAGATGTACGTAAAATTTTATTACATACACGTTAAAAAGCAAGAAAAAATAACATGATTTTTCAATTAAATCATGCTTTAGGAGGTGTCTTTTCTTGTATAAAGTGTACGTTTTATACGATTTTCAGGTTAATCACGACTGGGGAAGTTTAATGGTAAATTGACAGCCGCTGTCATTTCCTTTTTCTGCAACGATCTCTCCCTGATATTTTTTTAAGATCCCGTAGCTAACAAACAGACCCAGGCCAAGATTATTTTTCTTTCCTTTATTAGTAGAATAAAACGGCAAAAATATATTATTCAGATTTTCATCGTCAATACCCGGCCCGGTATCCTTAAAAATGATTTGGGCATAATTGGTATTGTTCTCTCTAACAAAAGATGTTTGGAAAAATATCTCCCCACCTGAAGGCATTGCTTCAAAACTATTTTTCAGTAGATTTAATAGCACCTGCTTTATTTCGTTTTTATCTGCTACAATCAAGATATCCTGCTCACAGGGCTTAAAATCGATGGTAATATTTTTATGAAGCGCGGTATGTTTAATGAGATTCAGCATATCTCGAATTAAAAGATTAATGTTCAACTCCTCTTCTACTTTTTGTTTGTTATCGGAGAATGAGTGGAGGTTGCTGACGATATTGGCAATGCCCGAAATCTCTTCATGAACATTGTCGATGGTCTGATGAAGTTTCTTATCGTGAAAATTAAACTTAATGTAACTTAAATAATTATAAATGATCTCCAGTGGGTTGTTGATTTCATGAGCAACCCCTGCGGCCAGCAGACCGACAGAAGCCAGTTTTTCGGACAAGATCAACTGTTCCTGAAATTTAAAAGCATCAACCAGGTTATTGATCCCGTTAATCAGATCACGCCAACTACCGTTAAATCCCGCTGCGTTTCCCCGAATATTCAGCTGCCCGGACTGTGTGGCCTGAATCAAACGGTCTGTTTCCGCTAAGACCCGCTCAATCTTTTCTTTCATCTTTTGAATGGCTTTGGCCAACATACCGATTTCATCTTTCCGGTCTATGGTTATTTTATGACGGAAATCCCCTTCAGAGATAGCAGTTGTTGTCTCAAGCACAATCGTTTTGATTGGGCTGACAATCGCCCTGGATATCAAAAACGCCAATAACACACCTAAAAAAGCAGTTGATAGAATTCCGGTAAACATCACCTGGTTTGCGGTGGTTATCTGTTTTTCCAGGTTTTGCTTTTGCTCCGCTTGGGCCTTATCACTAACTTGTTGGACATCATCCGCTACCTTGACCATAATCAAATTCGCTTTATCCTGTACTCTCATCAAGCTGACGTATTCTTCGAATGCTCTTCGATAATCATTCACTGCAGCCATGGTTTCTTCAACCTGCCGGATATTTTGGGAATTCAGTTTGGCTTTCAGCTTTTGGCCGAGATTGATAATCTGGGAAATTTGATTGGCCACTTTTTTTTTGAATCTCTGGTCCCGTGATATCAAATACTCTTTTTCATTCACGCGGGCGTTCAATAACCACTTATTCATAAGATTCGCTTCGTTTGCCAGTTTGATTTTATTCTCCAGCTCTGCATTAAAATCGGTCTGTGCTTTTTTAAGCTGATTGATTTGTCCTGAGTGAATCGCTTCCATTAAATCCAGGACATCTTTCTTCTCCTTTTCTAATTTTTTTAGATCGATTTTCATTCGAGTTAACTGGTAGCGAAAAAAAACCTTAAGAAAGATCTGATATTTTTCTTGAATATTATCTACCAGTTGTCGATTTTCATTTTTCAAAAATTTCAATTTCATGCTGCCAATAAGATCGAATATTTCCTGATTAATCGAGTTCCATTTTGCCAAGGTATAGGTGCTGTATTTGGCCAGAAGCAATACCCGCTGAGTTTCCGCTTTCAAAACAAGCCGAACCAAATGTTCAGCATCTTTGCCATTATCCAGATTATTATCAATCAACATCTGGCTCTCATTTCGATAAGCAAATAAGTCCTTTTTCATACCCTCCCGAATCTCCTCCGTTCCTTCCAGAGCAATTCGCGCTTTTTCTTTCATCCTTAGCATGATATCGGCCTTTTGTTGTTCCAAATCCACATAGGAAAGAAAAGCCGTTTCATACGCATCGACCTTTTTAATTACCTGTTCTATCTGTTCTTTATTAATCTGGCTGGTGAAGCGATTTTTATATTGATTGGCCTGTATTTTTGTTTTTCTAATATTATCGACAATATTATCTACGATGATCTTCTCCTTGTGGATAATATAGTCATTTTCCTTTAGTCGAATTTGAAAAATAAAAGTCACCAGGCGATTCATCGCTTCGTTGTTTTCTACCTTTTCAACAACACCGTCCAGGCCTTTATATCCAACATACGCTACAATGGCTATCAGGATTAAGACAACGGCAAAACCGCTGAAAATCTTGGCTCCCAAGCTTAAGTTTCGAAACATGTGGATTTACTCCATTCGCTAGATATTTTCGTTGGTTACTGTTCTCAAGCGGCACTCCCCGCTGATTGCCACGTCGCCCGTACCGGGCCTACTGCAAAAACGGGGACCTTTAAGCATTCAAGACTGGATTTATATCAGGAATTAATTCTACCCAGGGTATTTTTTCTGGATGCGATACGATCCATAACTGACCTATTCATTTATCATTGCTGCTGATTTGAAAGCCTTTCTAAATCAATATCCGAAAAATTCAGGTTACTTCTGTAACGATATGCCATATTTATCCAATTTGTTATATAGAGTTTTACGACTCATATTCAGAAGTTCAGCAGCTTTTTTCTTGTTATAATTCGCTTTCTGCAGCATTTTAATAATCAGGTTCCTATCCATCTCCTCCCTGATATTACCGGATGTCTCTTGTTGCTTGTCCAAAGTGAAAGAAGGAGGCAAATCTTGTAAACCAATACGATTACCTGAGGAAATCGCCACTGCGTAGTTAATGGTATTTTTTAGTTCCCTTACATTTCCAGGCCAATAATGTGACAACAGGCTTTCCATAACTGTGTTGTCGACTTTTATGACACCCACGGAATTGGCCAGAGTGTATTCCTGAAGAAAATGCTCTACCAGTAACGGGATATCCTCTTTTCTATCTCTTAAAGGAAGGAGATAAAGCATTGCCACATTGAGACGGTAAAAAAGATCTTCCCGAAACAGTTCCAGACTAATAAGGGTCTTTAAATCCTTATTTGTCGCCGCAATAAAACGGACATCCAACTTTATCTGACGATCGCCGCCCAAACGTCTGACTTCACTATTTTGAAGCGTGCGTAGAATTTTCGCCTGGATAGTCAAGGGCATATCGCCAATCTCATCCAAAAATAACGAACTGCGATTCGCGCGTTCAAAAACGCCCTTGTATTCCGAATCGGCACCGGTATATGCCCCCTTTTCATGACCAAAAAGCTCATTGTCCAGCAATGATTCCGGAAAGGCTGCACAGTTAATTTTTAGCATTTTACGCATATGGCGTTGGGAACTCAGATGGACTAAATCAGCAATTAATTCTTTTCCTGTGCCATTCTCCCCGGTTACTAAAACGGGAAGGTCTGTCGCACCGAGCTTTTTTGCTTTTTCACACAACTCCTGCAAGGTTCGGTTCTGTGTGAAAAACTGCGGAGATACTTCCACCAGTCGCTTTTTTAGATGATGATTTTCTGTGCTGAGAGTGGACATTTTGACCGCGTTTTCAATAATCACTAAAAGCTTTTCAAATTCCAATGGTTTGGTGATATAGTCAAACGCCCCCAATTTAATAGCTTTGACAGCAGTGGCGATAGACCCATATCCCGTAATCATAATGATCGATATGTTCCTTTTTAACTTTATCAACTCGCCAAGAACCTCCATACCATCTTCCTGCCCCAGCATTATGTCCAGGAGTACAACATGAAACCTATTTTTTTCTAGGAGATTAAACGCCTCTTTTCTGTTTGTGGCAAAACAGCACCAGAATCCGCGCTGATTAAAATTCGTGGTCAAGCTTTGACATAATTTTTCTTTGTCATCGATAATTAATATGTTCCCTTTCATAGTGTAACTTATTTTTACAAATTTTCTTAAATAAATGTATAATTTTTATACAAAAATTACCGATTCTCCATTGTGCTTGTCAAGTCGTTTTTTCTAAAAGTTTCTAAAAGTTAGAAAAAACGGGGTTGTTCATAACTTCGGCCGGACGATTTATTCTAATGAGCAAACACATTTTACTCATCTGACATCATAAATTATTTTTATCAGAACGGATACGTCTATCAAAAAATGGCTTAAAATATGAACAAACCCGAAAAAACCAAGCATAGCGGTATTGTCAAAATGCATCTTCCAGGTGGGAACTGCCACTGATTCCGATACCAATTTAGCAACCATTGCCGGCTCCGGGTTTCCATATTCTCGTGACGATTCGGCCAATTATCAAACAAGCATCAAAGGGATGGCATCAGGAGCTCCATCGATGGATTTATGCGTTTTCTGAAATTCCATACCTTTGGCGCGAAACCTGCTGAATAAGGATATATTCTTATCAATTGTATAGTTTCAATAATTTAACAATCGGATCACCTCTGCTCTTTGTTAAAAATCCAGTAACTATTCACAGGGTTATGTCGCCAAACCCTTAAAAAATAAAGAATCCAGGCCCAGAGGACCTGGTTTTCGGTTGCCCCCTGGAAGGCAATGGCATTCACTTAAAAAACCCAGTAATTTAATACAGCATATCAATATGATACGAGCTATTTGATTATTTTAATAAAACATGCATCAGGACGTTTTGCATACAAAATTGTTAGGTTTACAAAATACCCGCTAGGCCAAATAGTATTAAGCTCTTTGATATTGTTAATTAAATGCCAATATTTCTTAAGTGAATGCCATTGCCCTGGAAGGGGGCTGTCAGATGAATTTGATAACAAAACATAATTGGCGTGCTCAATTCCCCCTTTCAAAGGGGCTAGGGGGATGTAAACCAGTTTTGGGAAACTTCACGGTGCTTAAACACCCCCCTTACCCCCCTCAAAGGGGGATTTACTGCATGGCAGTGCCGAATGTCTCTGACCCCGCACAGAGGACGGGGTTTTAATACAAAAATAAAAATTCAAAAAGTCAGGTGGCGTCTTAACCTTACAACGACACTTGCCGTTTATGTCACTCTCGCGTATGCGGAATTCAGTATAATTAATCAATTATGGACCCCCGCGTTTGCGAGGTTGACAAAAACAAACATTGGACTAAACTGCTTTCGCAGTAGCTGCTGCTAACAAAGATCCTCTCCAGTAATTCAGATCCGCGATGTATCCAAGTCATACGTTCTAGCTTTTTA
>Ga0233431_1006096_pt1 | contig 11122 bp, 12 predicted proteins | sample SI_118_April2016_FD_179867 | JGI IMG/M metagenome (GOLD analysis project Ga0233431, IMG submission 179867) | Seawater microbial communities from Saanich Inlet, British Columbia, Canada - SI_118_April2016_200_MG | ecosystem: Environmental > Aquatic > Marine > Inlet | place: Canada: British...
ACAGATAAAGGAAGGTCGGCAAATTTTTGTAATCTGTCCTCTAATTGATCCATCAGATTCTTTGGGTGTAAAGTCTGTTAAGCAAGAACATGAGAAATTAGATACGCAGATCTTTCCTGATTTGAATATTGGATTAATGCATGGCCGACTTAAATCAAAAGAAAAAGAAGATGTGATGAATGATTTTTATAATAAAAAATACGATATTTTAGTATCAACCTCAGTGATTGAAGTTGGGATTGACGTTCCTAATGCAACAATCATGATGATTGAAGGATCTGATCGATTCGGATTAGCGCAGCTACATCAGTTCAGAGGACGAGTTGGAAGAGGTGAGTATCAGTCATACTGCTTCCTTTTTTCTGATAATAATTCTCTGCAGACCAGAAAACGATTGAAGTTTATGGAAACATGCTCTGATGGATTTCAACTTGCAGAAAAAGATCTTGAGCTTCGTGGTCCTGGAGAAGTATACGGAACTCGTCAGTCTGGATTACCTGATTTGAAGATTGCTAAGTTAACTGATGTTGAGATTATTCAGATGGCACAGAAAGAGGCTCAAGCTTTAATTGAAAATAATTTAGTAACTCCTGAGCTAGAACAGATATTACGAAAGACTAATGTCAGCTTTCACTTTGAGTAGAAAACATGAAAGCAAAGCAAATTTATTTTATATAGTTTTCCTTACCCTTCGGAGTTTTTGTCATCTCAACCTTACCTGCCCTCCGAAGCTTTTTGTCATCCCGACCTTGCTCGCCTCGCTTCACGGTCGAAGCGGGCCGGAGGGATCTAAAAGCGCAGGATTAGTTGGCGGGATTTAATGAATTTGCTTTATGGCTGATGTACCTAATAATAAAAATTTTAGATCCCTCTGTTCCGCTCCGCTCCAATCGGGATGACAAAATTTTTATTGAAAGAAAAATGCTGATCAAACGTATTATAAAATATATATGGCCTCAAAGCCAAAAATAGAAGAAAAATCTGACAGTGAACTTGTAAAACTGACTCTTCAAGATCAGGAGGCTTTTTCGTATTTGATTCATCGATATGAGATGAAGTTAACAGCTTATATTAGACGAATTTCTAATTTTCCGAATGAAGATGTTGAAGATATATTGCAGGACGTTTTTATTAAGGTTTATCGTAATTTGAATGGTTTTGATAGTAGTTTGAAATTTTCATCATGGATTTACCGTATTACTCATAATGAAGTGATTAGTCGATATCGAAAAACAAAGAGGATCGCAAAGATGTCACAGGAGATGAATGATGAAGTGCTTGATAAGATAGTTGGCGAAGTGAATATAGAACGAGATATTGATGGTAGGCAGGTCGGGAAGGCCATTAGCAAGGTTATTAATGAGATGGATTTGAAATATAAGGAAGTTTTGATCTTGAGATTCATTGAAGAGAAAAGTTATAAAGAAATATCAGATATTTTGAGAAAACCAGAAGGAACTGTCGCAACGATGATCAATAGGGCAAAGAAACAATTTAAAAAAATATATGAACAAAGATTTAAGTAAAGACATTCTTGAACAGATTGAATCTGAAAAGATTGAACCAAAGTCAAAGTTGAATTTCATATTCAAGGACTATTTTATTTGGTTTTTGTTTGGACTGTCAATTATTGTTGGAGCTATGGCGGTTAGCGTCTTAATTCATGTTGTAAAAATTGATTATAATAGTTTTGGAATAACAAAGATTGGTTTTGGTAGAAAAATTTTCATGATAATCCCTTATACTTGGCTACTTTGTTTAGTCGTTTTTATAACAGTTGCATACTACTATTTGAAACATACGAAAAAAGGTTATAAAATAAATCCTTATTTAATAATTGCTATTAGTATAATTGTAAGCATTGTCTTGGGCGTGGCGGCTTCTTTTGCAGGTACTGGTAGAGTTATTGAAAATTCAGCTTATCAACATTTACCAATGTATGACAAAATCCATAATCAAAAGATGCAACTTTGGCATGATCCTGAGTCTGGTCGGTTAATGGGGGTCATTGTTGAGAAATTGGATAATGATTATTATTTACTTGATGTTGCAAAACAAAAATGGCTAATTCACTATGGTGAAGAGTTACCTTTGCAAATGCGAGTTCGTTTGCTTGGTGATGTTATTGCAAAAGCTGAGTTTAATGTAATGGAACATTTAGATCCAAAACAAGGAAAATTTCGAATGCCAATATGTGAAAGAAAAGAAGAGTGTTCGCGTAGTACTAGATGAAAATAATGCAGATATACTGATGAATACGGATTTACGGATATTATTATAAAGAAGGATCCCTTTAATAATCATTCTGTACAATCTGTATACTAATCTGTACATCTGTACCACTATGAACAAAAAGTATTACATTGCAGTTGCTATTATGGCATTAATAATTACAACAGCAGGAACGTCTATTTATGTTAGCGCAAGTGAGATTGATTTTGAGAAGATGGATGGCAGACCAATTCACAAATTCGAAATTAATCATGAGGAAGTAAGAGCTGCTGTTGAAGCAGGTGATTATGCTACCTTTGCTGGACTTGTAGCTGAGACTCCTTTAGCAGATAAAATTACTGAGGACAACTTTGCGAAATTTGTCGAAGCTCATAACTTAATGAAAGAAGGTGATTTCGAAGGAGCGAAAGCAATTCGAGAAGAACTTGGGTTTAATATAAAACCTTTTGCAAAACACAAGATGAAAGGTGATTTCCAAAAAGGTGAGAAAAACCCAGCAGTACTTGAAGCAATTGAGGCTGGTGATTATACTGCTTGGAAAGAAGCAATAGGTGATAAACCTATTACTGAGAAAATCAATGAAGAAAACTTTAATCAATTGTCAGAGATGCATAATTTGATCAAAAATGGCGACAAGGAAGGTGCCAAGGCGATTGCTGATGAACTAGATATTCACAAACGAATAGGTAAATTTGGTAAAGGTCGGGGAATGAAGATAAATCAATAAACTGAGTTTGAAATAAGTACAAAAGAGACTGTTTTATGACAGTCTCTTTAATGTTGACAAAATTTAATAATTATACTATAATAGTTCGTTGATTCGTTCCATAACAGCAAGAAACGAAAAGAGGTGAGTCATGAGACAGTATTATTTGTTCGTTCTGATCGTGTGTTTGTTGATTGGTTGTGCTTCTTTACCACGAAGAGGTGGAGGCGAGTTACAGTATGAGGATCTGAATGGTGACATTCATTTCGTCGGAGATAATCCGCCGAAGATGTTTCGCACGGTTCATTCGCCTAGTTCTTTCTGGAAAGTTTTAATGCCTGAAGATTTTACGGTGGTGTTTTTTTCTACGGCTGATTGTCCGGCATGCGACGCCGCGAAAAAGGTTTGGGAAACAGAGCGGAATTCTATCCCTTCGGTTTGGAATTTCATAGAGTATAAGCTTACTTCGTCTCCCTTCAGGGCGGAGCTGACGAGTTTTGAGCTTCTTTACACGGGATTTCGACCGTGGAATGTTTCGGAACCACCAGAGAGTTTTCCTATTTGTTCTGTCGTGGCTTATCCTCGGACAGAGGGAGAACAACAGACCACTAGGGAGGTTACTCAAGAGCAGTTTTCTGGGTACAAGGGATGTACTTTTGGGCTGCATGAGTACTTGGCTGGTCGATAAAAATATCGGCTTAAATTAGCCAAAACATCAATAAAGGAGCGATTTTCGAGAAAATCGCTCCTTTTAGGTTGACAAAATTATAAATTCATAGTATACTTATATATTAATTCTGTTCGTTTTCATTCACTCAATCATGGGGAGAAAAACCATGAAACAGATCTTTTTCGTTTTCTTTCTGTCCATCGTCATTTGCGGCAACGCAGTGGCGCAACAGCAGCAACCGGAGCAGCCTGAAAAGGTTGCGATCCTGTTTACCTTCATTGAGACCGAGGAAGCGCTCTGGGACGCCGTGACGGCGAATCCCAACAGCATCGTGCTGTTTGGGCTTCCGAAGGTCGCCAATCCTGAGACAGAAGTTCAAAAGGGTTGGAATCGAGTCAATGAGCGTGTTGAGGACGTGAAAGCGTTTCTCGGTGCGCACGAGGTGGATAAGGCGTGGGAGTTCTTTTACTTCGAATCGAAGTGGGGAGACGAGGTTGTCGCGAAGCGTTTTCGGACGTTGGCAATGGCTTTTACTCAGCAATCCGGGGATGCGGTCAAGCTGCCGGCGATGGCAATCATTCAAAATGCCAAGCCGAGCGTGCCTGGACAACCGGGGCATCCGATCAAGCAGTTCGTCAAGGCGACGTTCATCGGAGTTGAGAATTGCAAGGAAGAGTTCCTGATTCGGCTAGGCGTTAAGCAACGCTCACAGCCGGAACAGGAAGTTCGATCTGACCCTGAACCTGAGCCCAAGCAGCCTGAAGTACAGGTTATCAATTTTGAAAAAGAGATGTGGCGGGTGATCGAGTCGGGAGCACCGTCGTATCTGATCTTTTGTCGGATGTATGAGGCACCTTGTACTAACATCAAGATCGCATTTAAGTTGATGACTACTCGGCCAGTCGATATCCCGGTTTATATCGTGGATCTTCGGCGGCCGGATGGGTATACTCGGGACTTGCGTCACGAGTTCTGGATCGAAAAGCAGTTCATCCCGCAGGGAGAAGCTGGTTCGATCGTCAACGATCCCGTTGTCGGTGTGCTGACGTCTGGTTTTAAGGCCGGCATGCAGCCACCTCAGTTTATTCAGTTTCGGCTGGCTGGTGACGATGCTCGAGAAAAGTTCACCGAGGCCGTTGCTCAATGGCGGAATCCGTCGGAATCTGACGTGATTCCATTGGTTCCTCTCACTCTATAAGTACCGGAGTAGGGGGCAAACAATTTTTAAGGGGGGAATACAACCTGGAAACGCCGCGCACGGTCACAACTGTGTGCGGTCTTTCTTTTAAATAAAATTTTATTAATCAAAAAAAACCTCTGTGGATAAGTGGCTGATTGACAGTTGCTTATAATTGTAATATTATAAACCTGTACCTGGGGTGTAGGTGTTATTAACTAACTTAAATAAATATGGGAACAAACGACAAACAAAAGATTATTATTAATTTAAAGAAGGCGCAAACATTAATTGGTAAAGTTCTTCAAATGTCGGAAGACAATGAGTACTGTGTGAAAATTATGCAGCAGAATCTTGCGGCAATTGGACTTTTGAAATCTGCTAATCAGAATCTGTTAGAAGGACATTTGAACTCTTGTTTCAAGGCTGTTATGGCTTCAAGTAATAAGAAGAAGCAAGATGAAATGATTAAAGAAATTTTGCAGATTAATAAATTGACGAATAAGTAGGTAGAGGGAAGATTGAAGATTGTTAGGAAAATTGAAGATGGAGAAGGGATTAGGGCGGTAGAGGGAAGATTGTTAGGAAGATTGAAAGTGGAAGAAGGATTAATAAATAGGCAAAAGAGTAGAGAGAAGATTCCTGCCTGTTGGCAGGTAGGGAAGGTGGTTAGGACGTTGGAAAATTGAAGAAGGACTATGAATAGATGAAAAGGTAGAGGGAAGATTGATTAATAAAATGATGAATAAATAATTATGCAAATAAAAACAAAAATAATCCATATTAAGGGAATGACTTGTGTTTCATGTGAGTCAATTATTAAGGATGAAATAAAAGGATTCCCTGGTGTGGGAAAAATTAAAGTGAGTGTTAAGAAAGAAACTGCTGAGATCTCACATGACGCAGAAAAAAAGTTAGATTATAATTTGATTATTGATAAAATTAATTCTTTGGGGTATCATGCTTCATTTGAGAAAATTAGTAAAGTGGATGCTTGCATTAATCGAAAAGAAAAAGCAACTGGTAAACAGTGGTTTTATTCTTTGCTTGTTGTGCTTGGTTTTTACATTGCTTACAAACTATTACAAAGCGCAGGGATATTTAATTGGGTTGACGTTGACCCAAATAATATCAGTTTTGGCGTGGCCGTTCTTGTCGGGATTGTGGCTTCTATGTCAACCTGTCTAGCTGTTGTTGGCGCAGTCGTGATCTCTTTTGCTGCGAAGAACGAATCAAAGGGCTCAAAGTTTGAAAGAAGCGTTAAACCTCATTTACTGTTTCATTTGGGAAGAATTTTAACTTTCTTTGTTCTAGGTGGAATTTTAGGTCTACTTGGAAATTGGTTAAATATTTCTACTTCATTTATTTCAATTTTTACAATTATTATCGCGATTATTTTAGCGTGGTTAGGATTAAATATTTTAGGACTAACTCCTTCAATGACAAAGTTTGGTATTAGAATGCCAAAATCAGTCATTAAACACTGGGAAAAAGTTAATAACTCCAATCATAGCTCAGCTCCACTTATTCTAGGTGGACTGACTTTCTTTTTACCATGTGGATTTACTCAGAGTATGCAGTTTTTTGCGGTGACAACTGGGAGCTTCTGGCAAGGTGGATTAACTTTGGCATTGTTTGCAATTGGAACAGTCCCTGTTTTACTTGCACTTGGAATTACAACTTCAAAATTAAAAAACATGAACTTTGTTGTTTTGAAAAAAGCGATCGGGTTCGTGGTGATTCTGTTTGCTTTGTATACTCTGTCAACTGGATTTGCATTAGCAGGTTTGAATCTAAATTTCTTTTCAAATGATGGAGTGCAGTCTCAAGTCAATGATACAGAACAGATTATTCAAATGAACGTTGATTATAGTGGATTTACACCAAATGTTTTTAACATAAAAAAAGGTGTTCCTGTAGCGTGGGTTATTAATGGGGAAAAACTGACAGGTTGTACAAATAGAATAATTGTTCCTTCTCTTAGTATCGAAAAAAGTTTAATTCCTGGAAAAAATGTTATTAGGTTTACACCTAATAAGGAAGGCGTGATAAATTTTAGTTGTTGGATGGGGATGGTAAGAGGGAAGTTTGTTGTAAGTCAGTAAAAGCAATATTTATTTAAAAAAGAGAAGGCTATTGAGGGCTATAGAAGGCCATGAAGAAGATTATTAACATCTCTTGGGCCATCTCTAGCCCTCTCTAGCCCTCTCTAGCCCTCTACTAATACTATGACAAATACAATATACAAAATAAAAGGAATGCACTGCGCGTCTTGCGCCTTAAATATTGAAAAGAAAATTGCAAAACAAGATGGCGTAAAAACTGTCTCTGTTAATTATGCTACTGAAAAAATGAATCTTAATTATGATGAAGCTAAGTTGGATTTTGATACTTTGAATAGTTTGGTGAAGAAAACAGGGGATTATAGCTTGATTAGCAATGATGAAAAGAATCACGAAGATGATCATGATCATGGCAATGAAATTGCGACAAAATCAAAGATAAAATTTATTATTTCGTTAATTCTGACCGTTCCATTGCTTTTATCAATGTTTATTCCATTTGAATTTGGCATCAAGTTTTTTAATATTGATTTAGGTATTTGGATAATGCACGACCTAGCTTTTCTAGTCGTGTTTTTTATTGGTTGGCAGTTCCATCGGGGCATGCTTCTTAATTTGAGAAGGTTTACAGCTAATATGGACACTTTAATTTCGGTCGGAACTTTGTCAGCATATTTTTATAGTATTTACGCCATGTTTAACGGATTACATGTCTACTATGAAACTGCAGCAGTAATTGTGACTTTGATTCTACTTGGTAAATATTTAGAAGCAAAGAGTAAGGGGCGAGCTGGTGCAGCTATTAAAAAATTGATGTCATTGCAAGTAAACAAAGCAAGAGTAGTAAAAGGTGATGAATTTATTGAGGTTGATATTGAGACAATTAAAAAAGGAGATATTTTATTAATAAAACCGGGAGAAAAGATTCCACTAGATGGAAAGATTCTTGAAGGGAAAAGTTCATTAGAAGAATCAATGCTAACAGGTGAAAGTGCACTAGTTGAAAAAGGAGTTGGTGATCAAGTTTTCGGTGCGACTATTAATAAAAACGGCGTAATTAAAATAGAAGTGACTAAACTTGCGAATGAAACTGTTCTATCGCAAATTGTGAAAATGGTCGAAGAAGCTCAATCACAAAAAGCACCAATTCAAAAATTAGCTGATAAAGTTTCTTCAATTTTTGTACCAACCGTGATTGGCATTGCGATCGTTTCATTTTTGGGCTGGTATTTCATTGGTGGTGTTGGTTTTACAATTAGTCTAATAAATGCGGTAGCAGTCCTTGTTATTGCTTGTCCCTGCGCACTTGGATTGGCCACTCCGACAGCAATTATGGTGGGGACAGGTAAAGGTGCACAGAACGGGATCCTAATTAAAAATTCAGAAAGTTTAGAAATAGCACATAAAGTTGATACTGTCATTTTTGATAAAACTGGTACATTAACAAAGGGAGAAGTCGAACTTGTTGATATGGAAATTCTATCCGGAGGAAAAGATTTGATGTTAGCAATTGCATGTAGTATTGAAGAACAAAGTGAGCATGCTCTTGCATCTGCGTTTGTTAATTATCAGAAAAAAGAAAAGTTGAACAAAATCGAAGTTGAGGACGTCGTTGCTATTGAGGGAAAGGGAATTAAAGCAAGAGTTGATGGTAAGGAGTTTATTATTGGAAGTATTAATTATTTGAAAGAGTTGAAAATAGATCTGTCAAAAGTTGAAAAAAGATTAGATCAGTTTTTGTCTGAAGGGAAGACAACTGTAGCTTTAATTTCAGGTAGAGAGATAAAGGCGATCTTTGCTTTGGCTGATCAGATCAGGGATGAGTCACAAAAAGCAGTTGAAGATATGCAGAAAGAGGGGATCGATGTTTGGATGATTAGTGGTGATAATCAAAAAGTTGCAGAATCAGTAGCTAAACAGATTGGTATTAAAAATGTTTTCTCAGAAGTTTTGCCAGGACAAAAGGCCGATAAAGTAAAAGAGTTGCAAGATCAGGGGAGAGTGGTAGCTTTTGTTGGTGATGGAATTAATGATGCGCCGGCTTTGGCTCAATCTGATTTAGGAATAGCTGTTGGTACGGGGACGGATATTGCCAAGGAGTCTGGAAGTATTGTACTTGTGAGTAGTAATTCAGAAAAAGTTTTGCAAGCGATTAAATTATCAAAAAAGACTTATCGAGTTATAAAACAAAACTTATTTTTCGCTTTTATCTATAATATTATTGGCATTCCGTTGGCTGGTTTGGGACTTTTGAGTCCGATGATTGCTGCGGGAGCGATGAGTTTTAGTAGTGTGAGTGTTGTACTAAATAGTTTGAGGATAAAGAAATAATAAATAATGGTTATTAAGTAGGTACACAAGATTTTGTGTATCTACTTAAGTTGTGGATAAGTTTGACAGTTGTAAATAGGTTTGCTATTATTTAGACAGTTATCTAAATATCTAAATTTATGCTTGATAAAACAATTACTGCTCTATCCGACCCCACTCGTCGCACAATTTTGGAACTGCTCAAACAGCAAAATTTGACTGCTGGTGAAATTGCTTCAAACTTTAGCATTTCAAAACCATCAATTTCTCATCATTTATCGATTCTCAAAAATTCTGATTTAATAAGTTCAGTTCGTGACGGTCAAGAAATTATTTATAGTCTAAACGTAACAGTGTTCGACGAAATCGCAGTAATGTTGATCGATTTTTTTAAAAAATAGTCTTATTCGTCAATTTGACGATTCTCAACGTAAATGTGGCAGTTGTTTTTTTGCTAACGCGTCCCCACCCGCCCGCCCTTGTTTTGACCTGGCGGTCTGCCGGTTTCGTTCGCTTACGCTCACTCAACCTGTTTTAGTCGTTTCTCGCTTGCGCTCGAAGCTTACTCAACCTGTTTGGTTGTTTCTCGGTTTCGTTCGCTTACGCTCACTCAACCTGTTTTAGTTGTTTCTCGCTTACGCGTGAAGTTCGTTTAACCTAAAATTAAGTTAATAAGAATCACTTCGTGATTCACAATTATATGAAATTTAAATTAAAAAATGAATGGATTCCTTTATTAATGATTTTAATTTTAATTGTGGCGGGATTTTACTTTTATTCAGTTTTTCCGGATCAGGTTCCGATTCATTGGAATGCGGAAGGAGTTGTTGATAATTATGGATCGAAGTTCATTGGTGCATTTCTAGCGCCTTTAATGGCGATTGGCGTTTATCTGCTGTTTATTGCTTTGCCATTGATTGATCCGAAAAAGGATAGGTATAAAGAGTTCTCGAAAACTTATTATCTATTCAAGAACTTGATCATAGGATGCTTAGTTTATATCTTTTTTGTCTCAAGTCTTAATGCCACAGGTGTAAATATTCCAGTTGAGTTCGCGATTCCCGTTGGAGTGGGTGTACTGTTTATCATTCTGGGTAATTATATGGGCAAAATTAAACCAAACTGGTTTATGGGAATTAGAACTCCATGGACGTTGTCTTCTGAAGAGGTTTGGAATAAAACACATCGTTTTGGCGGGAAAATGTTTGTTATTGGTGGTTTGGTTATTGCTTCGCTTGGTTTCTGGCCAGTTTATTTAAGAATGCCTGTTTTGATGGTTGTTGTTTTGGCTGTTGTCGTATTAACGGTTTTATATTCATATATAATTTTTAGGAATAAGAAGGATTGACATAATATTAAAATAAGTTATACTGGTGAAACCTGAATAATTTTTGAACCTTCAATCACGCAAAGAGGTACTTCGTATGAAAGCTCTCATGTTTGTAGATCCAACAACTGCATTTTTGTTTGTTTTTGTCATTGGGATTGCTATCGGTGCCTTGATCTGTGGTGTTATAGGTTGGCAATTTGTGAAGAAAGCAGTACAAGCTGGCTATGATCGTGGGTATGGCGATGGTTTTCAGAATGGACACTCCGATGGTCTCGTGGAAGGGAATAGCGTGGGATTTGAAGAAGGACGTGAAGTCGGTCTTGCTGAGGGCTTGGAAATACAAGCAAAAGCTGTGGCCGAAGAAGATGAATAATAATAAACGACTACACTGAGCCGTTTATTTTTAATTTTAAAATTATCATGTTAGGTGGTAATCAGTTACTTGTTTGTGTAAGTGCGCAAGATTTTGCGCACTTACACAAACAAATAGATAGTGTTGATTATCTTTTAAAAAAATATAACAGTATGTTCGCATGATTTTGCGCGCTTACACAATGAAAAAAAATAACCGAGAATTCACATTCTCGGTTATTTTTTTTTGAGATTTATATTTTCATTAACTCACTAATCTCTT
>Ga0233431_1006099_pt1 | contig 11117 bp, 9 predicted proteins | sample SI_118_April2016_FD_179867 | JGI IMG/M metagenome (GOLD analysis project Ga0233431, IMG submission 179867) | Seawater microbial communities from Saanich Inlet, British Columbia, Canada - SI_118_April2016_200_MG | ecosystem: Environmental > Aquatic > Marine > Inlet | place: Canada: British...
TTGGTTATAGGTAACCCTAATATAACCCCAGAAGAGCTGATGGAGTATTATAGGCCTAAGGCCTATAAGGCACAGGGTGGAATGATTAACCACGGCACAACAGGTACTGCTGACGATGTCCCTATCATGGCATCGAAAGGCGAGTTTGTAATGACCGCCGACGCAGTAAGAAACGCAGGACAAGGCGACCCAAGAATGGGCGCTAAGAAACTATACGATTTAATGTACTCATTAGAGGGAGCAAGATAGCATGGCAACATCATCAACTACAACGGTAGGAGGCATCCCCGAGTGGATGGAAGACTACGCCAAGAAGACAATGGCATCAGGGCAATCGCTTGCCGAAACACCTTACTCGTCGTATAGTGGCTCACAACTAGCCGGTTTCACAGCCCCTCAAACACAGGCGGCCAACTTAGTACAATCTAATGTAGGCTCAGGACAACCAGCACTAGCCGCTTCTACAGGACTAGCAGGCGAGCAGGCCAAATACGCAAGACAAGGTATTACACAAGCAGGTGCAGGAACTCCTTTATTCGGCCAAGGTGTTACAATGACGGGGACAGGCGCTGGACTGACTAACGAAGCCGCCGCGGCAGCTCGAGGAGCCCCTTCTACATTCAACGCCATGATGCCGGGACTAGCCTCCCAGTATGCAGACACCGCTAAAGCCTACGACCCTAAGTCAGTATCAGGGTTTATGAACCCATATCAAGATGCTGTAACTAAGCAGGGTCTTGATGAGATGCGTCGTCAAGGTACGATGGGACTCAACCAGATTAGTGCAAACGCTGTTGCAGGTGGAGCATTCGGCGGTGCGCGCCACGGTATAGCCGAAGCTGAGCATCGTAGAAATATGGCACAACAGCAGGGTGAGTTCATCAACCAGTCTAATATGCAAAACTACGGACAGGCTCAGAATGCCTCTCTTCAGAACTTCCAGAATCAAATGGCTCGCCAAGCAGGCGCTGCTCAGGGATTACAGGGACTAGGTCAGACAAGCTCAGGACTACAGTCAAACGTAGCAACTCAGTTAGGTCAACTAGGCGGTCAGTACGGTACGATGGGGCAACAGCTAGGTGCATTAGGTAGTCGATATGGTCAGATGGGTGCAACACAAGCAGGTATTGGCGCGCAACTAGGTCAGGTTGGTCAGACACAAGCAGACTTGGCTAGAATGTCTAGAGGCTTTACTGGTGATGATATTAATAGTTTACAGAATGTTGGTAACTTACAGCAAGTACAAGCACAACGTGGTTTAGACCTAGACCAAGCAGAGTGGAGTAGAAAACAGAAGTACCCATATGAGCAGCTTAACTTTATGAGCGGTCTAATTAAAGGCACTCCATATAGAACACAACAGATGTCTACGACAGAAACACAGGACCCATCTAGAGCGAATCAGCTGTTAGGTGGACTAGCAACACTGGCGGGAGCTGGTAAAGCATTTGGATGGTGGGGCAACAGCGGCAATACAAATTAAATAGGATAATCACATGAGTATTTCAGATAAGTTACTAGAGTTCACAAGCTCTTTAAACGAGATAGATAAGTCCGATAGGGATTACTATAGTCAAATGGACATGGCCGATAAGATGTCTATGGGTATGGGGGGTCTAGGCACTTTATATGGGTCTGCCGCGGAACAAGCTGGGCAGTCAGTACAGGACTGGTCTAAGCAGAACTTGTCACCAGAGGCGATGAATCAAGCAGGTATAGCGCTTAGTAATACAGCATCTAATTGGACTCCTGAACAAACACAAGTGTTTGAGGGTATTCAGAACATACCTTCTCAAATGATACAGCCTGTACGACACCCAGAGATGCCTCAGCAGCCACAACTAACTCAGACACAGAAGAACGTAATAGCGGGTGAAAACTCAATGAACCGTATGCAACAAGAGGTTGATTATGCTAAAGCACAACAAGCCAAGAATGCAGGTATTCCGTCGATTTCAAGTGAATCTTTAAATAATGCGTCCGGTAAATCGCAAGAGATTGTACAGCAGGCAGTAATAGACCAAACAGACGATATTGACGATACTGCTCAGGCAGCTAAAGAGACCGAAGGTTGGTCTGAAGAGCATTTCAGAGGTGCCCTTAAAGTAATTGATAGCCTACTACAGCAAACAAACCCACAATCAGCTGAGTATATGTCTCTACAAAACCGCAAAGCAGACCTAATCAGAGTGTATGAATCTCAAAAAGGCAGTGATGACCCGTACCGAGCTATGGAACAACAGGTTGCTACTAACCAAATGAACACCCAGAAAGATAACGAGGCTGCTGAGATGCAGTTACTGGCTAATGAGCAGGAAAACGCAGCACGTCAATCTAAAGCTATTCAAGATTATAACCGATACGCGCCAGAAATGGCCCACAGCTCGACAGCTGGTGAAATGGAAGCTAGAGATTATTTTGATAAGGCAACAGGCGCTGGAGAAGTAGCAACTAGAGATGAAGAAAGATATGGAACAGGTGATGCTGTACCACAAGCGTACACACCGGCATCTGAGTCCACAAGAGACACATCTCCTACTACTAGAGAAAGAATCAATATGACATTAGAGGGTGCCAACGATACGCAAGGCACCTCTATATTGGATACTATACACGCAGAAGAGGAAGCAGCAGCACAAGCAAAAAATACCTCTGAGTTAATAACAAACGCAAGAACATCTACTGACGTCACTCCTGCTTGGCTGGGTACACATGACACCCCTAGGGAGAAGGCAGACCAGGCAGCAGACGCTGTACACCAGAACATCGTAGACACGGCTATGGACGAGCCTACTTTCCCTGATACGGACAAGGGTGATGGCGACAGACTAGCGTATCAGGCACAGGATGCTGGTTTTGACAACGTGCAGGACTACTTAGCAGATGCGGAAACTACACCAGGTGCTAACGTAGGAGCAGGCTGGAAAGACAAGACAGCTGATAATCAAATGAAGGCTATTGAGCATCAGTTTAGTAAGCTAGATAAAGAAGTTGCCTCTCGTATTACCAAGGCAGTCCAGACACCTCCTCCACCATGGGACGAAACAGGTGTTGCCTCTGTAAACAATACGAAGAAGGCAGTAACAGAGTCTGTTTTAAATGAGGATGGTAGTATAAAGTCTTCAGCCGACTTACGAGGCGTATCCGCTAAGATTTTTAAAGAGGCTATGGCCTTGGAGAATATGAAGAACGCGGACAGAGACTGGGGTCCTGCTATGATGCAGTTTGGCTTAACCCTAATGTCAACTCCGGGCAACCTACTAACAGGTATTGGTATTGCAGGAAAAGACGCACTTAAGATGTGGCGAGACATCAAGAAAGGCGATAAAACCGCAGCAACTGCTAAGAAAGAACTAGCTCTTAAGTACGCGACGCTTGCTGACACTAAAGACAAAGAAGGGAAGACTAAAGGTCTGCAGAAGGTAATGATTAATAACCCAGACACAGGCGAGAGCAGGGCTGGTTCTTACAATCCTGAGAACGGGGTTTATACATACTCCGATGGTACAGAGGTTCCTACCAATGCTAAGATATACACTATACAAGCATCTGGAAACACTGATGAACTAGGATTGACTAACACTCAAAGTGGTAAAGTCACTTTAAATCTCAAGCGGGGTCAGTTGCTACAAGAGAAGATAGCCCATATAATGACAGCTGTCGAAGAAAACCCTACCGCGATAGGTGGGGTGGGTGAGCTAACAGGCGTCCTTAGAGGTGTTGTAGGGCAGGGAGATAACTTAGCAGGTACTAGTTTTGCCAGCAACATACCTGAGGTTACCGACGTCAGGGGTCAGTTTAAACAGCTGCGCCCTATGATGATAAAATACCTAGAAGGGATTGGTCGTTATAATAAGACAACTGAGACAATGATTGACGATTTATTTGCAGGGCTAGATAGAACTACAAGTGCTGAGCAAACAATGACTCAGCTACGCAACATCTACAAACAGATAGCAAGAGAGCAGTCAACATACCAGACATTATTAGATGGGATGGACAGAAATAAAAATGGCGCTGTCATCCTAACCAACTCCAGCATGCTCAAGAGGCTTGCAGTAGGAACTATAGTTGTGGACTCTAAGGGTAATGAGGTGGCAGTAACTCAGGCGATGAAGGATAGGTACGCTACTAATAAGGGGAAATAAATGGCTTTTACATTTACAGAAGAAGATTTAAGGGAAGCTCAGGTAGATGAGACTGTACCAACTACTAATATTACCCCAACTGCGGAAGAGGTGACTACGTCAGGTTCTATTTCAGAGCCTTCAGGTTCTTTTACATTTTCAGAAGAAGATTTAGGCCCAGACGGCGAGCTTATCGTCAGTCCAAACTACAGAGAGCACCTTAAAAACAAAGCATTCCATAAATCTGAATTAGGCAGGGCGTTAGGGGGTGAAGACAACATAGACATGGATACCTACCCATCGTGGATGGAGCGTTTTGGCTATGGTATGCAAGACAACGCTAAAGAAATCTCACTAAAGTTTCAGCAGGATTACCCTAATGGCGAAGTAACACCAGTCAAGACAAGAGAGGGTGTTCGACTAATGTACAGAGAGGATGCTGCCGATTTAAAGGAGAAGTGGAAGCCTGTTAATCCTCAGGGTCTCAGCATCGGAGATGTCTCAGGTGCTTTACCGACTGCATTAGTGGGTGGCGCAACAGCAATCGCTACAAGCGGCGCTAGTGTTCCTATACAGCTAACCTCTATTTTTGCGAGTACTTTCTTATCAGAAATGGCTAGGCAAGGTGGGCAAGAACTAGGCGGTACACAAGACCAGACTCTCGGCGAAGCTACTACGCAATCAGCTCAAACTGGTCTTATAGATACAGTACTAGGCAGCATACTGCACTTTGGCGCTAGGTACTTACCGTACCCAAGAGCGGATATGACTGATGTCAATAGGCTTAAGCTAAAAAACGTGGAGAAAAACTTGGACGGAGCACTAAACCCTAAAGTTAGTGTTATGCCTCACCAGATGGTGGACGAAGCAGGTTCTGCGGTAGTTAAGCAAGCAGAGCAAGCAGCTCAATTGAGTCCTATTATTCCGACTAAGCAAGCAGCTCAATCAGCATTCGCGCACGACGCAGCACTGAGTATTACTAAAGGTCTTGACCCTACAGCACAGGTTCAAAAAGAATTAACAGAGCAGGCTAGAAAAACAGTTATTGAAGAAACAGACATGATACTGGAGCGCCAAGCACACGGTACAACAGAGCCAACATCTGGCTTAGATGTAAGAGATACCGCGACCGAGATTAAGGGCGCTATCGAAAAAGACTTTATACTTAAATCCAAGAAAGAGGTACAAGAGGTTTACCATAAAGTAGATGAAGCGGCAATGACTGAGCTTCCTGTATTTAATACCCTTGGGCTGAAAGATGTGGCTAAAGACGTACGAAAAGGTATCTCAGGTATGACTCAAGAGGGCCAAGCTATAAATGTATCGTCATCTCCTGAGGGTCGTTTAGGTAGTATCTTAAATAAAATCGACAACCTAGGTGATATCCAGCTTGACTACGACGTATTAAAGACAATACGTACTGAAGTAAATGAGATGCGCGGTGATTATGCGTGGCAACAAGGATTCGACAATTCACAGATTATAAAAGTATCTCGTGCGCTGACAGACGCTTTAAATAACCCTGGGCATGTCGTTGATGGTAAGCTGGTTCCCTTTGCAAAGGGCGAGTCTAAATTTCTAAAAGCCCATACCTTAGCATCAGAGACGGCTAAAAAACGATTCAGACTACTCGACAACGAGCAAGTTCGCGATATGATAATGACCGACACCCCTGCTCAAATTGTAGCTAAGCTCCAAGAGCCAGGTATGCTACACGAGGATGTTATAAGTATTATTGCTAAGTATGCTCCTAGGAAGATTCCAAATATCCGACAAGGTGTGCAGAACAACTTACTGACTGGCGACGCCCCTGTAAAAGCACTACGTGACTTGAAGCTACGCGATAAGACTATGTACGACTGGTTAGTAGGCGGAGCTGGTACCGCGCAAAGACTTGAGCGCAAGATGGTGACTTTAAAAGGTAAGCTGGCCAAGTCTGACAGAGGTACTAAGGAGCATCAAGAGCTGGTGGATGCCAGAGATGCCCTAACCACTAAAATTACCAAGGCTAAGAAAACATATCAGGATAACGTAGACGGACTAGATAAAGCCGCTAATGATATTCACGCAATCACCAACATGCAGTGGCAGCCACTAGCTTTAGCTCAATCAGATGCGCTTAGAGCTTTATCTACCCTGACTCACCCTACTGAAACAAAACAGTTACTATCCTCATTAGGCCCAAGAGCTAAGCCTTTATATCGACAAGCGGTTATTAGAGATATTATTGAAAACTCTATTAGGGCAAATAACAGAGGCGGCGTAACTGTAGATAGAAAGTTATACGCTGAAGCCATGGAGAGGTACAAGAACAACGGTGTTGCGGACACGGTGCTAACTCCATTAGATTTGAAAAAACTAAAGGCGTTAGAAGACTACGTTCAAATGACAGGTAAATCTAGCTCCGATATCGGTGCGTCACTAGTTGCTGCTAATGTAATGGGTGAGTTCCGTTCGGGTGTAGCTAACGCTGATGTAAAGCGGATATTTAAAGCACGATTCCAGCTACTTTACGCCACTATGATGAGTAAAGCGTTAACCGGCAAGTGGGGCGATGCTCTGTTCATCCGCGGTAGAAAGCAGGCTCCTAAGCAGTGGACTTCACGAGCGCTAGGTGTATTTACTGGCTCTATACTTGCCGAGACATCGGAAGACTCGTTGTCTTATAAGGACTCCGTTAAGGAGGGCTTTACAAACCAAGTGAATGATTTCAAGGCAAACTGGCAGAAGAAGAGAGAGGGTGGTTTAGTCCATGACTACCAGCTACCTACTTTAAATCGACCGGAAAGAGTCGACGATATGATGGGCGAAGGTATAAAAGAGGCTCTGCAGCAGGTAGAAGCGCTACGCGCAACAGGCCGAGAGCAAGAAGCAGCCGAGCTGGAGCGTAACATAGAGCGCCTTCTAGTAGAATCGAACCAAGGGCAGGACATGCAAATGCCTGGTCAGGATAAGGACGAGTTCTTAGGTCAGTATTGGGACAGAGAGTTAGCGGGTCTAGAGCGTACAGCTGAAGAAGGCAACGGTTATGCAGAAGGTGGTTACGTAACACAAGACCAGATGCAAGGCATGATGCAGCAGATGAGCGGTGTACAGCCTACATTACAAGCGACACCGGTTATACCTCCATTACAAGAAGAGCCAGTAATGACTATGATGGGCAAAGGTATAATGGACGCGGGGGTTATGTCAGCAGTTGAGCAATATGCGCCAAGCCTAACAAAGAAACAAAAGGAAAAAGCCAAGGTTAAGGCTATCAAGAAAGGAAACAAGCGCCGCGCTTCGACGCCCCCTCCCACAACAGGAATACTGTCTGGTTTTTAATTTATGGCTAGGGCGTAGTTATTTGATATCTCCTTTTCACTATGCTTAGCCACCATACTCAGAAATCAGTAAATCTCTGAGGTGTGCGTACTACAATCTTAGATATGTTCTTACCTGTGTAATAGTGTCTGAACGCTGTAAGTACCCAATCACGCTTTTGTGTGTCTCTTGCGGTCAAGCCGGAGAGCTTAGTATCAATTAACTTCTTTCTCAGCGTCTGTGCAGAGTTAGAATTAGGGTTTTTCTTATCCCCGGTAATCACTTCCTCGATAAACTCATAGGCTGAGTCATGCTCGACACGCATCAAGTAAACGTACGCCATAGCTTCTGACTCTGACATAACTCTACTACCACGGAGAATCCAACCGTGGCATAACTCAAACAGAGCCTCCAAGTCACGTTTGTTCTTTTTATAGAAGTCTACGTACTCAGTGTTACCAATCTTATGTGTATCAGAGCCAATTAAACGACGCTCTGAGCCAAACCTATCTAATATCTTACGGATAGCAGAGGCAAGGTGTTTGGAGTTCTTAGCACCGTGTATATGTAATGCGTCATAACCACCTCGTTGCTTTCCAGTGTCAATAGTGGTAAATACTGACTCATCTACGTCATGCATAACGACTGACTGAATAGAGATGCCTGTTTCAATAATAGCTGTCAAGCGATGCTGTCCATCCAGTAATCGACCCGTGCTACCTAATACGATACTCTGTCCGTTCAGTTTAAAGTTACCTGCTAACATCTCACTCTTTAGGAATGCTAGGTGGTTCTTAGTCAAACTACGGTTATTAATGTTCCTACTTAAGTAAGTCTTCGCCATACTAGGCGTTATTGTTTCTATTTGCAAATTGCTCATAGTCTTTCTCCTATTTATATTAATTATATTTGTTATTTTAAAACGGCATTTTATCTGCGTCATCTTCCTCGACGCCTATCGTAGAGCCTGTTTTGCTACGGTAGTCTTGGATGGTCTGTGTGCTCTTCTGCTCTTCTTTAGCAGTAAAAGACAGTGACATAAAGGGAGCTCCTTTTTTACTCGTCTTTACCCATGATGATATCCAGTACTCTGTACCGTCAATCTCACACGAGCCTGAATATAGCGGGGAGCGCTCTGATTTGAGTTCCTTGTTTTTAAACAAGACACCTGACATATTGTTATCATATTGCGACATTATAATCTCCTTAAAATTTCATTCAGTTCTTCACCTGTAGTTAGATGAATATAACAGGCTTCACGCAACATACCATATATATAGGATTTGCGTAAACTAGAGGTGTTGTAGCGTAGTTTAGCCTTAGCTTTAACACTATCGTCCATACTACTTAATAACTCATTCACATCTGTGCCTGTCATAATTAACCTATACTTAGAACGGGATTGCACCGTCGTTATCATCAACAGAAGTCACTGGGGTTTCTTCCTCAGTACCGTAATTAGCACTCTTAGCACCGCCTTTAACTGCATCGTACAGTCCCTTAGCAGTCACGTACGCATCTTGGTCAGTAACAAACCCATCCAAAGTAAATGCAATACCTTTCCAAGTACCGTGGTCATTAGACTCGCTTGTTGAATTTAACTTCACTTGATTAGCAAACATCGGAGGAGCAAACATACCGTTAGCACCCTGCACCCGTACTGCGTTCAGTTGAGTCATCAGCTTACGTGATGCCTTAACTTGACTAGATGCCATTGAAATAACAGCAGGGTCGTAAGTACCGTCGCCGTTAATAAGAACAACAGTTAACTCTCTCGTGTCTGCGGCTTGGTTACCATTAGCGAAGTAGTCCTTACCATCTTCACCACGAGTGATACCTAGCGCTTTGGCTTCGATTGGTGTTAGCTTACCTAGGAAACCACCTCCCTGCTCACGAGACTGCCACTCAATGTAACAACGCTCATAATATACTGGTAAAAAGGTAATCTCATCATACAACCTCTCAGTTGCTGTGTTGTAGAACATACCTGCTTTAGCACCTTCTACATAACCTGGGTTATCTTCGTCCACCTGTGGTGACATCTTTTGCAGAGGACGTAGGAACGGCATCGCTTGGTCTGCCGCCTCAATATTCTCTGTTCCCATACCTGCGTCTTGTTCAAACGAGCCCATTATCGCTAATTGGCTTTCTTCTTGCTCTTTCTTTGTCATTTTTGTTGTTGACATTTCTTACTCCTATATTATTATTTTTATTTGTTATGATATTTTTGCCTCTTGGTATAGAAAAATACCCATCAGCTCAAGAGGAATATCTTCCCCTTGCGCTAGCTTTTCTTTAGCTAGCGCTTTTAGTGACCCTGTGTTGATACTTATATCCTCATAGAAGTTACTAAAACCTTTCTCGATTAATAAATCGACTAATTCTTCTGCTCTTGAGTTCTCGCCTTTCTGAAACTCAATCACTACTGTATCTTTTATCAAGCTACCCGCGCCGTGCTCTTTGAGCCAGTTGGCTACTTCTACCTTGTTCTTCTTAGGTAGCGAGGCTCTCATTTGGTCTTTAACACTAATAGACGAACCGTCTGATAATGTGAATGATGCCATACCTACTTCCTGCATTAACTCAGGTAAATCAACCTGTGATATTTGAATATACTCTTTCTTGACGCGCTTTACATCGTCCTCTAACCGAGACAATTCAATCTTCTTGGCTACCTGCTCGTTAGCAACATCTGAAATCTTATCAATATGTACTGTATCTACACTCGCTTGAGTGGGTACATCCGCTTCAAACATTCCTTCTAGGTTACTCTTTTGCATATTATGCTCCTTCTTTAAATTGAAACTTCAATCGCATAGTAGCGACTTTCTTTTTTGTCCCACGTCAGTATCTTAATCTTACCGTGGTTTGCTTTTGATGCAATCGCACCTACCATTGCAATCGCCGCGGGGGCGCCCATTGCAAGGATATAATCCTTATCTGAAAAATCCCGTAAGTCGTTCTTCAACTGTCTCACAACAGGAGCTGTGCCTGCTGTGATATCCCCCGGAGGTAGTAGGTATTCCAATCTACCGTAGCGTAATGCATCACTTAAGTCTACAAAACGAAATGGTTGCTGGCAAATATACACAATGCCTTTAGTTTCATCTTCCATGTTTCCCTTTCTTTAGTTATAAAATTCTTTAGTTCTGATTCTCAGTATACCCTAATTAAACACTTGGTGTAATTAATTAAGAAATAAAACCTTCAATATCTTTTAAAATTAAGTCTGCAACACTCTGCTTGTTTCTTAATGCTTTGATAATAGACTCATCTACTGTACCTCGCGCCACTAGGTCTCGGTATACAACATTCTTCTTCTGACCAATACGCATCGCCCTGTCCTCAGACTGTAGTCTGTCCTCAAGTGAGTACGAATTAGAGTAGTAGATAACACTACTAGCACTCGTAAGTGTCAATCCAGTCGATGCTGTCTTATTAGCGACAAAGTATTTAATCTTAGGGCTTAGTTGGAAGTCCTGCACGTTCTTAGCACGGTCGTCAGATTCAGTCGCTCCGTAATACGCAACACACTCGTCCCCTAGCATCGCCGTAACTTGGTGAATCTCATGGATAAAACGACACCAGATGATAGTCTTCTCTTGGTTGTCTTCCAGTATGTCCTTAAGGAGCTTTAATTTAGCATCGCCCCCTTTAACACTAATGATATCTCCGTCCTCAGTAGTC